>OLYB01002980.1_pt1 | contig 10824 bp, 10 predicted proteins | sample 1674481 | NCBI WGS metagenome assembly OLYB01 (sample SAMEA103958167, study PRJEB25191) | human gut metagenome
CTTCGGCGTCCTGGGGCATCTGGTCACCGTGGTGGCAGGAGAATTGGGAGTGGGTAGAAAACTGGCAGAAATGCTGGCACACAGACCACTGGACGGATGCGGACGGCAAGACCCACAGGGACCGCTGGTACCATTGGGTGGACAACGGCTGGTGGGAGGACCATGGCTGGTGGGAGTTTGACTACAACGGCTACTCCGCAAGCCTAACTGCATCCATGCGCATCACGCCGGACAGCCTGTCACCCACAGCGACTGCAGCTACCATGAAAAGCGGGTACGGAATTCAGGAGAAAGTAACGGCCAGAGTAACGACCACGCAGAGCGCGGCTGTCACGGCGGCGCAGAATGCGGTGACCTATTTCCCTGAATTCGGGTACGAGGGCTTCTGGAGACTGATGAACCGCAGCATCAGCAGCAAGAGTACCACCTTCGCTTTCAAAAACAATCCCTACAGCACCTATGACCGCCCGACCCATTTCACACCGATCTGGTATCCGGATGGCAGCTACACGCCGTATACCTGGCTCCTGGACTGCTGGACGCCTACGGGAATGCTCAGTATGAACCTGACGGATTCCGTTCGCATCTCCGGTGACCTGTGGGAAGAATGGCATATCGCGCCCTCAAAATAACAACAAAAATTGGAGGTATCTATGAGCAAAATGAAATGCAAGCGCCTTTGTGTGATGCTGACCCTGTCCCTGCTGCTGGTCTTCATGATGGGGACTACAGCCTTTGCCGCCGGTACCGGCGATGTGGCCGGAGCAGTGGAAAGCACCTGGGCCACGGCATCCACGCAGATCAAGACCGTTGTCAACAACGTGGTGTTTCCCGCCATCGACCTGATCCTCGCAGTGTTCTTCTTCACCAAACTTGGTACGGCTTATTTTGACTACCGAAAAAGTGGCCAGTTCGAGTGGACGGCTCCCGCCATCCTGTTTGCGTGCCTCGTGTTCACGCTGACGGCCCCACTCTATATCTGGCAGATCATCGGAATTTGAGGTGTAGGCAATGACTTTTTACGAGCAGGAACTCCGGAAGATCGTTGGAGAGCAATATCCGGATGCCACCTATGTAGGCAGAGCTTGCTATGTGCGTCTGAGTGATATGAACCGGGCAAAGATCCAGTTTGTCACCGGGATCGTCGCCAATCAGTACAATGCCCTGCAGATGACGATCCTGAACCGCAGTGAAGGACAGGTGGATACCCTGCGCCTCCGCTTTTCGGATCTGCTGGGGACGAAGGCAACTTCAAACCCCAACTTCCGAAATGGCGTTGACCCGCACATTTGGGATGACTATGGAAAAGTAGACTGGTATGTGTATCACCCCACTCGGCAGGACTATGAGAAACTCTCCAACGCAGTGTCGGACTATCTGGAGGTATTCCAAGACATGAGCCAGTCTGCCGACCAGCAATGGGCACAGATAATGTAAACCGAGCATGATTTGAAGGCCGTACCAGCTGTACGGCCTTTGCCATATCCCAAGCAGTTGGTACGGCATCACCCGGAGGAGGTGAAACCGATCAATGTTTATTTGGGATTTTGTTGCCGATAAAATTCTTGGTCAAATCGTGGATTGGTTCTACGGTCAGGTCGTGGGCTTCCTCGGCAACTTCTTCGCAGAGATGGGAAACATGGGCGTCGAGCTCTTCGAGATGTCCTGGGTGCAGAGCATTGTGCTGTTCTTTTCGTATCTCGCCTGGGCTCTGTATGGCACAGGGCTGGTCGTGGCCTGCTTTGAATGCGGCATAGAGTATTCCAGCGGGCGGGGCAACATCCGTGAAACTGCACTCAATGCCATCAAGGGTTTTATGGCCGTAAGCCTGTTTACGGTTGTTCCGGTTCGGCTCTATGAGCTTTCAGTAACACTGCAGGGGCAGCTCACCGCAGGTATCACCGGTTACGGTGCATCCATCGGGGATGTAGCAAGTGATATCATGCAGGAGTTCAGCGCCGTGGAATCGCTGACCGATTTGACATCCGGCCCGTTCCTCGGCTTTGGCAGTATCACCAGCGGAATCATGATCCTGTTCTGTATCATCCTTATGGCGTATGCGATCATCAAGGTCTTCTTCGCCAATCTGAAACGCGGCGGTATCCTGTTGATTCAAATCGCCGTGGGAAGTCTGTACATGTTTTCTGTGCCCCGCGGTTATACGGATGGTTTCGTCCAGTGGTGCAAACAAATTATCGGCCTGTGCTTGACCGCATTTTTGCAGGCGACGATCCTCATCGCCGGACTCATGGTGTTTAAGGATCACGCATTGTTGGGACTTGGGTTGATGCTCTCGGCCGGCGAGATCCCCCGCATTGCCGGAGCGTTTGGCCTGGATACGACAACAAGAGCCAACATCATGAGTGCGGTATATACGGCACAGGCCGCCGTCAATACCACGCGGACGATTGTGCAGGCGGTGTCAAAATGAGCGGGCTCACTATGGGAAGCCTGTTCGACGGCATCGGTGGTTTTCCTCTGGCTGCCATTCGCAGCGGCATTACGCCGGTGTGGGCTTCGGAGATCGAAGCCTTTCCCATTGAGGTCACAAAGCAGCACTTTCCGAGCATGATCCATGTTGGCGACATTACAAAGCTCAACGGCGCAGAGCTTCCGCCTGTAGATATCATCTGCGGCGGCAGCCCGTGCCAGGATTTGTCCGTGGCCGGAGCGAGAGCCGGATTATCCGGTGCCCGCTCCGGTTTGTTTATGGAGCAGGTTCGACTGGTAAAGGAGATGAGAAATGCAGACGAACAAAGAGGCCGAACAGGTCACGCTGTCCGACCTCGGTATATGCTGTGGGAAAACGTCATTTATGCACTTCAACACATAAATGACGTTATGAACAGAAATCAATTATGTATAGCACCTCCATAAAAAGCAGTGAAACAGAGCATTTTACTCTGTTTCACTGTGCATAATATTTTGGAGTTTTAGCCAAGCGAGGACAGCCATTCAATCAACTCAGCATCCTGTTCCCACTGAGATGCTTTCGGTAGATCAAGATGGGCTGTAGCCTTCTCCAAAGCAGCTCGCTTGGCTTCATTGTCTGCTCTGGCATAGACCTCAGTGGTAGAGATGTCGGCGTGTCCCAGATAATCTTTAATAAAGACCGGATTAACATTGGCCTGTACCATATGCATGGCTTTCGTATGGCGAAAAATATGAGGCGAGATTTTGGTAGGCATCCCAGAGGCAGTTTCCCGTGCCATATCTGCATATTTCTGGACGATGTATGTAATTCCAGAACGGGTCAGTTTGTGTCTGCTTCCATTCCAAAACAGGGGCATATCTGGGTTTCGTCGCAAATCAATGTGGTTTTCCTCAAGGTAACTACGTAACAATTCAGTAGTCGGTTTCATGAGAGGCACTGTACGAATCTTCCCGCCTTTTCCATGCAGAGTAATAACTGCTGGGAAATCTAATCGCACATCCCGCATACAAATATCCGCAAGTTCACTAACACGAGCTGCTGTATCATACAAAACAGTTAGCAAGACAAGATGCCTCCGTCCTTTAGGAGTAGAGGTATCCGGCATAGACAATAAATGTTTCAAATTTTCTGGCGTTAAGTACTGCGCGGGCGGGTCGGGAGATACCATGCTTGGAATTTTGAGGATTAAAATGCACTGCTCCATATACGTCGGTTCTTCGGTCATAACATAATCAAAGAAAGCGTGAATGGCGCAAAGGCGCTGGTTGTAAGTAGATGGGGAAGAACCTCTGGTATTAGTCAGCCACAGAAGGAAGTCCTCTATACACTTTTTGTCCAACTTGGACAGATTCAGCTTTGCAATATTAAAGCCTTTCTCGTCTCTGCAAAAAATCAGGAGGAGTTTAAACGTATCCCGGTAGGAACGAATTGTATTGCTGCTCAGATTTCTCTGGACGGGCAGATAGTGTGTAAGGTACTGCGTCAAAAATTTGGAGAAGTCAGATGCTTTCATTGGACACCTCCATCTGGGGAATGAGACCACCAAATTGCACTTCTAATTTGGCAACAATATCTGGGTACATTTGCGCCGTCAATTGAAGATATTTTTGCGTGCCGGTCAGTCCATTATGTCCAAGATACCGTGAAAGTACGGGTAGCGCAGCGGTAAGATCTTCACCCGAAAGGACCCAGTTGTTAAGACAGTGTACCGCAAATGTGTGGCGGATATCATGAGGCCGAGGGCCTTTTCCTGAACCATTGTAAGGAATACCCGCCGTTCTGAGGAGCTGGCGAAATTGAGCTTGCAGCCAACTGTTCCCGTATCTTCCGCCGTTGCTGCGTGGGTTCAAACTTGGAAAAAGCAAGGAATCTGTAGATTTTGGAGGGGACATTTCCAGATATTGAGTCAAGGATTCTGCAACTGTATCAGAGAATGGCACCAAGCGGTTTTTGTGAAATTTCGTATCCAAAATGGTAAACACATTTTCTTTGAGGTTTACATCGCACATGCGCAGTTTAAGCAATTCAGAAGTACGCAATCCGCAGTTGAATAAGATTCGGAACATAACAGGAATCTGGTATTTTCGTGCAGGGTTCTGCTCCGTAAATGGCACATGATCCGCTGCAGTCAGCATCCGCTCAATCTCGTCGTCCGTAAAAATATAGGCTCTAAAATTGCGGTTTTCTTTCGGGAGAGATTTAGGAGGGATCTTATATGCTGTATAGCCTTTGCGGATCACAAAATCGAGAAATCCATTGATTGCGCTGACATCTCTGAGGATGGTATTGGTTTGCAGGTTCCGTCTGTTTCCAATATGGTCTAAAACATATTCTTTTGTAAACGAAATCTCTCCATCATCGGGCTCAGCAAAGTCCTGGAGGAAGCGCCGGATACAACCCTCATCCGTTTTCAGGCTGAACCCAAGAGCATGACGTTCCGCCATATACTGCTCCAACAACATTTTTGAAGTCATATCAATTCCCTCCGTTCTCCATAAGACAATGCACATTTCCGCAAGGCCGGAAGGTCTACTTTGGTATATACGGAGGTCGTTTTTGGGCTGTTGTGCCCAAGGATGTTGGAGATCGTCATAAGCGGTGTACCATCATACAAGAGGCTGCTTGCCAGAGTATGACGCAGTGAATGGGCTGCTTTGCGCTTCTTTACTGTCATACCTGCATATTTCATATATCGCTTGAGGTTTTCGGAAAGAGTTGTGCTGGACTGGAATTCTCCGTAAGGATGGATATGGCGGATAAACACATTATCACAGTCAGAATCCAACCGCCCATTTTTCAGATAGTCAATGATGGCATCTCCAATTACAGGGAGCAGAGGCAGTGTATTGACCTTTTGCGTTTTTTGCTGTGTGTAGGTGATCAGTTTCTGGTGCCAGTCCAGATTTTTGAATTTCAATGCACAGATGTCTCCAGCCCTCATGCCCAGCAGAATAGCAAGCAGAAGCATCGCGTAATCTCTTTTTCCAATCGCATTGCTGCGGTCAATAACGGACAATAATTGTCGTACTTCCTCTGGGGCCCACGTTTCGGGGATATTTTCTTCAATGTAGATCTTTGGCCTTGGAACACTTGAAGATAAGTCATCGTCCAATATCCCATTTTCATGGAGATAGCGGAAGAAATCACGTAAAACGCTGCTGAATACATGGATAGTTGCACGATGGTAGCGGCACAGGGTGGTCATGAAGTCCGAAATTTCTGCAGCGGTTAAATCTGAAAGTTCTATTCCGCGCCCATCCAGAAAGCAAAAAAATTGCCGTATCTTTGTCCGCTTGACACGGATAGTACCATCAGAACTATTATTTCTGTGGCACCATGCAAGGTATTCTTCCAGTAAATCGACATATTGCCGTGGCACTGTGTAGTCATGGTGGCTGTATCGCAGTGCATACCCAAATTGAAAGATGTCATCCAAAAAACGAATCGAACAGCGTGTGTCCAGTTGTTGCTTGGTCAGTTTTGCGGTGGAGTTACCGATGTCCAAACCATAACAGTGTTGGAAGTATTGTGGTCCGGTTTCTGCGTCATAAGCGGTAATCTCGTTTTCTCTGCAATAATTGGAGAAGCTACGGAACTCCTTGCTATGCCGACTGAGGGTTGACGATTTGAAGTCCAGACGGATCAACTCCATATTTGCTGCGCTCATCAAGTCAGGGATTGGAACTGTCTTTCTGCTGTGCATAGTTTGCCTCCTTTATATTGTGATGCTCACAGTATAAAGGGAAATTATGCACAGCATCTTTTTAATTCTCAAAGAAATTTCAATATTTTGGAAGGAGGTCTTTTCATAATTGCTTACAACTCATAACGTTCCGGGAGCCTTCTCCAGCGGAACCCCCAAAGGCGAGGACTTCCGTATCGTCCTCGAAGAGATCGTCCGAGTTAAGTGCGGTTCCGTTTATGTCCCTGGACCTTACCCCTGGCCATGGCAACCTGCTGGGCGAATCCTACTGGGAACTGATTTCTCCCTGGCTTGGCGGTGCCTGGATGCTCAATACTGGGGTGTCGCCCAACGACGCAAGAGAATCTTCCTTGTCGCAGATTTTGCAGGACGCACCGCCGATAAAATACTATTTATCCCCGAAGGCATGTTTGGGGATCCTGCGCCGAGCTTCTGAACGCGGGAAAGCACTGCCGCCGAAGCTGGAACGGGCTTTGAAGATCCAAGCCGGGTTGATGTGCCCGGACGGGCAACCTACGGATTTGAATGCCTTCCACATCAATCAGCGGGACGAGGGTATCGACCTGCACGGTGTGTCCGGTGCCTTGATGGCAACCGCCAATATGCAGATGCAGACCTTCGTGACGCAGCCGGATGACACCGTCGAGGGCTTTGACGGTTACAATGGTGACCTGACCGGCGATGTTGCCGCCACGCTCGGCACGAACTGCGGGATGTCCACCGGCAGAAACGGTGTCATGGCCTTTGCTGCCAACCAAAGGGACGAGGTTCGTGACTTACATGATGTTGCGGGTGCTTTGAATGCGCAACCGGGAATGAAACAGCAAACCTTTGTAGCTGCCGCATTCTCGGCGGGAGCCGGTGCCTCTGCTGGGAGCATTGGGTATGGTGAGGAACTGGCTCCTACGCTGAAAGGCTCTGCCAGTGGAAACTGCATGCCATCCGTCCTGTGCCTGAATGACCAGGGCGGAAGCGTGATGGAGTGCTCTGAGAATGTGTCCGGTACTCTGCGGGCGCAGGAGCATGGACACCAGCCGCTTGTCTACGAAAACCATGGCATTGATGCCCGCTACACCGGCCCTCATCAGGTGGCGCCCACCATGTCCGCAAGATACGGAACAGGCGGAAACAACGTGCCGCTCGTAGAGCAGAAAGAAACCTTCTGCATCACGGGAAATGCCATTGACCGACAGCCGCAGAACGGCGGCAATGGGATCGGGTATCAGCGGGACATCGCATATACACTGACAGCCACCGATCATCATGCGGTCTACAGTCGCCAACGTGTGGATGATTTCCGTGAGAATGGTGTGGTCAGCACGCAGAGCGCCCGCCAGCACAAGGACGCCACCGATCTCGTTTGCCAAAAGGCAGAAGCCTATGCCTATCTCATTCGACGCCTGACTCCGTTGGAGTGTGAGCGTCTGCAGGGCTTTCCGGATGGCTGGACGGACATCCCCGGTGCTTCGGACAGCGCCCGATATAAAGCGCTGGGCAACAGTGTGGCGATACCCTGTGTGGAGTTCATTATGGGGCGGATCGCCGCAGCCCTTCGGGCGGTATAGCTGCCTTGGTGGTTTTGCTTCCGTTTCACATAGCTTCTTCGTTGAGTTTGGTGAATAGCTTTCCATGACTTCTTCCGGTATGCTTTGCTTGCAAAATCGAGGAAAGGAGCAGACCGATGGAGGGCAAAAAGAACCTCTGCGCCATGATCCCGGCAGAGCTTCACGCAAGAATCATGGCAGAGAAAGAAGAAATGAAGCTGGGTACACTGGCGGAATATGTGGAGCGCATCTTCGCAGAACACTTTGAAGGAGGAAACGATATGCAGACAGAACGGACCCTTGCGGTGAAAATCTCCGCAGAACTCTTCGACCGACTGAAAGAGCATCTGGAAAAGAATCACCTGAAGCAAAAGGACTTCATCACACAGCTGATCCAGCAGGCGCTGGATAACGCAGAAGAATAATCAACCCACTGGATGACCGCAGGGAAACCTGCGGTCATTTCTATTCTCCGGAGGTGAGAACAATTTATATTTACCCTGATAATTTGACTGCCAAGGCCATGCTGTGGCTTTGGGAGCTGCGGGACATCGGCATCATCGGCGTGGGACTTCTTATCTCTGTTCTGGCGCTGACCCAGACCGGTATCGCCCTGCCGCTGGTGCTGACGGCTGTTTACGCTTTTCTGAGCATCCGGTTTGACGGCACCAGCATCTTGGATTTTCTCAAATATGCCGCCGCGTTCCTGATCACAAAGCAGCAATTCTATGATTGGAGGTTGGAGTCGTGAGTAAAAAGCAGAAAAAGGACAAAGCCGCCCGCTCCACACGGCAGCTCATGGCCATCGAGGAGATCAAAGACTACTGCATTGCCACCCGCATGGGCAATCTCGTGTTCTTCATCATCAAGCCCACCAACATCTCTGTTCTTCCGGATTCCAGCATCAGCGCCCGCATCTATGCACTACTGAATGTCGTAAAAGGACAGGCGGAGATCGAGATGCTGGCGCTCAATTCCAAGGAATCCTTCGAGCGCAATAAGGACTTTTACCGGGAGCGTCTGAGTCAGGAGGAACTGCCAGCGGTCCGCAGACTGCTGGAGCAGGACAGCAAGCACCTGGACCGTATTCAGGTGCTCATGGCGTCCAGCCGTGAGTTTTATATTATCATCCGGCTGCGCGGTGAACAGGAGTCCGATGTGTTCTCCTACCTTTCCCGCATCGAGCAGAACATCAACGACAACGGCTTCACGACCCGCCGAGCCACCGAGCAGGATCTCAAAAAGATGCTGGGTGTTTATTTCGAACAGAATGTGACGACAGAAAAATTCGAGGACTTCGATGGTGACCGTTGGGTCATTGTTGGTGAGTAAAGGAGGGATTCATTTGGCAATGAAAACGAAAAAAGCAGCGCCGCAGAGCCGGGAGACTGCAGGAATCAAATCCTTTCTGGATATGATCGCGCCTTCCGTGGTCAAGTTCGAACCGGACCACTTCATCTGCGGCAACACATTCCGCTGCGTCTGGGCGCTGCGCGAGTACCCCACCCAGACCGATGAGCAGGCCATCCTTCGCCACCTCGGTGAAAAAGATGGAATCACGCTGCATATCTATACCCGCCAGGTAACACCTGCCGAGGAAAAGCGCATTATTCAGAATGCCGCCAACAAAAACCGCATGGGCAGCTCCAACACCAACGACCTGCAGCAGACGATCACGGCGGAAAGCAATCTGCAGGATGTGGCATCGCTGGTAGCTTCCATGCACCGAAACCGGGAGCCGCTGCTCCATTGCGCCGTCTATATTGAACTGACGGCTTCGGATTACAACAAGCTCAAGCTGCTTCAGACCGATGTGCTGACGGAACTGGTGCGGAGCAAGCTCAATGTGGACAGGCTCCTGCTCCGCCAGCAGCAGGGCTTCTGCTGTGCCAGCCCCGTGGGATACAACGCCTTTGGCCAGCAGTTCGAGCGTGTCCTCCCGGCAAGCTCTGTGGCCAATCTCTATCCCTTCAACTACAGCGGTAAAACGGACGCAAAGGGTTTCTATGTTGGGCGGGACAAGTATGGCAGCAACATTCTCGTGGACTTCGATCAGCGCGACGAGGATAAGACCTCTGCCAATATCCTCATTCTCGGCAACTCCGGCCAGGGTAAATCCTATCTGATGAAGCTCCTGATCCTCAACCTGCTGGAATCGGGCAAATCCGTTATCACGCTGGATGCCGAGCATGAGCAGCAGGAAATGTGCGAGGCCGTGGGCGGCTGCTTTGCCGACCTCATGGCGGGAAAGTATATCATCAACGCCTTGGAACCCAAGTGCTGGGATGACGGCGGTGACCCGGACGATACGGCAGCGCCGGAAGCCTTCCGCAAAAGCACTTTGCTGGCGCAGCATGTATCCTTTCTCAAGGACTTCTTCCGGGCCTATAAGGATTTCAGTGATGCCCATATCGACACCATTGAGATCATGGTATCCAAGCTCTACGCGAAATGGGGCATCACAGAGCAAACCAACTTCCGCCGTATGCGACCGGAGGACTACCCGATTCTCTCTGATCTCTATGACCTGATCGAAGAAGAATTCAAGCGCTACGATCCCAACGCCCATCTGCTCTATACGGAGAAACTCCTGCAGGAAGTCCTGCTGGGACTGCACTCCATGTGCAAGGGTGCGGACGCTCAGTTCTTCAATGGGCACACCAACATCACCTCCAGCCGCTTCCTCGTTTTTGGTGTCAAGGGAATGCTGAGTGCCGCTAAAAATGTCCGCAACGCCATGCTGTTCAATGTGCTGTCCTTCATGTCGGATAAGCTTCTGACGGTGGGCAATACCGTGGCAGCACTGGACGAACTGTATATCTGGCTGTCCAATCCCACAGCCATTGAGTACATCCGCAACTGCCTCAAGCGCGTGCGCAAAAAGGAATCTGCCATGCTGCTGGCTTCGCAGAATCTGGAGGACTTTGATCAGGAAGGCATCCGCGAGATGACAAAACCGCTGTTTTCCATCCCGCCCCACCAGTTCCTGTTCAACGCGGGATCCATTGATAAACGCAGTTACATGGAAATGCTCCAGTTGGATGAAGCGGAATACAATCTCATCAAGTTCCCACAGCGCGGTGTCTGCCTGTACAAGTGCGGCAACGAGCGCTACCTGTTGGAGGTACATGCCCCTTCATACA
>OLYB01002982.1_pt1 | contig 10821 bp, 10 predicted proteins | sample 1674481 | NCBI WGS metagenome assembly OLYB01 (sample SAMEA103958167, study PRJEB25191) | human gut metagenome
CGCCGCCTTTGTAGGGCGGCATTGGAAAGCCTTTCTGATTGCCGGGTGTGCGCTGTTGCTGTTCATAATGATTTCAGCCGGGATCTCTTCATGTTCCAGCCTGTTTTCCGGCGGCATTACATCTGTTATCAGCACGTCTTACGTTTCAGAGGATGCGGATATGCTTGGTGCGGAAGCTGACTATGCAGCCCTTGAAGCGGAATTGCAAAGCAGGATAGACAATATCGAGCGCGACCATCCGGGCTATGACGAATACCGCTACGACTTGGACGACATTGAACATGACCCGTATGTGCTGACATCTATCCTTACCGCGCTGCACCTTGAATACACCCGCGCCGAGGTACAAAGCACCCTCGCTATGCTCTTTGAGCGGCAATACACGCTGACGCTCACCGAGGAAACAGAGGTGCGCTACCGGACGGAAAGGCGAACGGGCAGCTACACCGACGCGGAGGGCAACACCCATACCTATACCTACACCGTTGAAGTCCCATATAACTATTACATTCTCAACGTCAAGCTGGAAAACTTCAATCTGTCGCATCTGCCTGTCTACATTATGACCGAGGAACAACTATCCATGTACGCTGTGTATATGTCCACCCTTGGCAACCGCCCCGACCTGTTCCCGCACAGTGCATATCCGAACGCTTCCACCCTGCGGGAGCCGACCTATTACGATATACCGCCCGAAGCATTGGAGGACGAAACCTTTGCGGCAATCATCGCCGAAGCGGAAAAGTATTTAGGCTACCCCTACGTCTGGGGCGGCAGCAATCCAAACACTTCTTTTGACTGTTCGGGTTATGTGTCTTGGGTTATTAACCATTCCGGGTGGAATGTGGGGCGGCTTGGAGCGCAGGGGCTTTGCAATATCTGCACTCCCGTAACAGGCGCACAGGCAAGACCGGGCGATCTTATCTTTTTCAAAGGCACTTACGACACCCCCGGTGTTTCGCACGTTGGCATTTATGTGGGCAACGGTATGATGATACATTGCGGAAACCCCATATCTTACGCCAATGTCAACACCACCTATTGGAAGAACCACTTTTACGCCTACGGGCGGCTGCCGTAAAAAATGAAAGGAGTATTACGAAATGACAAACAGTAAAATTGACCGCATTGAAAAGGAAATGCAGAAAACACGGGAGAAAATCACCGAGTATCAGAACAGGCTGAAAGAGCTTGCAATGCAGAAAACCGAAGCGGAAAACCTGCAAATCATCGCTCTTGTGCGCTCCATGCGCCTGACCCCCGCAGAGCTTACCGCCCTGCTTTCCGGCGAGCCGATCCCCGGCATTGCCGCCGCAGGGACAGACTACATGGAACAGGAGGAAACCGAAGATGAAGAATAAAGGCTTTTTCAAAACAGCCGCCGCCCTGCTTGCCGCCCTTGTCCTCTTGGGCGGCTTTTCTGTTACCGCCTATGCAGATGGTGGCGATTACTACGACTATGAGGACGAATATAGCGAGGAAGTCACGGGCGGCATGGAGCCGCAGCCCCTTACGCCGGACGGTAATCTGTCGCTGATTGACGACATTGAGGGAGAAGCAGCCGAGGACAAGCAGTTTATCATTGTGCAGAGCAAAAACGGCAACTACTTTTACATCATTGTTGACCGCGCCGCCGAGGGCGAAAACACCGTACATTTTCTCAATCAGGTGGACGAAGCCGACCTGATGGCGCTCATGGAGGGCGACAGCGGCAAGGCGCAGGCTCCCGCCGTTTGCACCTGTAAGGACAAGTGCAAGGCGGGCGCAGTCAATACCGCTTGCCCGGTATGCTCTGTCAATATGACCGAATGTGCAGGCAAGGAAGCCGTGCCGGAGCCGGACGATGCGCCGCCGGAGAAAGAAAAAAGCAATGCGGGCGGGCTTGTGATCTTCCTTGTCGTTACCCTGCTTGGCGGTGGCGGCGCGTTCTACTACTTTAAGATTATGAAGCCGAAGCAGGGCATCAAGGGCGACACCGACCTTGACGATTTTGATTTTGACGAATACGACGAGGACGAGCCGGAAGCAGGCAGCGAGGAACAGGAGGACGAGGAATGAGGTTAGTCATTGCAGAGAAGCCGAGTGTGGCGGCGGCACTTGCCGCCGCCCTTGGCGTAAAGAACAAAAAGGACGGATATATGGAGGGCGGCGGCTACCTCATTTCATGGTGCGTGGGGCATTTGGTGGAGCTTGCGGAAGCCGCCGCCTATGGGGAGCAGTACAAAAAGTGGAGCTATGACAGCCTGCCGATCCTGCCGCAGCCGTGGCAATATACCGTATTCAAAGACAGGCAAAAGCAGTTCAAAATCCTAAAAGACCTCATGCGCCGCAGCGACGTTTCCGAGGTTGTCAATGCCTGCGACGCAGGGCGCGAGGGCGAGCTGATTTTTCGCCTTGTCTACCATGCGGCGGGGTGCGATAAGCCCTTTTCCCGCCTTTGGATTTCCTCTATGGAGAAAAGCGCAATCAAAAAGGGCTTTGCGGAGCTGAAACCCGGCGAAGCGTATGACGCGCTCTATGCGTCGGCTCTGTGCCGCGCCAAAGCGGACTGGATCATCGGCATCAACGCAACCCGCCTTTTCTCCGTCCTACACGGCAAAACCCTAAACGTGGGGCGCGTTCAGACGCCGACCTTAAAAATGCTTGCAGACCGGGACGCGGCGATCACCTCTTTCAAGAAAGAAACCTACCATATCGTCCGTCTTGATGTGGGCGGCGCGGAAGCGGCAAGCGCAAGGATCTCCGACGCCGCAGATGCGGAAGCCCTCAAAATGGCTTGCGAAGCGTCGCAGGCCGTATGCGTTTCGGTGAGGCGTGAGAGGAAAACCGAGCAGCCGCCCCGCCTGTTCGACCTTACGGGCTTGCAGCGGGAAGCTAACCGCATTTACGGTTACACCGCAAAGCAGACCCTTGACCTTGCACAAGCCCTTTACGAAAAGCGGCTGCTTACCTACCCGCGAACGGACAGCAATTATCTGACCGACGACATGGGCGATACGGCGGTGCATATCGCCGCGCTGCTTGTCGGCAAGCTGCCCTTTATGGAAGGTGCGGCGTTTACGCCGGACATAGCCCGGACGCTTGACAGCAAAAAGGTGTCCGACCACCATGCCATTATTCCGACAATGGAGCTTGCGAAAGCAGACCTCGCCGCGCTGCCGGAAAGCGAAAGAAATATCCTCACCCTTGCCGGGGTGCGTCTGCTGTTCGCCGCCGCCGAGCCGCACATTTTTGATGCGGTAACGGCGGTGTTTTCCTGTGCCGATACCGAGTTTACGGCAAAGGGAAAGACGGTTCTTTGCGACGGGTGGAAAGAGCTTGAACGACGCTACCGGGCGACGCTGAAAGGAAAGCCCGACGCCGAGGGCGACGAGGAAAACGAGCGTATTTTAGTTGCGCCGACCTTTGCCGAGGGACAGAGCTTTGACAGTCCAGCCGCAAGAGTTACGGCGCACGACACGCAGCCCCCGAAGCCGCACACGGAAGCAAGCCTGCTTTCAGCTATGGAACGCGCCGGAAGCGCGGACACCGACCCGGACGCAGAACGTAAGGGGCTTGGCACTCCCGCTACCCGCGCCGCCGTGATTGAAAAGCTGGTCAAATCCGGCTTTGTGCAGCGCAAGGGAAAACAGCTTATCCCAACCCAAAAGGGCAACAACCTTGTTTGCGTTCTGCCCGATACGCTGACCTCTCCGCAGCTTACCGCCGAATGGGAAAACGCTCTGACGCAGATTGCAAGGGGCGCAGCCGAGCCGGAGGACTTTATGCGAGGCATTGAAGAAATGGCGCGGGAGCTGGTGAAAGCCTATCCGTTTCTTTCCGAAAATCAGAAAGGCCTGTTCAAAGAGGAACAGACGGTGATCGGCAAATGCCCCCGCTGCGGCGGGAATGTCTGCGAGGGCAGGAAAAACTACTACTGCGAAAAGAAGGGCTGCGCCTTTGTCATGTGGAAAAACGACCGCTTTTTCGAGGAACGCAAAACCGCCTTTACCCCGAAAATCGCCGCCGCGCTGCTTGCGGGCGGCAGGGCGAAGGTCAAAAAGCTGTATTCCCCGAAAACGGGTAAAACCTATGACGGAAGCATTGTATTAGCCGATACGGGCGGGAAATACGTCAACTACCGTATCGAGCTTGCGAGGGACAAAGAACTTACGCAGCAAGCATAGGAAAGGGGTACCCTTTCCGTAAAATCCCCGTTCTGACGCTACGCGCAGAATGGGGATTTTGCTTGTACCCTCACAGGCTATCGCCTGTTGGGGCAGACCCTTGGGAAGTTTCCCAAACCCTCTGTAACGATGAAAGGAGGTGTAAGCCATGCAGAACAAGCCGAAAGCAGAGCTGACCGCCGCCCTGATGCTTCTTGATACCCGCAGTATGTCCTTTGATATGCGGGAAATCGACAACCGCCGCTTTATGTTCTCCCCGCAGACGGGAGAGCTGATTTTAGGCAGACAGTATAGGGGCGGGCAGCTATACAAAAGCCATGCCGAGGAACACTTTGACAGCGGGGCGAAAGCCCCTTTCGACAGCTTTATCCGGGGCTGGATCGGCACAGGCAGGGACTACCCGGACGGTGTTATCCACTTCGCCCCGAATATTGGTACAGACAATATCCCCGCCTTTGACAATGCGTTTTCCACCCTGCAAATGTTCAGCGAAAACGGCGCGGCGGGAGATACCGTCGTGCGCGGCTTTGGGCGCAAGTGGGAGCAGCCGCTAAAAGACATCATCACACCAACAAAAGAAAGGAGCAAAACCGTGAACGAACAGGAAAAGAACTATTCCAGCTATGATTTTGACAGGCTGGAAGTAGCAAAAAAGCTGGTAATTGAGCGAAGCATCTACTTTGAAAGTGAGAAAGCGGATATTTCCGCGCTGACCGGGTTTTCTCTTGCGGAGCTGACACGGCTGCGGCAGGAGAGCGCGGCGGCGGAGCAGGCTGTATTTGACAGGCTGAAAACGGAGGCAGCCGCATGGGAACAGCAGGCGGGCAACACCCGCTTTCTTGAAAAAGCCATCGAGTATGTGCAGACGCCGCCCGTCAAGCACACATCCAACAAATGGGAGAAAACAGATTATGAATGGCAGCTCCGCAGCAACGCAGTCTATCAGATGCGCTATCACGTTTATGAAAACACCCGCTATGACAGACAGGCGCAAAAATCCGTGCCGTATTCATGGAGCCTGACATGGAGTGTCTACACCAACGGACCGAACCATGGACAAAACGTAAAAATCGCCGGACAGGAGCGCAAGACCTTTTCAGACAAGGCGGCAATGGAAAAATACCTTGCCGGACGCATCAAGGCATACGACCGCCTGTTTACCGAGCCCGCGCCGCCCGTTCCGAAAGAATACGCGGAGCCGTTCAAGGTGAATGGGCTACTGCTTCCGGGTTATGTCATTGAGGGCGAGCCGCCGCAGCACACCGCGCCCCAACAGGCGGCGCAGCCGACGCGCCTTGACCCGGAAAAGGTTGAAATGGATGCCGCCGCGATGCAGGCAGCGCCCCTTACTGTCGAGCCGCCGCAGCCGCAGCCCGTTATCCCTATCAACCTTACCGCAGAAAAGCCCGCCGAAAAGCTCAAGGAGATTACCGACCGTTTGGAGCAAGGTATTACGGAGCTGTTCGACAGCGAACGCTATAAGGAGTATCTGCGCGTCATGTCAAAGTTTCATAATTACAGCTTCAACAACACCCTCTTGATCGCCATGCAGAAGCCCGATGCTTCCCTTATCGCGGGCTTCAACTCATGGAAAAATCAGTTTCAGCGCAACGTCAAAAAAGGTGAAAAAGGGATAAAAATTATCGCCCCGTCGCCGTTCAAAATCAAGCAGGAAACGGAGAAAATCGACCCGCAGACCCAAAAGCCCGTGATCGGCAGGGACGGAAAGCCCGTCACCGAGGAAAAGGAGATCACTATACCCGCCTACAAGGTGGTGTCCGTCTTTGACGTGTCCCAGACCGAGGGAAAGGAATTGCCGGATATTGCCGTGGACGCGCTGACGGGCGATGTGGAGCAGTACAGTGATTTTTTCGCAGCCCTTGAAAAGACCTCTCCCGTCCCCATCGGCTTTGAGAAAATCGAGGGCGGCGCACACGGCTATTATCACTTGGAGGACAAGCGCATCGCGCTTGACGAGGGTATGAGCGAGCTGCAAACGCTCAAAACCGCCATTCACGAAATCGCCCACGCAAAGCTGCACGATATTGACCTGAACGCTCCCAAAGACGAGCAGCAGCCCCGCGTAGACCGCCGAACCCGCGAGGTGGAAGCGGAAAGCGTCGCCTACACCGTTTGCCAGCATTACGGGCTTGATACGTCGGACTACTCTTTCGGCTATGTAGCCGGGTGGAGCAGCGGGCGGGAGCTTGCGGAGCTGAAAAGCTCCCTTGAAACGATCCGCTCTGCCGCCGCAGACATCATCAACAGCATTGACGGACATATCGCGGAGCTGCAAAAGCAGCACGAAGCCGAGAAAGCCGCACCCGATCTTGCAGCCGCGCAGGAGCAACAGACCGAAAAACCCCTTACGGACTTGCAGAAAAAAGCCGCCGCAATCGCAGAAAAATACGAGGCCCTTTCCACACAGGAGAAAATCGGAGTGATTGCGCAGGCGTTCGGCGGTACTGCGGGCAGGATTGAAACGTCGCCCTGCACGGGAAAATGGCGCGGCACAAGCGATATATCCATCCGCTTTGATAACGGCGCGTCCCTGTTTCTCGGCAACCGCCTTACGCCGAAAGCCAAGACCGCAGCGGTACAGCGGGAGCTTGTCAACGATACCCTGCTGCGGTACAACCCGGAGATCGTCAGCGCGACAAAGGAAGCCGCTCTCGCTTCCCTCATGGAGCGCGAAGCAAAGGACAATGCCATTGCCGCGCAGAAGGGCTTGAAGCCCTACACCCTGCTCAACGTCGAGTTCAACGACGGCGCGGACAGTCAAAGCAGCGGATATATGGGCTGGTACTATGTGACACTGGCGGTAGACGGAAACATCTGCTCCCATATCGAAACCGGGCTGAATTACGACATCGCGGATGGCAAGGTGAGTGCAGAACCCACACGGGAGAAATACTTTGCGGCAGGCGCATTAAAAGATAGTGAAGTGGACTATGTTTTCAACAACGTCGGCTTTTCCTCTGCTTCCGGGCTGTATGCGCTACCCGTCAGCGATGCCGTTTTGCAACGTGCCGAAAAGACGCTTGCGGAGCGCACAAAGGCGCAGGAGCCGGACAGGGACACCTTTTCCATTTACCAGCTCAAACGCGGCGACGAAACGCGGGATTTGCGCTTTGAGCCTTACGACCGTCTGACCGCAGCGGGACACGCGGTTGATCCGGCGAACTATGACCTGATCTATTCCGCGCCCCTTGCACCGGGTACGAGCCTTGAAGCTATTTTTACCCGCTTTAATATCGACCACCCGAAAGACTTTAAGGGACACAGCCTTTCCGTTTCCGATGTGGTGGTGCTGCATCAGAACGGGCAGGACACGGCGCATTACGTTGACAGCATCGGCTATCGACAGACGCCGGAGTTTTTGCAGCCGCAGAATTATCTAAAGCACGTCGAGGATATTGTGGAGCAGAACGACAACAATTTTGACGGTATCATCAACAACACGCCGCAGACGCCCACCGTCGGGGAATTGGAGCAGAAAGCAAAGGCGGGTGAGCCGATTTCCCTGATTGACCTTGCGGACGCTATCCATGCCGATAAGGAGCGCGGCAAAGAGGAAAAGCCCTCGATCCGGGCGCAGCTTCGGGCGGCAAAGGAGCAGACCGCCCAGAGAAAGGCGCAAAGGAGCAAAACGCAGGATTTGGAAAGGATCTGATCGTATGCAGAAGTTTGAAAATGTGGATATACTGGCTTGCCTTGATGCGGTGATGAAGCAGAACACCGGCTTTTACCAAAGCGATTTTGAGATTGACAAGAAGATCATTCACGAGGCTGCTGCAAGCCCCGACTGTGAGGACAGGACGCTTTTGTGGCTCTCCCGCCCGTCCGGGACGCATTGCTTCCGGGAGCGCGACGTTTTCTTGAAAGACACCCGCCCATACAACACATGGAAGTTCCACGGAGAGCAGACACGCGACCGCATTCTTGCCTATGCCGTGGAGCTGACGGACAGGGAGCGCGGCAAAATCCGGGGAAACCTCTATGAGCTGGACTATGCCGCCCATTTCCGGCACGTTCGGGGGCAGGCGCTTCCCGCAGACACCGTAACGCTTTTCTATGAGCGCGGCGAGCGCAGCCAGCCGAAAAATAGATACCTTGGCGGTTCACCCGATCCGCAGTATGGCGCGTTTCTTCGCTTTGAGGTGCAGCCAAACGCCCCCGAAGCCTTGCGCGATCTTCTGCAAGAGGAACGGCGCAGCCGTGAGCAGCTTTCGCCGGGGGACTTCAAGGCGCATATCGCCGCCCTGCGCGACGGGCTGATTGAAGCCGAAGCGCGGCGCATTGTTGCCGAAATGAAATGTCAGTACAGCCCCAACAGCCCGAACAAAACCCACTACATGACAGAGCTCGCCCCGGCGTTTATGATGCTTGCGTCGAGCCGGGACGTTGACAGCCTTTTCTCGCTGCTTCCCTACAAGACGCTGACCTTTTCCAAAATCGAGGGCAGGCATGGCATCTATGCGCTGATCGACAAGAACGAAAACCGCGACCGGGATATTCGCAAGCCCCGCCCCTCTATCCGGGCGCAGCTTGCCGCCGACAAGAAGAAAGCCGCTCCGAAGCGGGCGGCAAAAACAAAACATCACGAAATGGAGGTATGAGCATGAACCGATTTACCGTTGAGGAAACAAATCTTATCAGCATCTACATCGCCGATACGCGCAGGGAGCTTATCGGGGAAATGTCGGGTGCGCTGCCCTATATGGACGGCGAAATGCGCGAGCTTGCCTTGCGTACCCTTGCGAAGCTCCGCGCCATGAGCGACGCCGACTTTGCCGCTCTCGCCGTATCTGCCGCCGACGAAGTATGAGCGGGCTGAAACGGCTGACGCCGCAGCAGAGCCGCAAAGCGAACGCCCTTATCAAGAAAACCTGCTGCAACTGTATGGGCGGGAACTGCATTTTGCTGGACGATGGGGACGAGTGCGTTTGTCCGCAGCTCATTTCCTATTCGCTTCTTTGCAGATGGTTTCAAAACGCCGTACTTCCCGCCGACAAGCTGCTTTACGCGGAGCTTTACCAAGCAGAGGACAGGCGGCGGTGCGCCGAGTGCGGCGCGGCGTTTGCGTCCACCTCAAACAGCGTCAAATACTGCCCGGACTGCCGCAAGCGGATCACCCGCAGGCAAGCCGCCGAGCGGATGCGGAAACGACGCGCCCGCGTTACGCAGTAGGCGCGAAAAAGCCCTTATGCCCTGCCGCTTTTCAGACGCGATTTGAGCATGACAGGGGATTTATACCTAAACCCGCAAAAACAGTGTTCTACTGCGTAACAGACACTTAAAGCAGCACCCACGAACAGACGGGGCGCGGTGGCCATCATCGGCTGCCGCGCCCCGTTCTCTTTTTTGCTTATTCCTCGCCGATTTCTGCTACGCCGACCCTGCCGACGTTTAGAAGCCGATATATCGTCAGAGGGATATACCATGCCGCGACCGCAAGCCGCCATATCAGAATGACGCCGCCGATCAAGCCGCCCACAATGAAGTTGAGCGCAACGACGCCCACCGTGCCGGAAAGGTCAAAGCCGCGTGGGATAAGCCACACGAACATACGGCGTATGCCAAAGGGGATGCCGCAGCACAGCCACACATAAAAGTAGTTCGTTGCCCCGTCCTTTGTGAATACCAGTGTAGCCCAATAAAACAGCACTCCGGCAATCAGAACGGTCAAAACCGTTTTCTTAAAAAAGTCTTTCCAAATCTCACCTCGCGTCATAACCTCACCTCTGTTTCGTAAAAATATGGATAGCGTTCAGCAGTCCTACATTGGGATAGTTTCATCATACCATGCTTTTTCGGGGATTTCCACACAATCCGCATTTATCCGCGCACATTTTCCTTACCCCGCTCCGGCTCACTTTCGCGCCGCAAAATACTGTCGATGTTCCGCTTGATAACACCGTATTCCTTGACCTGCTTTTTCAGCCTGCCATAGTCGGCGCACAGCGTTTCTTTCTGTGCTTGGAGCTTTGCATATTCCGCTTGCAGCGCGGCGACGTTGGGGAGCTTGCCGCCTACGCCGGACAGCACCCTGACCAGTGCCGCCAGACCGACGCAGACCCGGACACGGGCTGCATGGAATTTGAAATCCGCAAGGGGCGGTTCTCCTTTCGGCTGACTGCACCGTATAGCGCAGAACGCCGCAGGGCGGCAAGCGAAGCAGCGAAAAAGTGCGGCGTTCATGGAAAAGACACACGACGGTAAGATAATTGTGCTTGACAAGTTTACTTGGCATTGATATAATAATGACAAGAAAACTTGGAAAGGAGCGATTCTGTTCAATGAATAAAGAGAAGATTTTGGAAAGCAGCCGCAGAGAGAACAAAAACAGGGATTTGGCGGAGATGGAAGTAACCGCGCAGGCAGGAAATATTGCCGGACGTGTCGGTGCTGCGGTCTGTGTTGTTCTCACTCTTATCTTTCGTATCTTCACAAAAACATACTTTCTAAGTCCGTGGGTTGTTTATTTTAGCATCCTTACCACCCATACTCTTGTAAAGTATGCAAGTCTAAAGAGAAAAACCGACTTGATCCTTGGCATTCTCTATTTAGCGATGTGCCTCACATTTCTTGCCTTTTTTGTCCTGCGGCTTGTGGAGGTCAAGGAATGAATGACGAGCTGAAATTGAAAAACAAC
>OLYB01002983.1_pt1 | contig 10821 bp, 7 predicted proteins | sample 1674481 | NCBI WGS metagenome assembly OLYB01 (sample SAMEA103958167, study PRJEB25191) | human gut metagenome
AAATATTAGATAATATATTATATAAAAATAAGTAAAATCGCGTGAAATGGATAAAATATTATCTGACAAGATGGGGCATGATATGGAAGCACTGGTATGGGAAACAGCAGAAGAACTGGATAAAAAACTGGCAGAACGTATGCGCCGTATTCGCAGACGGCGGAAAGTTTCGCAACAGAAACTTTCGGATATGAGCGGAGTAAGTTACGGTTCTATTAAACGATTTGAGACAACAGGACAGATTTCGCTTTTGTCACTGACAAAACTTGCTATGGCGTTGGAACTTGCAGATGAACTGCGGGATCTTTTTACACAGGTACCATATCGAAATATTCAGGAGGTAATCAATGAGTCAAAGGGAAAGTCTTGAGGTTCGGATGGATGACCGGCTTGTGGGAACGCTTGCATTGACCGCGAATCATAAGGTGGCATTTTCTTATAGTGAAGAATGGCTGGAGCATGGATTTTCAGTCAGTCCATTTTCGCTTCCGCTAAAAAATGAAGTGTTTGTGCCCAAAAAAGATTATTTTGACGGATTGTTCGGAGTATTTGCAGATAGTTTACCGGATGCATGGGGACAGCTTTTATTGGAGCGTTTGCTGAAAGAACGTGGAAAAAAGGAAGCACAATATTCGGTATTGGATCGTCTTGCCATCGTGGGAAAATCTGGAATGGGAGCTTTGACCTATCATCCGCAGAAGGAGATTGGGATGGGACAACAGATGGATGATCTGGACGAACTATCTGTGCATTGCCAGAAAATATTAAGCACGCAATATTCGGAGAAATTAGATGAATTGTACCGGCTGGGAGGAACCAGTGGTGGTGCAAGACCTAAGATTATGACGGAAATAGATGGAGAAAACTGGATTATTAAATTTCCGGCACATGTGGACAAAAAAGATGTGGGAAAAATGGAATACGATTATTCTCTGTGTGCAAAAGCCTGTGGAATTGTAATGAGTGAAACACGGCTTTTTTCATCAGATATATGTCCGGGATATTTTGGAACAAAGAGATTTGATCGAAGAATAGAAAAGAATGAAATAAAAAGGGCACATATGTTAACTGCGGCTGCCTTATTGGAGTTAGATTTTAATCAACCAAGTCTGGACTATCATGAATTGATGAAGTTGACAAAAATTCTGACAAGGGATTGTACAGAGGATGTGGAAAATATGTATCGTCGTATGTGTTTTAATGTATTCGCACATAATCGTGATGATCATTCTAAAAACTTTACCTACATTTATAATGAAAAGGATGATATGTGGCGTTTAAGTCCTGCCTATGATCTCACATACAGTAATACGTATTATAGTGAGCACACAACCACTGTAGATGGAAATGGCAAAAATCCGGGGAAAAAGGAATTAGTAGCAGTTGGTGTGCAGGCGGGTATGAAAAAGACATACTGTGAACGTGTTGCAGAGGAAATCCGTCTGTGTGTAAATGAAAAGCTGGAACACTACTTGAAATAATAATGTTCCAGCTATATAAGCCTAGCCCTGACATTCAAGCGTTGGAGCCGCATCAATAATTTCCTGAAGCGGGGTCCATGACAGGAGATCATCCGTATCGTCATTCGTGTCCTCATCATCGGTAAAATGAGCATTCGGATTGTTCGTTTTTCTTTTTTTGGCATCTTCCGGAGTGTTAGGCAGACGCTGATAAGCCGGTGATTTATGAAAATTTTTGGAAACTTCATTGTAAGCAGCCAGCAGATATTCTTTGTCCGGATCTTTGTCCGAGACCCCGGCAATCGCGGATGTAATCATATCATTTGCTTCCTGTTTGCTTTTTGCATGGGAAAGCTGCTGTTTTAAAGCCTCCGCCATTCGTTGGACGCGTAGGGCGTGGGCATACAGAATTGGATCGGTACGCCGCAGAAAATCCAGTTCTTTGGCAGAAAGCTTCTTCCCACTTTTTAATTTTCCCATAATGCGGGAGAGCATTTCCTGTTTTTTTTCTTCCTGCGTATCAGGATCCTGTCTTTGCAGGGGAGAAGTCCAGGAAGAAAATGCGGCATTGGTTGTTTCTCTCACATAGAGCATGCGTCCCTGAGGAGAAGAAAGATCATAAGATGAGGGATTCTTCCGGGATATCAGTGATAAATCAATCTGCATGAAAAGTTCCTTTCTGTAATAGATCATCGTTTGTGTTGTCTATTATATCGGCAAAACATCCGTTACAATTAATAACGGATGTTTCTGGAGAAAGAGAATATCCCCCTTCTTCCGTCACATTGAAAAAACTTATGTCTAAAACAATTTTCAGACAATTCGACAATATATTCCAATGTTTATAAAAACTTTAGAATTTTTGTTAGCACTCATACTTGACGAGTGCTAAAAACGGGTGTATAACAATATCGTAATCGAGAAAAATAGTAACTGGGATGAAAAAAACAGCACAGTTACATGATGATAGTTAAGAGGAGGGCTTGCTATGAACATACAGAAATTTACACAAAAGTCGGTAGAAGCGATCAATAACTGCGAAAAGCTTGCCTACGACTATGGAAATCAGGAGATTGAGCAGGAGCACCTGTTAGTTGCCCTGTTACAGCAGGAAGAGGGACTGATCCCGAAACTGATAGAGAAAATGGAAATTGACGTACAGCATTTCACCAAGAATGCGATCAGCAAACTGGATGCGCGCGTCAAAGTATCCGGCAGCAACAGCAATGTCTATGTCGGAAAAGATTTAAACAATGTGCTGATCCATGCAGAGGATGAGGCAAAGGCAATGGGAGATGAATATGTCTCTGTCGAGCATATTTTCCTTACAATGCTCAAATATCCAAATCCAGCGATGAAAGCACTGATGAAAGAATATGGGTTGACAAGGGAACGGTTTCTGCAGGCACTGTCTACCGTCCGCGGCAATCAGCGTGTCACTTCCGATAATCCGGAAGCAACATATGATACACTGGAAAAGTACGGTTATGATATGGTGGAGCGTGCAAGACAGCAGAAACTTGATCCGGTGATCGGCCGTGACGAGGAGATCCGGAATGTGGTTCGGATTCTTTCCCGTAAGACCAAAAATAACCCGGTGCTGATCGGTGAACCCGGTGTAGGTAAGACTGCCGTTGTCGAGGGCTTGGCACAGCGTATCGTAAAAGGCGATGTACCGGAAGGCTTAAAAGATAAGAAACTGTTTGCCCTGGATATGGGTGCCCTGGTTGCCGGTGCAAAATATCGTGGTGAGTTTGAGGAACGTTTGAAAGCGGTTCTTGACGATGTCAAAAATTCGGATGGACAGATCATTCTGTTTATCGATGAACTGCACACAATCGTCGGTGCCGGAAAAACCGATGGTGCCATGGATGCCGGACAGTTGTTAAAACCAATGCTTGCCAGAGGCGAACTGCACTGTGTCGGTGCCACAACCTTAAATGAATATCGTGAGTATATCGAAAAAGATGCTGCTCTGGAGCGTCGTTTCCAGCCGGTTATGGTAGATGAGCCAACGGTGGAAGATACCATTTCCATCCTGCGTGGCTTAAAGGAACGTTACGAAGTGTTCCACGGCGTTAAGATTACGGACTCTGCGCTTGTTACGGCAGCAGTTCTTTCCAACCGTTATATCACCGACCGGTTCCTGCCGGATAAAGCAATCGATCTGGTCGACGAGGCCTGTGCAATGATAAAGACCGAGCTGGATTCTATGCCGGCAGAGCTTGACGAGATGAACCGGAAGATCATGCAGATGCAGATCGAGGAGACGGCATTAAAGAAAGAAACCGATCATCTGAGTCAGGAGCGTCTGGCAGATCTGCAGAAAGAACTTGCAGAATTGCGTGATGAGTTTAATACCAGAAAAGCGCAGTGGAGCACCGAAAAGGATGCAGTTGATAATGTCAGCAAGGTCAGAGAGCAGATTGAGAGCACAAAGAAGGAGATCGAGGCAGCACAGCGTGACGCAGATTATGAAAAAGCTGCGGAATTGCAGTACAGTAAACTGCCTGGATTACAGAAAGAACTGGAAATAGAGGAAGATAAACTCAAAGACCGTGATCTGTCTCTGGTACACGAAAATGTCACCGATGAAGAGATTGCAAAGATCATTTCCCGCTGGACGGGAATCCCGGTTGCGAAGTTAAGCGAAAGCGAGCGGAATAAGACACTGCACCTGGATGAGGAACTCCACAAACGTGTGGTAGGCCAGGACGATGGTGTTACCAAAGTGACCGAGGCGATTATCCGTTCCAAAGCCGGAATCAAAGATCCGACCAAACCAATTGGTTCGTTCCTGTTTTTGGGACCAACCGGTGTCGGCAAGACCGAGCTTGCAAAAGCACTTGCTGCCAGCCTGTTTGATGATGAATCCAACATGGTGCGTCTTGATATGAGTGAGTACATGGAGAAATACTCCGTGTCTCGTCTGATCGGAGCGCCTCCAGGATATGTCGGATACGATGAAGGCGGCCAGCTGACAGAAGCCGTGCGGAGAAAACCGTATTCTGTTGTCCTGTTTGATGAGGTGGAAAAGGCACATCCGGATGTCTTTAACGTACTGTTACAGGTACTTGATGACGGGCGGATCACAGATTCACAGGGACGTACCGTAGATTTCAAGAACACGATCATTATTATGACCAGTAACCTTGGATCGCAGTATCTGCTGGATGGCATTGATGCAGACGGCAACATTTCGCCGGAGGCAGAAAAAGAAGTCATGGAAGATCTGCAGGGACATTTCCGACCGGAATTTTTGAACCGTCTGGATGAGATTATTATGTTTAAGCCACTGTCAAAAGAAAATATTGGTGGCATCATCCGTCTGCTGATGGATGATCTGAACAAACGTCTTTCTGATCGTGAGATCAAGGTGGCATTGTCACCGGAAGCGGAGCACTTTGTGGTTGAACATGGTTACGATCCGGTTTATGGTGCAAGACCATTGAAGCGGTTCCTGCAAAAGCATGTAGAGACCCTCTCTGCAAAACTGATTCTCGAAGATCAGGTACGGCAGGGAGATACGATCCTCATTGACGTGAAGGATGGTGCACTTACAGCATCTGTACAAAAATAAAAGCAATATTTATGTAAAAAAATCTCAATAATAACTTGTCAAGCGTCAGGAAATCATGTATCCTTATAAGGATGAAATGAATTTCCTGACGCTTTTTCTTTCAAAATGAGATAAGCGGGAAATGAAAGAATAATAGAAATTACATAGAAATATCGCAAAGAACAAAGCGTAAAGAAGTTTGTGGAAAAATTCCTGCAAAGAATAAAAATGGTGAAGCTATTGAATGGTTAGGTGGACAGCGTGGCGATTTTGCAATTGCTGACTTTGATGGTGACGGTAATCAAGATTTTATTTTAGGAGTTGAGAATCAAAATTCTGATAAGGCATGGGGTTGCCGTACTTATTATTTTAGTGGTAATGGCGATGGAGGCTTTAATGAAATAGAGTGTACTATGTCTGAAGATAATACGAGTGAAGGGATTGCACCGATGTGCAGAAGAGCTCAATTTGGGCAATTCTTGGTTGGTGATTTTAATGGTGATGGAAAACCTGATTTAATTCAGGCCGGAACAACTTATTATGCAAAATTAGGGGATGTTAGATTCTATGCAAATGTTTCGAAAGGTGGAGGAAGCTCAATTAAAAAAGAAAGTTTATCTTCTGTTTCTATCAGTGTACAAAACAAAAACCTTTATGTTAATGGTGCTTCTGGCACTATGATAACTGTATTTGATTTATCAGGTATAGTTTATAAAACCTTGAAGGTTGTTGACGATAGTACAATTATTCCATTGGGGTTGAGTACAGGAATTTATTTTGTAAAAGTAGTTGCGGAGAATAATACTGTAACTGAGAAAATAGCTATTAAATAGTTTGTGACAAAAAAGGTGGGTATCTCGATTGCAAAAAAGGTACCTGCCTTTTTTTAATCCATTCGTTGTACTTTAAAGTTTGTTGGACAGACCTAATTTGAGAATAAAATGAAAAGAATTAGCGGCATACTTATATTTGTGGTCGTTTGTGTTATGCAGATGGATGCACAAAACCCGGGTGATGGTCTTTTGTTTAGCCAGTTCCAACGAGGAACGATCAAGTATCGAAATAACACTCAGCAGGAGGCTATCCTGAATTATAATACAATAGAACAAGAATTTTTATTCCTGTCTAATGATAATACTATAATGGCGATAGGTGAACCGCAAAATGTAGATATGATTATTATTGGCCATCGTTCATTTGTGCCTGCTCAAAAAGATATGTTTTATGAGATGTTGAAAGCAGGAGATACAAATTTTTTTGTTCAATGGAAATCTAAGTTTATTTCTCAAGGTAAACGCAGTGCTTATGGTGGATATTCGGGGGCTTCTGCTATCTCCAATGTCACTTTATCACAAGGGGGAAGCGTAGGGACAGGAAGTGTAGGGTTGCATGGACGCTTAATTTCCGATGAAAAATTTAAGGCTAATACCGATTGTATTTATTATGTGATAGTAGGAGATAGGTATCGCAGTTTTAATTCACTCAAAGGATTAGTGAAGATATTTAAGCAATATAAATATCAGATAAAAGAATTTTCGGGACAACATTCGATCGATTTCGATAATCCGGATGATGTAAGTAAGCTTTTAGGTTATATTTATAGTTTGTAATAAGTTAGTTATGCTTTTAATTGAATAATATGAGAAAAATTATATACATTTTTACATTGCTGTTTTGTAACATATCTTTTGCTCAGGATAAATACGATGCTATTTTTTATCAATTTCCTAATTCGGGAGTTTCTTTTGAAGGATTATATTCAAATCCGACCAATGGAACTGCGTGTATTGGTGATTTTAATGAAGACGGTTATCCTGATATGATTGTAATGGGACCCAACTATGATGATTTTGAGACTTCTTATGTCAACTTATTGCAAAACAATGGCGACGGGACTTTTAAAAGAATCGATTTGGGTATTAGTGCTATGAATAATGGGAGTATTGCCTATACCAAGGTAGCTCCTAAACAATTTATATTGGCTTTGCAAGGTGGAACTGCCAGTCCGGCTGCAACCAATAATGCAAAAGGTTATATAGCAGAATTGAAATATGTAGGAGATGCTGTCAGTTGCCGGAAAAAACAAGATTTAGATTACGGGTTGATTGATGGAGACCTGTTTTTTATTGATGTAGATGGAAATGGACATGTTGATCTGGTGCAACTTGGAGGGGTGAAAAAGGCTTACGTTTATCTGAATGATGGAGCAAACTTATATTCTTTGACAGCAGATGTTACAGGATTGGTTGGTACTTATAGAGGAAAGTCCCTTGTCAGTGATGTAAATAATGATGGGCATTTGGATATTGTTTCAATTTCTCAAAGTGGAGGACTGCAAGTAAGTCTTTATCAGAGTAACAACACATTTATTACTGATGCTATTTCTTCTACTTATAATTTTAAGATTTATCCTCGATTGGGGTTGGGTGATTTTAATGAGGATGGCAATATCGATATTGTGGCATTTGATTATGCTTCTTCAAAGAAAGAGCACTCTGTTGTGTTTTTCTATGGTAATGGAAAGGGACAATTTACACAGGCGGCAGAAAACTCTTTTATGGGAGTTGATGCAGCAGCTGTGGCTGTGGCAGATTTTGATGGCGATGGGCATTTGGATATTTTATATTCCGGAACCAATTATAAAACACTGAAAACGGATGAAGAAGAAGGTGCTTTTACGAAAAAGGCATACATGTTATTAGGAGATGGAAGAGGAAATTTTACGCAGCATGTAAAAGCGACACCTGCCGGTCAGAGTCCGGATATTTTTTGTTTGGCTCCTGTCGGAAATGGGAAATATTATGTTGCGGACTTTGATAAAGACAGTAAACCGGATATTTTTGCTTTAGGTGAGTTGGCGGAATTAAAAGGAGGTAAATTGATGCGTTACGCCGATTTGTTTTTATCTTCTTTGAAGTATGGTTTTGGAGAACCTGTAGGAAAAACTGCTATTAAGCAAGTCTGGGAAGGCTTTCCTTACAGGCAAGTAAGGTTGGGTGAAGGACGTTTAAAGCAGGCAATGGATAAGAATATTACATATTTGAAATCATTTGATGTCAATCGTCTGTTGGCTCAGACATTTAAGTATAATTTAGGTATTGATGACTATAAACTTTATGGTGGAGCTAATGATGCTACCTTTGCTCATTACCTGTCGGCCATTTCAATGGGGTATGCTGCTACCGGAGATGAAGATTTGTTACAACGGGTAAATCATATGGTCGATGTGATGATCCAAGCACAAGATGTAATGGGAGACGGTTTGTATTCAAATAATGATGCTCCTACATGGGGATTCTATAAGATGGCCAAAGAGAAGGTAATTACCCCTTATGGATGGGATGAAAACGGGCATCCTTGGGGGAATAATAATATCGGTTTTCCTTTTTATGCACATCATAAGGCGTTTGCCGCATTCCGGGACGCTTATATTTATGCAGGCAATGAAAATGCCAGAGTGGCTTTTGTGAAATTTTGTGAGTGGTTAGTTATGTGGATGCAAAATTTTACAGATGATAATCTTCAAAAGATGTTGGAGTCCGAGCACGGTGGAATGGTCGAAGTATTGTCTGATGCATATGCGTTAAGTGGTAAAATTAAGTTTCTGGATGCTGCCAGAAGGTTTACACGCGATAATTTTGCAGCAGCTATGAGTGGAAATAGAGATGATTTATCTGGCAGGCATTCTAATTTTCATGTGCCGATGGCGGTAGGTGCAGCCATTCACTATTTGTATAGCGGAGATGAACGAAGCGGGAAAACGGCTCATAACTTTTTTCATATTGTACATGATCATCATACGTTGTGTAATGGCGGTAATGGTAATAATGAACGTTTCGGAACACCGGATTTGCTTACGTACCGCTTAGGACAGCGAGGTCCGGAGACTTGCAGTAGCTATAATATGTTGAAGTTGGCTAAAGATTTATTTTGTCAGGAAGGTGATACGGAGTATTTAGATTACTATGAGAATACGATGTGGAATCATATTTTGGCTATCCTTTCTCCACGGAGTGATGCAGGTGTTTGCTATCATGTCAATTTGAAACCGGGAACATTTAAGATGTATAGTGACCTGTATAGCAATCTTTGGTGTTGTGTGGGTACTGGTATGGAAAGCCATGCGAAATATGTAGATGCTATTTATTTTAAGGGTGATATAGGGATCTTGGTAAATTTATTTACGCCTTCGACTTTGAATTGGGAAGAAACCGGTTTAAAGTTAACAATGGAAACGGATTTTCCGGTTACGAATAATGTGAAACTGATTATTAATGAAAGCGGTTCATTTAATAAAGATATCTGTATCCGTTATCCGTCTTGGGTGGAAGAAGGTGGTATTGCAATTACTATTAACGGTGCGAAGCAGAAGATATCTGCAAAGCCGGGAGAAATCATAGAACTTTCTTCGTCTTGGGCTGCTGGAGATGAAATATTAATAACAATTCCCTGTAAACTTCGTTTGGTAGATTTGCCCGATGATATAAATGTTTCTGCCATTTTTTATGGACCGGTATTATTGGCAGCGAATATGGGAGAAGTCGGACAATCGGATATTGGTTTTTCCTGGCCTCAGGAAGAAATTAAAGATCCGGCTCCGGATGCATATTTCCCTTCATTAATGGGAAGCCGTAAAGCGTTGGAATCTTGGATTATAAAAAAAGAGGGTACATTGAATTTTACAACCACCGGATTAGGCAAGAACTATGAAATGCAACCATTTTACGATACCCATCATTGCCGTTATAATGTATATTGGAAAATTGGAGATGGCATAGATTTGCAAAAAGAACGTGAGCTGATTCCCGACAGAGTTTTGACCGGGGTACAGGAAAGTGAGAAAGCTCATAACGTTCTTTCCTCTGGCTCTAATACCGGTGCTGCTTCATTTAATTTTTGGGGACCGACTTACAATCGCTTTAGAGATGCATCTATGGTAGGATATGTTCAATATACATTAGAACTTTTACCGGAGGAATTGCCTGCCGATAAACAGTATTATCTACAGTTAACGTATTTTGGTGACGAACCTAACGGTTATGGCGATTTTTGGATCTCTATCGATGGTCAGAATTTGGCTTATCAAAGTAGTATTAGTCGTTTGGCACGTTTGGACTTTGCACAACGTTACTATGCAATACCTCGTATTATGACGGATGGCAAGCAGAAAATTAATGTAAGATTTAGTAAAGGCAGAGTCTCTTTATATGGAGTGAAGCTGACAACAACAGATAATTTAGTTGAAGCTAAAAAAAAGTTGGATGGAGAGATTACCTCCATTCATCAAAACATTCTGCCAGGTAATGCAAATACAAATATATTTGTTGTTGATAATTGTCTACATGTCATTAATCGTAGTGGTGCAAGGATTCAAATCTTTGGCGTGAATGGGGAGCTATTAATGAATAAGGTAGTTGAAAGTGACAATGAATCGATAAAGTTGTCATTATTGAGCGGAATATATATTGTAGAGTGTACTTCATCTGCAAAAATGGAGAATCGGAAAATCTTTCTTTACTAAGAATAGCTTTTGATTTGTTGACATCCATTCTTTCTATTGTAAATTGGTCAGTTTAAGTAGACGGTGAATTGTAGTCATGAGTTGTTTTCATGTAAAGTAACTATTCGTTTCAATTTGCTGGAACGAATAGTTACTCTCTAATGAAACTGTTGGTTTCTCTTATAGGAATGGAATGGTTCCAATCGGTTGAAACTATATGAGTATTATTTCTCCGGAAAGCTTGGATTCTTTTCATTTTTAGTAGAATATTATTCATGTTTGTACTGACTCTTCTTTTTTTT
>OLYB01002984.1_pt1 | contig 10816 bp, 10 predicted proteins | sample 1674481 | NCBI WGS metagenome assembly OLYB01 (sample SAMEA103958167, study PRJEB25191) | human gut metagenome
GACAGACGGGCCGTATTCCGGCTCGGTGGCGCGGGCCAGCAGGGCCGAAAGCTCCTGCTGATGCACCGGCAGCAGCAGATACTGCATGGCGTCCACCCGGAAGGCACTGTAGGCGTGGGCCGCCGTGCGGGCCGCAAAGGCCAGCGGAGCCCTGCGGCCCCGGCGGCGCAGCTCCGCAGCCGCCGAAAGCCCTGCCGGGGCCGCTACAGCGCCCAGCTCGATGAGATACAGGTCAAACCGTTCTCCCTCGGTGTCCCGGCGCAGCAGCGCATCTGCATCCGGCAGCTGCTGCACGATGCACGCATCCTGCCGCCGGGCAAAATATTCCATGCACTGACGTTCCAGCCCGCTGCGCAGGGCCGCATCCGTGCTGCATACCGCAATGTGAAAGACCATCCGACATTCCCCTCTCCGCCAGCCGCCCGCCTTGATTTTTGCGCAGGGCTGGAGTATGATAAATGAAACCTCGCTGCACCGAAAAAACAGAAATGGAGACCATTGCCATGCCGGAACCCCTTGTCAGCATCATTGTGCCCGCCTATAACGCCGCAGGCTGCATTGCCCGCTGTGTGGAGAGCATCGTCTCCCAGAGCTATCAGGAGCTTGAGATCCTTCTGCTGAACGACGGCTCCAGGGATGACACCCTTGCCATCTGCCGGAAGCTGGCCGAAGCCGACCCCCGCATCCGGGTGATCGACAAACCGAACACCGGCGCAGCCGACACCCGCAGCTGCGGCCTTGCCCTTGCCCACGGCGAATACATCCAGTTTGCGGACAGCGACGATCACCTGCTGCCGGGCTGCACCGCAAACCTGGTGGCTGCTATGCAGCGCAGCCATGCCGACCTTGTGCTGGCTCCCTACCGGATGATGGTGCCCCGCAAGGATGGCGGCTATGACACCCGGGAGTACAGCCTGCTGCCCGCCGGGGTGTACAACAAGGTGGATTACCTGTGGCAGCTCACCGGCAATGCCGCTGCCTTTTACTACGGTGTGCTCTGGAACAAGCTCTACCGCCGGGATCTCATCCAGATGGCGCACATCCGGTTCGAGCATGTGGTATACGCCGAGGACCAGCTGTTCAACACCCGGTATCTGCAGGTGGCACAGCGGTTTGCCGCCATCGACGAAGCCGCCTACTGCTACATCCAGAACCCGCAGAGCGTATGCCATACGCAGGTGAGCGCGGCGGACATGCTGCGCCACCGCAGCCGGATGTACCACACCTACAAGGAACTGTGCATCCAGCTGGGCGTGTACGATAAATTCCGCCTGCGGCTGCACGGCATCTATCTGAGCCTGTTTGAAAGCCCTCTGCCCAACGGCCCGGTGCAGAAGCTTTCCGACGCATTTGCCCGCACCCACAGCCGCATCTGAGAAAAGGAGAACCTATGGAATTTCCCCTTGTAAGCATCATCGTGCCCATGTACAACACTGCCGGGTGCATTGCCCGCTGTGTCAAAAGCATTTGCGCCCAGACTTATAAAAGCATTGAGATCCTGCTGCTGAACGATGGCTCCACCGACGACACCCTTGCCGTCTGCCGCGCCCTTGCCGCCAGCGACCACCGCATTGCACTGGTGGATAAAACCAACACCGGCGCAGCGGATACCCGCAATCAGGGCATTGCGCTGGCCCACGGCAAATACATCCAGTTTGTGGACAGCGACGACTGGCTGGCCCCCGATTTTACGGAAAAGCTGGTCTCCGCCGCCGAGGCCCACACCGCCGATCTTGTGATCGCGCCCTTCTGGATGGTGTACCCGGAAAACTATGTGGAGCACATCCGCCCATGGGAAAAGGCACTGCAGCATGTGCTCCAGCGCAATCCGCCCCGCACCCGGGCCTATGGCTATCTGCCTACCGGGGTGTACACCGGACAGGAATACGCAAAGCATCTGATCCAGAAGCCGAACACCTTCTACTATGGCAGTCCCTGCAACAAGCTCTACCGCCGTGACCTCCTGCGGAAGCACAGCCTCCATTTCCGCAAAGAATTGTTTGCGGAGGATCAGCTGTTCAACACCGAATACCTGCGCTATGTGCGCACCGCCGTTTCCATCCCGGACATCGGCTACTATTACCTGCAGTGCAGCCAGAGCGTTTCCCACTCCAGAGTGACCACCGCCGATATCCTTCGGCTGCGGCGGCGGGTGATGGGCCTGTACAAGAGCATCTATACCGAACTGGGCATCTACCCGGAGACCCGGGCCGCCATTCTGCGCTCCGCTTTTGGCGAAAACGAGTTCACTCTTCCGCCGCTGGACACCCCACAGACGCACTGCTGCAAGCTGTGACCCTATAAAAAGCACCCGGCTGCCGCCGAGAGCCGCTCTGGCTCCTGCACGGCTCCGGGTGTTTTTTGCGCTTTCTCAGCAGCCGATGGCGGCACACTTCTCCGCCAGCCAGCTGCGCTCTTCGTCGTTCAGGTGCGGTGCCAGCTTTGCAAACACCTGACGGTGGTAATCGTTCAGCCATGCGATCTCGTCCTTATCCAGCACACCGGGCAGGATGGGAGAGGTGGCAATGGGCACGAACATCAGCGGTTCAAAGCCAAGGAAGGTACCGTACTGGTTATCGGCCTTGTGCACGCACACCAGCTCGTTCTCGATGCGGATGCCCACAAGGTCGGTCTCGTAGACGCCGGGCTCATCGGTGACCACCATGCCGGGGCGCATCCGGGTGGTGTTGCGGCTGTTCAGGGCATGGGGGCCCTCGTGCACATTGCCCACAAAGCTGACGCTGTGGCCGGTGCCGCAGCGGTAGTTGATGAGGTGGCGCCACAGCGGCTCACGGGCGATGGTGTCCAGCATATGGCCGTCGCAGTAGTCCAGCCAGACAGCCCGGGCGATGTCGATGTGGCACTGTAAAGTCCAGGTGTAGAACAGGCGCTCGTCCTCCGTCAGCCCACCCAGCGGGTAGGTGCGGGTGATGTCGGTGGTGCCGTCCATATAGGTCGCGCCGCTGTCCACCAGCAAGAAGCCCTTCTTCTCGAGCTTTGCGTGGTCTTCCTCGGTGGCGTGATAGTGCATCATGGCGGCGTTGGGGCCGTAAGCTGCAATGGTGCCGAAGCTCTCCGTCAGGAACTTGTCCTGTGCGCTGCGGTACTTGTGGAGGATCTCGTCGATGGTCAGCTCGGTCAGCTCTTCGCCGGCAGCCAGACGGTTCTCCAGCTCGATCTGGAAGCGCACCATAGCCACGCCGTCGCGGATGTGAGTTTCGCGGGTGTGAGCCAGCTCGACTTCGTTCTTGACGCCCTTCATAGGCAGCAGGGGGTCGGCCTCGTCCTTGACGGTCAGAGCCGGGTTGGCCTGCAGGGTCTGGTAAACAGCGTAGTTGACGGAAACGGGGTCGGCCAGAACGGTCTGCTCTTCGGCCTGGGCGGCGAGGAAGGTAAGCACATCGTCGTACTCAGCCAGCTCCACGCCGTTCTCCTTCAGCTCCGCAGCAGCCTCAGCGCTGACGCGGGCGGTGTCGATGAAGAGTGTCGCCTTATCGGGGGTCACATAGCAGTAAGCCATTGCGTAAGGGGTGCATTGAATGTCCATCGCACGCAGATTGAGCAGCCATGCCAGATTGTCCAGCTTGCCCACCAGCTGTGCGGTGCATCCCAGCTCAGAGAGCTTCGCACGCAGCTGGCCCAGCTTCTCGGCAGGGGAGAAGCCTGCGTACTCTTTCGGCAGGAGCCAGGCCGGGGTAGCGGGCAGGGCGGGACGGCCCTCCGTCCACAGCTCGTCCTCGAGGTTCAGCAGCTTGATGGTGCCTTTCTTAGCGTCCAGTTCTTTCTGCAGGCTGCGCACCAGACCGCAGGAAGCAGTCAGGCCGCAGAGGCCCAGCTTGCCACCCTCGGGCAGGACTTTGCCGCAGTACTGCTCGGCGGTCGGCACGCCCGGCTCGCCCATCCGCATCAGCTGGATCTCCGTGCCAGCGATCTCCTTCTCGGCCTGCACGAAGTAACGGCCATCGGCCCAGACAGCGCTCTCGGTCATGGTGACGACGAAGTTGGAGTTCTCGCCGTGGAAGCCGGAGAAGTAGGTCAGGGCAGTGTAGTGGTCGGGCATATACTCGCTGGCGTGCGGGTCTCCCACCGGGATGAGGTAGACGTCCACGCCGTTTGCCTTCATGGCCTCGCGCAGGGCGGCCAGACGCTCGGGAACGGTATTCATGCTCATGTCAAAAAGCCTTCTTTCTTTATTATGCCGGAAAAACGTCCGGCGGCGATGGTTTGCCGGGTCTATTGTATCATTCTGCGCCACAGAATGCAATTCATGGGCGGCGTTTTGACTTTTCGCGTTTTTCCGTGTATGCTAGGGTCGGAAGCTCTTTATAGAATGGAGGCGTTTTCATGGTATTTTCCATCATCATGCTCGTCTGCCTTATCGTCTGTGTTGGCATCGACTATCTGAGCCTGAAACGCATCGAGCGGAACGGCGCCCTACTGGGCGTCACGCTGCCGCAGAATGCCGCCGAGCTGCCCGAAGTGCAGGACATCGTACAGCGGTATCTGCGCCGACTGCGCACCATCTGCCTGCTCTGTGCCGCTGTGAGTGTCGGGCTGTTTTTCGCGCCCAATTCGCTGTTTTATGTCACGGTCTGGGTCTATTTCTTTTTCGGAAGTCTGGCCCTGCCGTATCTGCCCTGTCTGTGGGGGAACCGCGCTCTGCAAAAACTGCGGGATGCCCACGGCTGGCCTGCCGCGCCCGAGGACGCCGCATGGAAATACGGTCTGCTCTATTATGACCCCGACGACAAGCGCATCTCCGTTCCCAAACGTATCGGCAAAGGAAGCGCTGTCAACCTCGCCACCCTCCGGGGTAAAATCGCTATGGCGGTCAATGTCATTGCAATCGTCAGCATTCTGCTGGTTGGGCCGGTGCTGGGCGTTCTCGACCACACCCCCGCAAGGCTGGAACTGCAAGTGTCGCCCACGGTAGAGCTGCAATCCTACCATGGAAAGACTCAGAAGTACACGATTCCCATAGACGACATCACCGAGGTTCAGGTTTATTCCTCCCTGCCGGAGGCCGGCCGGATACACGGCCTCGATTTGGAGCACTACTGGCAGGGTTCTTTTGTCATGGTACACGACGGCACCGTGCATCTCTGCCTCGACCCCACCGCCGGGAAGTTCCTCCGGGTGGAGACGGAAGACGGCATTTTCTGGTTCACCGGCGAGACGGACGAAAAGACTGAGAAAATCGCCGAATGGATTATTGAAGAGATGGGGCAGACTGCCGATTGACACCGCATTTTTTGCTCCCTGCCTGCTTGCGGGGAGCTTTTGTTTTGCCCCTGCCGCCCGAAAACGCAAGCAAATTGCAAAAAATGTTACAAATTTCTCATCAAAAAGGCCGGTTTGCCATTGACAGCCTTGTTATAATAGGAGTGTAGGAATTTTACGGGTCAGCACTCAGCGGCCCGGACTGCTTGTAAGGCCCGACGGGCCTGCTGGGCAGCGCCTTTGCGGCGTCTGCATAAAAGAAAGAGGCATTTCAGACTATGACCAAGATCGATATTTTCTCCGGCTTCCTTGGCGCCGGTAAGACCACCCTTATCAAGAAGCTCATCAAAGAGTCCTTTGCAGGCCAGAAGGTCGTGCTCATCGAGAACGAGTTCGGCGAGATCGGCATCGACGGCGGCTTTTTGAAGGAGTCCGGCATCCAGATCAATGAGCTGAACGCCGGCTGCATCTGCTGCTCTCTGGTGGGCGATTTCCGCGCCGCTCTGCAGCAGGTGGTGGAGCAGTACCACCCCGACCGCATCGTCATCGAGCCCTCCGGCGTGGGCAAGCTCTCCGATGTGACCCGCGCTGTGGAAGGCGTGGCCGAGCATCTGGATGTGCAGCTGAACAGCTTTGTCACCGTGGCCGATGTGAACAAGGTCAAGATGTATATGAAGAACTTCGGTGAGTTCTACGACGACCAGATCAGCCACGCAAGCTGCATCATCCTGAGCCGCACCCAGAACGCCACCGAGGAAAAGATCGCCGCCGCTGTGGCCATGCTGCGTGAGAAGAATCCCACCGCTACCATCGTCACCACCGCCTGGGACGCCCTGACCGGCGAGCAGATCCTGAAGGCCATGTCCACCAAGGACGACTTCAAGGCTGAGCTTATCGCTATGGCTGCCAAGGCCAACGAGGAGCACGCCCACGAGGACGAGGAAGAAGAGCACGAACACCATCATCACCACGACCACGATGATGACCATGATGAGCATTGCTGCTGCGGCCATCACCATGACCACGATGACGATGATGAAGACGAGCATGAGCATCACCACCACGACCATGATGACCACGACGAGCATTGCTGCTGCGGCCATCATCACCATCATCATGACCACGACGCCGATGAGGTCTTCACCAGCTGGGGCGTCGAGACGGCCAAGAAGTTCTCCAAGGCTGACATTGAGCACGCCCTCACCGAGCTGGACACCGGCAATTACGGCATGATCCTCCGCTCCAAAGGCATCGTGGACGGCGGCGCAGACGGCTGGCTGGAGTTCGACTACGTTCCCGGCGAGTGGGAAGTCCGCGCACGCGGTGCAGACGTCGGCGGCAAGCTGGTGGTCATCGGCTCCAAGCTGGATGAAAAGGCCATCGCTGCACTGTTCGGCTGCTGATCGACCCTGAAAGGATAAAAGATTATGGCAAATGAGATCCCGGTTTACCTGTTTGTGGGCTTCCTCGAGAGCGGCAAGACCAAGTTCATTCAGGAGACCTTTGAAGACCCCAACTTCGACTCCGGCGACAAGACCCTTCTGCTGGTCTGCGAGGAGGGCGAAGAAGAGTACAATGAGAAGAAGTTCGCCTTCCCCGGCGTGACGCTCTACAACCTCGAGGACAAGGCCGAGCTGAACCCCCAGAACCTCGCAAAGCTGGCCAAGGAGGCCGACGCAGGCCGCGTGGTCATCGAGTACAACGGTATGTGGATGCTGCAGGACCTGGCAAACAATCTGCCTGAGAACTGGATCGTCTACCAGTGCATCGCCACCGCCGACGGCACCACCGCGCTGACCTACGCCCGCGACAACTCCATGCGTGCGCTGATGCTGGACAAGATCGCCCGCAGTGAGCTCATCGTCTTCAACCGCGCCGAGGCCGTCAACAACGACGCCGCCCGTCAGGAGCTGCACAAGCTGGTGCGTCAGGCATCCCGCAAGTGCGACATCGCCTACGAGTTCAAGGACGGCAGCGTGGCTTACGACGACATCCCCGACCCCCTGCCCTTCGACATCAACGCCCCGGTCATCGACATCCCGGACGACGATTACGGCATCTGGTATATGGACTGTCAGGACGAGCCCCAGAAGTACGCGGGCAAGACTGTCAAGTTCCTCGCACAGGTCTGCCAGACCAACCGTGCCGGCAAGAACAGTTTCGTGCCGGGCCGGTTCGCCATGACCTGCTGCGTACAGGACATCCAGTTCGTGGGCTTCCCCTGCAGCTACGACGGCTACAAAGCCCTCGAGCAGCGGGCATGGGTCAAAGTGACCGCAAAGGTCGGCTATAAGTTCCATAACATCTACCGCGGCAAAGGCCCGGTGCTCACCGCATTGTCGGTGGAGCCTGCCGAGAAGCCGCTGAACGATGTTGTCACCTTCTCCTAACTACAACACAACCAAGGAGGTCATGGCATGAAAGCAATCTTCCGCATTCTGGGTACTGCCGCCGCTGTGGCGGCCACCGGTGCCGCTATCGTCATCATGGACAAGCTCCTGAACGAGAAGGCCGCACCCATCATCGAATCCATCGAGTTCCCCGAGGAAGCCGAAAAGGACGACGCAGAGGCCGCCAAGACCGCCGAGGCATACGCCGAGGGTGAGGCCAAGGCAGAGGCCGAAGCCGACGCACCGGCAGAAGAGACCGCTCCCGCTGAGGAGCCCGCCGCCCCTGAGACGGAGGCAGCGCCCGCTGAGGCCGCAGAGCCTGTGACCCTGCCCGACCAGAGCGAAGAGCGCCCGGTCTGTGACCCCGAGGCTCCGAACCCGAACCCCGTGGAGGCCGGCCCCGCCGTCGCCCCCAAGGACGAAAACGGTAAGTTCGACCCGACTAAAATCGCCGACGTCTCTGACTTCGGCGACTGGGAAGAGCAGGGGTGCAAAGGGTAATTCCCTTTGATAGCAAAAATGCCATCGTGCTTAGGCACGATGGCATTTTTTATCGCTCGTAGTGAGTCCAAAGACTCAGAATTTTGATGGTCTTTTCTTCCTCATAGATCTGATAGACCAGTCTGTGCTGTAAATTGATGCGGCGGCTGTATGCGCCGTTCAAATCTCCGACCAGTTTTTCAAATGTCAAGCAGTTTCAACGACTCTCCGCGATTTTTATATGGTTCACCACATTCTCAGAACTTCTACGCAGAGTTCCAACGCTTTCCGCAGCGAATCCTTTCCCCAGTCACGGTCATCATGCCGCTCTGCATTTGCAAGGGAATCCGCCGTGTACAGAATTTGTCCAAAAGCTGCTCCGCGCTTTTTGGCGCAGGCCGCAAGGGCAGCACATTCCATTTCTACCGTTGCGCAGCCTTCGGCTTTCCGGTACGCCACCATATCCCTTGTTTCTCGGAAAAAGCCGTCTGTCGTCCATGTGATGCACTCACGGAAGGGAAGACCCAGCGCACGGAAGGTCTTTTCTATGGCCTGCACCGCTTCCGAGGCCGGTTCTGCATACCGGGCGGCAGGAAGATAGTGATAGGATGTGCCCTCATCCCGCAGCGCTTTGGTCGGGATAAGAAATTCGTTCTCTGCCATTTCGGTCAACACGCCGCACGAGCCTGCCGTAACAATTTTCCTGCACCCGCAAGCAATGAGACAATCCATAAACTGCGCCGCAGCGGGCGCTCCCAGTGGGGCTTGACAGAGGCAGAATTCTTCGCCGTCATTTTTTACAACATAAATCGGGTAGGTCTTTGTGATAGTCTCAAAATGCTCTGCAACTGCCGCACCCGTCTCGGCGGCATAGGAGTCGATGGTGTCCCCCAGAAAAGCAAAGACGCCTTTCTCCGGTAGAGTTAGCTGCTCCGCCCCGTGGTTGGGCTTTAATATCTCTGTCGAGTCGAAATCGTATTCCAAAATGGGAAATTCATTTTTCTGTATCATGCTTCACCTCTCGCGATCCGGTTCAGTCTTTCCTTGTCCAATACCTCTACCCCGCCGCGGTAGAGCTTCACGATGCCCTCACCGGCGAAGTATTTCAGCAGGCGGCTCACCACCTCGCGGGCAGAGCCCATGTACTTTGCCATCTGGTCCTGGGTCAGGCGGACATCGTCGCCGCCGGTCTTGGCAAGCTCGTCCGCAAGGAAGATGGCCAGCCGCCGGTCGGCGCTCATGAAGAGGATCTGCTGCATCGTCCACATGGTGTCGGAGAAGCGCTCAGCGGTCATCTGGTAGGCGAAGCACCGCACCTCCACGTTCTGCTGCATGAGGCTGCGGAAGACGCCCGCGCTGATGCAGTAGGCCTCGGTGTCCTCTTCGGCGTCGATGTAGAGGTCAAAGTTCACCGAGTCCATAACGCAGGAGGCGGAGAGGATGCAGATCTCGCCGCCAAAGAGGCGGTAGAGGGTCACGTCCCGGCCATCGTCGGAGAGAAGATACGCCCGGAACTGGCCGGTGCGCAGCAGCAGGATGCCCACGCAGTTCTCCACCGGGCTGTGGACCCGCTCGCCCTTGCGATAGCGCACCGGACGGGTAGTGCGGCAGAGCATATCCTGCTGCTCGGCGGTCAGCTTGTCCCAGAAGGGGAAGGCACAGGCGAGACACTGGCGGTGCTCACTACATTTAGGGATAGGCAGGATTTCCGGCATCTTAAATCACCCCTTCCGCAGCGCTTTGGCGGCTTCGGTGCCTGCCAGAGCGCCCTCATAGACGGCCTTCGCCACCTGCAAAAGCCCACCGGTGCAGTCTCCGGCGGCGTAGAGGCCGGGGACGGTGGTCTGCATTTTTTCATCTGTCACGATGCGGTCGTTCTCCACAGCGGCACCGATTTTCCGGGCCAGCGCCGTACTGCCCGCAACGCCCAGAGCCACAAACACACCCGCCAGCTCCACTACATCGCCGCCGGACAGCTGGACGCCGGTGACTTTCTGCTCGCCGAGGATCGCGTCGATTTTTTCAGGCCGGACAGTCACCTCCGGCGGAAACTCTGCCGCCAGCGGCGCACCATTCAGCAGGAGGGTGACGCTGGCCGCCACCGGCAGGAGCGCCTGCACCTCATGCAGGGCGTATTCGCCGCTGCCTACCACGGCCACATCTTTGCCGCGATAGAAAAAGGCATCGCAGGTGGCGCAGTAGCTCACGCCGTGGCCCTCGAGGCCCGCCAGCCCCGGGATGCGGGGCGTCGCCCGCGAAGCACCTGTGGCGAGGACAACAGCGTCCGCTGGGTAATATCCATCGAGGGTTTCTACAGTGAGTTTATCGGTATAGGTCAGACCCACGGCCTCAGTGGTCACAAATTTAACGCCCACAGCCTTGGCCCCCTCGATGCCCTGACGCTCCAATTCCGCACCCGATATGGGGGCGGCGAAGCCGTAGTAGTTCTGGATAAGCTCTGCACGGTCAAGCGCACCCGGCCCCCGAGTGAGGACGGTGGTGTCCACCCCCGCACGGGCAGTGTACAGCGCGGCGGACACCCCCGCCGGGCCGGAGCCGATGATGACGATGTTGGACATAGTGGGCCTCCTTATACTTCTTGTATTATCGTAAAATCCGTTACGTTCTTTGCGCGCCGGTGCGCGGGGCTGGTTTTTGCTTTTGGTCAAGTGGCTTGCGCTCCGCGCGGGCCAGAGGTAGGGAGGGGTGTTTCGAATCCCCCCTCC
>OLYB01002998.1_pt1 | contig 10787 bp, 9 predicted proteins | sample 1674481 | NCBI WGS metagenome assembly OLYB01 (sample SAMEA103958167, study PRJEB25191) | human gut metagenome
CCGTTGCGCTGGGGAAACCCACCAGCGGCACCATGCCGCGCAGGAAGATGTTGACTTCTTTGTAGTCGGCAAAGCTCTCCAGCACGCGGGCACTGATCAGGCGGTAGTCGGCGTGGTTGAACACGATGTCCGCGCCCAGCGCGTTCATCAGGTGGTAGAAGCCCTCGGCGGTGAACCGCTTGAAGAAGGTGTCGGTGTCGCGGCGGCTGCGCACGCCGTACACCACCTCGGCACCGTCCAGATACTTCTGCACCATCTCATCCATGGCGTTGATGTCATCCTGCCCGTCGCAGTCGATGGAAATGGTGATATCGCAGCTGCCGCTGTGCAGCGCCTCCATCAGGCCTGCCAGTACGGCATTCTGGTGGCCGCGGTTGCGGCTCTGCGCAATGCCGATGAAGTGCTCGTCCTGCTTTGCAAAGCCCTGAATGAGCTCCCAGGTCTTATCCTTGGAGCCGTCGTTGACGAACAGCACCCGGCTCCTATCGCTCACAAGGCCGCGGGCGGCAAGGTCGTTGATCTTTTGCAGGAACAGCGGGGCCGTGATGGGCAGCACTGCTTCCTCATTATAACAGGGGATCACGATCCAGAGAATCGGTTTGGACATGGTAAAAACTCCTTTTTATCCTTTATTGCACCATCTGCTTCAGAGCGTCCGGATCCAGCAGTTTGAAGCTGCTTTTAAAGGTATCCAGCAGGCCGTCCTTCTGCATCAGGCTCAGCTCCCGGCTCAGGGCGCTGCGGTCGCAGTTGAGGTAGTCGGCCAGCTGGATGCGGGAGTAGGGAATGGTGAAGGTGAGGCTGTGGTGAACCTCGGCCTCGCTGAGCAGGTAGGCGCACACCTTGGCCCGCAGGCTCTTGAGCAGCAGCAGGTCTACCCGGCGGGAGAGCAGGAAGTATTTGTCGCTGATGGTGCGCACAAGGTTCTGCAGCACCCGCTGGCGGGCCGGGTCGGCCCCGGGCAGCAGAAGCTTTTCGTAAGGCACCAGCAGCACCTCGCAGGGGGCCGAGGCCATCACCGTTACCGGGCTGGAAAGGCTCGAGCCGCCCAGCACGTCGCCGAACACACCGCCCGGCCCCATCTGGCTGATGGGCAGACGCGCCCCGCTGGCGGCGGGATGGTAGGCCTCGATGGCACCGGAGAGCACCACGCCCACCCGGCGGCTGGGCGCACCGGCCAGTACGAGCACTTCGCCCCGGCCAAAGCTGCGCTCCACGGCCCCCAGCCGGGTCAGCAGTGCTTGAAGCTCCTCGGCGGAAAGACCGGAAAACAGGGTGGTGGATTGTAACAGCGGCAGATCGTTTTTCATCGCAACTCCGTGGGAACCGCAGCGGCTCCCACAGTCCTCCTGCAATTCCGTTGCATGCGCAACGGTATTTTCCCCCCTATTATAGTAAACTAGGACGCGCAAAGCAAATATTTTTGCAAATTTGCCTTGTAAAATTTTGCATTGCAGGGTCTGCACCGGTTCCCATGCGGGGAACGGCACCCCTGCGGGAAGAAAGAGGACATCATGAAGAAATTTGTATCGCTGCTGCTGGCGTTCAGCCTTGCGCTGTGCCTGGCGGCCTGCGGCGGCAGCGCAAGCTCCGCCGTTTCCGGCTCTGCAGCCTCCAGTGAGGCCGCTTCCTCCGAGGCTGCTTCCAGCGAAGCCGCACAGGAGCTTTCCACCACCGACGCCCTGCGCATCGCGGGCCTGAAGGGCCCCACCACCATGGGTCTGGTCAACCTGCTCAGCATGGAAGCCGACGGCACCGCCGCCATGGACTACGACCTGCAGCTCTACGGTGCCGCCGATGAGATCGTGCCCCTGCTGATGAAGGGCGAGCTGGACATGGCTGCCATCCCGGCAAACCTGGCCGCGACCCTGTACCAGAAAACCAACGGCGGCATCCAGGCCGTGGCTGTGAATACCCTGGGCGTGCTGTATGTGGTGGAACAGGGCGACACGGTGCAGTCCATGGCTGACCTGAAGGGCCGCACCATCCTGTCCACCGGCAAGGGCACCACGCCGGAGTATGTTCTGCGCTATCTGCTCACCAAGAATGGCCTGGACCCCGATAAGGATGTGAAGATCGAGTATTACAGCGAGGCATCTGAGGTGACCGCCCAGATGGCCGCCTCCAAAAAGGATGCCATTGCCGTTCTGCCCCAGCCCTATGTGACCGCCGCCCAGCTGAAGGACAGCAGTCTGCGGGTGGTGCTGGACCTGACCAAGGAGTGGAACAAGGTCTGTGACACCCAGCTCATCACGGGGGTCACCGTTGTCCGCACGGAATACGCCAAAGAGAACCCGGACATCGTGGCAAATTTCCTGCGGGATTACGAGAAGAGCATCAAGGCCGCCCAGACAGATATTGCCGGTACGGCGGCTCTCTGTGAGGAGACCGGCGTGGTGGCCAAAAAGGCCATTGCCCAGAAGGCGCTGCCCCAGTGCAACATCGTTTACCGTGTGGGGGACGAGATGAAGGCCGATGTCAACGCCTACCTCAAGGTGCTGTATGATGCTTCCCACGCTGTGGTGGGCGGCAAGCTGCCGGATGCAAACTTCTACTACACCAAGGCCACGCCCGGTCAGGTGTTCTGGAAAAGCGTCCAGCGCAGCTTCCAGTAAACCGGTAAAAAGGAGAGCCGTGCAGCCGCACGGCTCTTTTTGAGTGAGAACGGAGCAGGTAAAATGAAACAGACAAAAAAGCGCCGCACAGGGCTGCTGGCAGCGGCGGTGTTCTGGCTGGCCGTCTGGCAGGCGGCGGCTATGGCCATCGGGCAGGAGGTCTTTCTGGTGTCACCCATTCAGGCGGCGGGCACCCTGATGGAGCTGCTGCCGCAGGCCGATTTCTGGCAGCGGGTGGGGTTCAGCGCCGGGCATATCCTGCTGGGTTTTGCGCTGGGCGTGGTGGTCAGCGTTCTGCTGGCGGCCGCCGCCGAGCGCTGGGCCTGGGTGGACACGCTGCTGGCCCCGGTCATCCAGCTGGTCAAGGCAACGCCGGTGGCCAGCTTCATCATTCTGGCGCTGGTGTGGGTCAGCGGGCGGTCGCTCTCCATCCTCATCAGCTTTCTGATGGTCCTGCCCGTGCTGTACAGTGCCGTGCGCACCGGCATTGAGAGCGCGGACGCGCAGCTGCTGGAAATGGCACAGGTGTTCCGTCTACCGCTGGCCCGGCGGGTCAAAGCCATCTGGCTACCCGCCATTCTGCCGGCCTTCCGGCAGGGGTGCAGCGTGGCGCTGGGCATCTGCTGGAAGAGCGGTGTGGCCGCCGAGGTCATCGGCCTGCCCGATGGCAGCATCGGAGATGCTCTCTACCGGGCAAAGATCACACTCTCCACCGGGGAGCTGTTCGCCTGGACGTTCGTCATCATCCTGCTGAGCGCAGGCTTTGAGAAGCTGTTTCTGGCCCTGCTGGACAAGGCAGTGGCCCGCGTGTTGGGAGAGGATGTGGCAGAAAATGATTAACAAACTGGAAATTTGCGGATTAACAAAACGCTTTGGAGAAAAAACGCTCTTTGAGGATCTGGATCTGACCCTTGCGGAGCCTGCCGTTCTCTGGGCACCCAGCGGCTGGGGCAAGACCACCCTGCTCCGCATCCTGATAGGGCTGGAAGTACCGGATTCCGGCACGGTGCAGGGCGTGGGCCGGGTCGGTGCTGTCTTTCAGGAGGACCGGCTCTGCCCGCAGCTGACTGCCGTGCAGAACGTGGAACTGGTGCTTCCGGAGGGAAAAACACAATACAAGACGCAAATCGTGTCGGATTTTCAACGATTTGGATATGATGAGCAGGCGCTTGCCCTGCCTGCCCGGAAGCTTTCCGGCGGGCAGAAGCGCCGTGCGGCCCTGCTCCGCGCCCTCTGGGCCGGGTGCAATACCCTGCTGCTGGACGAACCCTTCACCGGCATGGACCCGGAGACCATGAAAAAAGCCGCAGCGCTCCTGAAAGAGCGCCGCGGCGAACGGGCTGTTCTGTTGGCCACCCATGACCGGGAAGCCATCCGGGAGCTGGGGTGGAGGGTCATTGACCTGACGTAAGTGATTGTATTTTGTCAGAAAATATGATATCCTAAAAATACAGCTTTTAAGCTGTCATCAGGTGTTGCCTTAAACGTAGGCGGCTGAACGCTCCTTACCGAACCGCAAAGGTTTTACTTACTGGTAAACAGGCATCGGGAGGGCGGCTTTTTTGGGCGCACAATCCCGACGCTTTGGCGAAAGGAGGAATGCGCATGACTTTGTCAGAAGTGCTGCTGCTGTTGACATTTGTTTCCAGCGTAGCATATGGTGTTTTTGACATCACATGGAAAATCAGCCATGACGACAAAAGATATAAAAACAAAAAAGACTGACCGCCATCTATGCTTCCCCAAGCAAATCGGTCAATCTTTTTTGATACGAGTAACGTAAGGAGCTAGCCGTTTGGAGGGCAGCACCTTTTGTAATTTCAGTATATACGTTTCAACGTAAATTGTCAAGCAAAAGTCACAGCAGCTCCGCCAGAATGCTGTTCTGCACAATGAGACCGGCGGGGGTGAGGGCAAGGGTGCTGCCATCGAAGGCGGCATAGCCGGACTTCACACAGTTCTTCACAAAGGCGAGCTGGGCGGTGGAAAACTCCTTCCCGTAGCGGGCCTTATAGGCGGCAAGATCCAGCCCCTTGCGCAGCCGCAGCTGTAAAATGAGATAGTCCTCTGCGCCGCAGCCTCCGTCCATAACGGGGGCTGCTTTGTCGTTTAGGAAGGCCTCGGTGTCGGCGGGATAATAGAATCGTCTGCCGCCCATGCAGGAGTGCGCCGCCGGGCCAAGGCCGAGGTAATCCCCACAGTCCCAGTAGATGAGGTTATGCCTGCCCTCATAGCCGGGCTTTGCAAAGTTCGAGATCTCATACTGCCGGTATCCGTGGTGCTCCAGGTGTTCCACGGCGTAGAGGTAAAAGTCTGCTGCTTCGTCGGGGGAGGGCAGGCCCTCGGGCGGGTGCCTGCCAAAGGCGGAATCCGGTTCGATCTTCAAAAGGTAAGCGGAGATGTGCGTTGCCCCGCCTTCCGCAATGAGCTCCAGTGTCTCATCGAACTCGGCCTGCGTATAATGGGGCAGGGCCAGCATAATGTCGCCGCTGATGTTGGTAAAGCCCGCCCGCCGTGCCGCCGCAAAGGCAGCCCGGGCCTGCCGGGCGGTGTGGGGGCGGCCCAGCGTTTTCAGCTGGCTGTCCCGGGCCGACTGTACCCCGAAAGAGATGCGGTTCACCCCAGCTTCCCGGAAACCGCACAGGGTCTGCTCGGTCACGGTCTCAGGGTTGGCCTCCAGCGTGATCTCCGCCCCGGGTGCCGGAGCTGCCGCCGCAATGAGCCGGGCGGCATCAGCAGGGGAGAGCAGGCTGGGGGTGCCGCCGCCAAAATAGATCGTGTCCGGGTGAAGAGGCGCTTCCGGCGCAAAGCGGGCAAGCTCCCGCAGAAGGGCATCCACATACTGGGTGGGCACGCCGCGCTGGCCGGGGGCAGAATAGAAATCACAGTACCGGCATTTGGAAAAGCAGTAGGGAATATGCAGATAAAGTCCAAGAGACATACAATATCACAGCCTTTTTCACGAAACGTTCATTTCTATGCAGTATACTATAAAACGTAGACCGGAGCAAGGCGGAATGCCCGCCCCGGCAAAAAGACTGGAGGAGTTCCACAATGGATTACAGAAATTATGACCGCGGCTATGCGGAGCCCACGATGAGCGCATCGGACTATATGACCCGCACCTACCGCTGGATGGCCTGCGGCCTGCTCATCACCTTCGCCATGGCCTATCTCACTGCGACGACCTCGCTTATCTATCTGGTCGATTCGCTCTATCTTGTGCTGACCATTGCGGAGCTGGCGCTGGTAATCGTGCTGAGCTCCCGGGTGCAGACCATGTCGGTGGGAGCTGCCCGCGCGGCCTTTTTCGGTTATGCACTGCTCAACGGCATGGTGCTGAGCTACTATTTCCTTGTTTTCTCGGCAAGCACCCTGATCATGGCGCTGCTGGCAACGTCCCTCTACTTCGGGCTGATGGCTGTTTACGGCACCACCACCCATAAGGACCTGACCGGCTGGGGCCCCCGCCTGATGATGGCTCTGGTTGCCATGATCATCACCGGCTTTGTGGGGATGCTGTTCGGCTTTGGCTTTGGCGGCTCGGTGCTCTACTGCGGCATCGGTCTGGTGGTGTTCATGCTGCTGACCGCTTACGATACCCAGAAGCTGCAGCAGATGTACAGCTACTACTCCGCTGATGCTGAGATGGCCGAAAAGGCTTCCATCTATGGCGCGCTGACCCTGTATCTGGACTTCATCAACATCTTCCTGTATGTTGTCCGCCTGATGGGCAACAACCGCCGCCGCAGCTGATCTGTGTATTTCAGCCCTCTCCGTCAAGGCCTCAGGCTTTGACGGAGAGGGTTTTCTTTTTATAAAATGTGTATAAACCCGGTTCCGGAATCGCATACTGCAATCAGAAAATCAAGCGAAACCATGACGGATTGGAGTAACGAACATGGAACAGATCAGGAAATTTCTGCGGGACAAAGGGTTTGCGCTGGCACTGCTGGCCTGTCTGGTGGCGGCAGCGGCGGCGGGGGTCTGGGCGGTGCGCACCGTGCGCGACGAGCTGGACAAGAACCTTTCGGGCCTGAAGACACCGGACAGCACATCCACGGCCCCCGGCATCGATGAGGGGCTTTCCACCACCACGCCACAGGAGGACGAAACAACATGGGAATGGCCGACCGAACCCGCCGCAAACAGTGTAAGCAATGTGCCCAAGGCGGCCTCCTCGGCATCGCGGAGTGCATCTTCGGCCTCCTCTGCGCCGCAGGCTGGCTTTGGCTCGGTGCGCGAACCATCCGCGCTGCAAGGTGCATCCTCGCCTGCCAGCAGTTCGGCAGCGCCTGCTTCCACGCAGCCGGTCTCTGGCAGGGTGCTCAATGGATACAGCGGCGATGAGCTGGTCTACAACAAGACCCTGGGCGACTGGCGCACCCACAACGGCATCGACTATGCCTGCGCAAAGGATGCTGCCGTCCAAAGCCCCACGGCGGGCACGGTGGTGCTGGCCGGTTCCGATGGCAGCTGGGGCCCCACTGTGGCGATCAAGGACAGTGCGGGCCGTGTCTGGCGGCTCTGCGGCGTGGCCAGCCCGGCGGTGAAGGAGGGCGAGACGGTCAGTGCCGGGCAGACATTGGGCAAAGTGGGCAGCGTCAGCTGTGAATGCGCCGAGGAAAGCCATATCCACCTGGAAGTGAAGCAGGACGACAGTTATCTTGACCCCGCAAAACTGATGCAGTGACACCAAGCGGCAGACACGACCGTCTGCCGCTTTTCTGCGCTTTTCCAAAGGAATGCAGATTGCAATTGCGGGCCGATTCTGGTATGATAAACTAGAACAAATTTCGACAGGCAGTGAATTGCGGGAGGAACCAGAATGGCAAAGGTGTTGATCGTGGGAGCCGGTGCGGCCGGGCTGATGGCGGCGGGGGCCGCTGTGCGGCAGGGGCATCAGGTAACGGTGCTGGAGCATACCGACAAGCCTGGTCAGAAGATCCTTGTCACGGGCAAGGGGCGCTGCAATGTGACCAACGACTGCACTGCAGAGGAGTTTCTGCACCATGTCCGCACCAATCCGCGCTTTCTGTTCTCCTCCCTGGGGGCGTTCCCGCCCGCCAGGACCATGGAGCTGTTTGAGAGCCTGGGCGTGGAGCTGAAGGTGGAGCGCGGCCGCCGGGTGTTCCCGGTGTCCGACAAAGCCGAAGAGATCCGGCAGGCACTGCTCCGCTACGCACAGGACGCGGAGATCGTCTATGACGGGGCAAAAAAGCTGCTTCTGGAAGAGCTGCCCCCGGAGCCGGAAGCCGCCCCTGCCGTGCCGGAAAACCCGCGCCATCCCAAAAAGAAAAAAGCCGGGCCTGCCCTGCGGTGTGTCGGTGTGCGGGGGACTTCCGGGAAAGAATACCGGGCCGATGCCGTGCTGGTGGCCACCGGCGGTGTGAGCTACCCCACCACCGGCTCCACCGGTGACGGTTACCGGCTGGCCCGGCAGGCCGGGCACACCCTTGTGGAGCCGGTGCCCAGTCTGGTCAGTCTGGTCAGCCATGACCCGGACTGCAAAAAGATGATGGGTCTTGCCCTGAAAAATGTGACCCTGACCCTTTTTGAGGACGGCAAGGACATCTTTGAGGAGCAGGGCGAGATGCTGTTCACCCACTTTGGCATCAGCGGCCCGCTGACCCTGAGCGCGTCCAGCCATCTGGGCGACATGAAAAAACACAAGTACTACGCCGAGATCGACCTGAAGCCCGCCCTGAGCGAGGAGCAGCTCTATGACCGCATCACCCGGGATTTTGCCCTGCTGGCCAACCATGCCGCCCAGGGGGCGCTGGTCAAGCTGCTGCCTGCCAGTATGCAGCCGGTCATGGTGGCACGCTGGGGCATTGACCCTGCCACAAAGGCCAACCAGATCACCCGGGAGCAGAAGCGGGAGCTGGTGCGCCTGATGAAGCACTGGAACGTGCCCATCGATGCCCGGGGCGACCTGGCCCATGCGGTCATCACCTCCGGCGGCGTGTCCGTGCGGGAGGTGGACCCCAGGACCATGCAGAGCAAGAAGGCGCTGGGCCTTTACTTTGCAGGTGAGGTGCTGGATGTGGATGCCTATACCGGCGGCTACAACCTGCAGATCGCTTTCTGTACGGCGCAGAGCTTTGCAAATCACCTCTGAGAGGTTGGACAGAGCAGAGCTTGACCGATGATAAAATACTTATTATATAAATAAAGGAGAATCCCAAATGGTTTCAGTTGCAATCGACGGCCCTGCGGGGGCAGGAAAATCCACCCTGGCGCGGCGGCTGGCCGCAGAGATGGGCTACATCTATGTGGATACCGGTGCCATGTTCCGCACCATCGGCCTGTATGCCCTGCGCAAGGGCGTGGACCCGAAGGACAATGCGGCGGTCAACACCCTGCTGCCGGAGATCGGCCTGCGGGTGGACTGCATTGACGGGGAGCAGCATATCTATCTGAACGGCGAGGACGTGAGCACCGCCATCCGCACGGAGGAGGCCGGCATGGCCGCCTCTGCCGTGGGTGCCAACCCGGAAGTCCGCGCCTTCCTGCTGGAGCTGCAGCGCGGCATGACCAAGACCCAGAACGTCCTGATGGATGGCCGGGATATCGGCACTGTGGTGCTGCCGGATGCCACGGTCAAGATCTTCCTGACCGCTGCTCCCGAAGCCCGGGCCAGACGGCGCTGGCTGGAATACCAGCAGAAGGGGATGGAGGTCGCCTTTGAGGATGTGCTGGCTGATGTGAAGCAGCGGGACTATCAGGACACCCACCGTGCCGCCGCCCCCCTGAAGCAGGCCGAGGATGCAGTGCTGCTGGATACCTCTGACCTCAACTTTGAGCAGAGCCTTGCGGCGATGAAAAAGATTATTGCAGAAAAGGTTGATTAAATGGTACTATATTACATACTGCTGCCGCTGGCCTGGCTGGTGTTCCACATCGGCTTTCGGGTCCATACCGTTGGCCGCGAGAACCTGCGCAAGGTGCAGACCAAAGGCTGCATCATTGCCCCCAACCACGTTTCAGCCATTGACCCGGTGTTCATCGTCATCAGCCGGTTCTGGGGCAGACGGATGCTCGTTTTTGCCAAAAAGGAGCTGTTTGAGATCAACGCCCTGCTCACCTGGTTCTTCCGCTGCAGCGGCGCGCTCTGCGTGCGCGGCACCAAGGAGGAGCTGGAGATCATTGACCGGACCGTGGAGGCCTGCCGTGCGGGGGAGACTTTGCTCATCTTCCCGGAGGGCACCCGCGAAAAAGAGGGCAGGCTCCTGCCGCCCAAGAGCGGCCTGTTCGTCATTGCGGCGCAGGCCGGGGTGGATGTGGTGCCGGTGCGCATTCGCTACGATACGCCGGACGGGAAGATGCGGCTGTTCTGCCGGGTGAACGTCATCTACGGTGAGCCGATGCCCGCCGCCCAGTTCGCCATGGAGAGCCGCCGGGATATGAAGGTGCTCCGGGCCAATAAGCAGGCACTGCTGGATGCCTGGGAACAGCTGAAGTGAGAACCTCTCCGTCACCTTCGGTGACACCTCCCCTGGTAGGGGAGGCAAGAAAACAACAGCGTAAACTTGGTTCCCCTATTAGGGGAGCTGCCGAGCGAATGCGAGGCTGAGAGGTTTAGAGAAGGAGAAACGCTATGGAAATTCGTCTTGCCAAGACCGCCGGCTTCTGCTTTGGCGTGAACCGCGCGGTGGAGCTGACCTACAATCTGCTGAACGAGGGCCATAAGGTGGCAACGCTGGGCCCGCTGATCCATAACCCGCAGGCGGTGGCCGATATGGAAAGGCGCGGTGCGCTGGTGGCTGATACCGTGGACGATATCCCCACCGGGTACGAGGTCATCATCCGCAGCCACGGCGTGCCCCGCACCATCTATGATACTTTGGAGCAGCGCGGCCTTGTTTACCACGATGCCACCTGCCCCTTTGTGAAGAAGATCCAGAGCATTGCCGCCCGGGCCGAGGCCGAGGGCGCGGTGCTTCTGGTGGCCGGTGATGCTGCCCACCCCGAGGTGCAGGGCATTGTGGGCCATACCCGGGGAGAGGTATTCGTGTTCAGCGATCTGGACGAGCTGAAGGCCTGGAAAGGCCCTTCTGACCCCCAAAAGCCCATTTTTGCGGTTGCACAGACCACATTTCAGGTAACAAAATGGCAAGAAAGTTCGGAGTTTCTCAAAAAAGCCTATACAAACGCCCGAATTTTTGATAC
>OLYB01002999.1_pt1 | contig 10787 bp, 4 predicted proteins | sample 1674481 | NCBI WGS metagenome assembly OLYB01 (sample SAMEA103958167, study PRJEB25191) | human gut metagenome
TCATCTCCATGCTGTCGATGCCATCTTTTGAAACGGGTGCCTGTGCGACCACAAAACGCCGGTTGATAAAGAAAGTCTTGCCCTTGATCCCCTCAATCTTATCACTCTCAGCGACTTTATCCCGCTTGTAAATAAAGCCATGATCAGCGGTGACGATAAACCGGTATGTATTCGCGCTGGTGGAGATGCGCCGAATCAGGTCGATGATTTCCGTAATCGCTTCCTGACAGGCAACGAAAACTTCGTCCTCGGTATTGGGTTTGTCCCCGCGGGCATCGATCTGGTTGTGGTACACATAAACCACCTGTTTGCCGGTGAAGATGCTGCGGAGATCGGCAATCTTGAGCGATTTGATACTGTCAAACTGGACACATGCGCTGTCACTGCTGTATTTCTGCAAAATTGCTTCCCGCTCGGCGAGATTTTCGCAGGGGAATCCATCCACCAACACCTTGAAATCATCTGTCATCGTCAGTTCCGTGTGCGGCAGCAAAGCCGCCATACCGAGACGGGTGTAGGAGGGCAGAACACCGAGCTGCACTTCCAGTTTTGCCGTACATTTGGGATCATCCTGTATCCGGCGGAACAGTTCCTTGCCCACCTCATAGCGCATGGCATCGGAGATAATGACCACCGTGCGCTCCTTGACATTCTTCAAGTTGCGGGCGTAGAAATCCCGCTGCAAGGGCAGCGCCATCAATGCGTCCGGCTCCTGTATAGCGGCATTCCACTTGGGAAGCAGTGTTTCCAGATACTCGTTGGTATAGATATTCTCCACCAAGTCACGCAGCGGCTCAAAATCTGCCGGATCATCCATCTGATCGTAAGCAGAGTAGAAGCACCGGTATTCGTAATCAATCTGGAAGTCTTCCTCCTGATACTTGCGGAGAATGACTTTGAAGTTGTCTGGGCAGCGATAATTTCCCACCTGAATAATTTGATAGGCGCTACTGAGCATTTGGTAGCAGACGTTGGTCTTTTCTCCAAAGTGCATCTTGCTCCGTTTCTCGCAGATTTGCGGGATGGTCAGATCGTCCAGCTTTGCGCCAATATCCTCAGCCACCAAGCGCGCCACAATCCACTTTATGAGGATCTGGTCAACAGCAAGGAAGGTATCGCAGTTCACCAAGTCCTCGGGCGGATAGTCGGAAAATGCTTTCTTGACATTCAAGCCGGAAGCCACATGAGCGGAAAGCTCATCATAGCGCCCACGGTACAGGATGTTGTTCATCAGGTTATCCATAAAGGCGATGATGTTTCCTGCTTTGTAGGAAACAAACGCCTTCCACGGCTTCGGAAGCCCGGACTGCACATACTTGGCCGTATAGGTAACGAACATCGTTACCATAAGCTTTTCCAGCGTCGGCTTGACATCTGTATAGCCGAAATGCTGCTCGCAGAGCTTCCAGAAATCATCCAGCAGACCGTATTTCTCTACCTCGGAAAGGAACTTGTTGTCTGCAAGCTCGCCGTCTGTCAGCATGACCCGGATCACTTCTTCAAAGGAACAGGTACGGGTGCGGCAAATGGCAGAGAGAAGCCCCGTGATGATGTTCTCTTCGTTGAAGTTCTCTATCTCAAGGTCATAAAATCGCTGCGTCCGTTCTTTGTTGGCAAAGAACTTGATGTGCTTTTCAATAATGGGCTTGTACTTCTCGTCAATCCCCAAATCAACCGAGAGCAGCGATGCGCGGTCGGCAAAGAAGCGCTTGGAGTAGAGCAGCGTGTCTTCCAGATGGTTGTCCCGCACATCCGGCTTGGGGAAGGGGGCGTAGATGAGATAGTTTGTGGTAGTGTCCTGCCGTTCCAGAAAGAGCTTGGTGGCAAACTGATTGTCCGGCTGCAAGAAGTAGACTTTGGCATTGTCCAGCTCTACATTCTGCATATCCTCTACAAACTCGCCGTTATCGTCGTACCAAAAGACGAGCTTACGAGTATCGCCGGTAAACTCAGCATTCAGCCGGTCTATAATTTGTTTGATGTTCATTTCTGCCATGCTGCTTTACTCCTTCTGGTCTATGACTACCCATGACCCGCTCCGGTTGGAGCCTTTGCGTTTGATTTTGCCAGCTTTTTGAAGGCTGTTCATGAGCCTCTTCACAGTGGCGAGAGAAACACCTAGCATCTCTACAACATCCTTCTGCGTCGCTTTCGGATTAGATCGGAGGATGCGCAGAATCGCTTCTTCATTGGTATCATTGGGTTCAACTTTGGTGTCATTGGTATCATCAGTGTTACGCTCTTTGGGATCAATGACACCATTCTGATCGGTAGCCGCGTCTTTCCGATACAGGTTGATGCGGAAATCACTGCCCATGTCGATCAGTTCCGGCTCACGAAGGCCATATTCCTTTGCTTCCCGGAACATTTTCGGGATGCCGCTGCCCCATGCCTCCACGATGTTCATGTAGGAAAAGGCGGCTGCAATGCCACGGTTGCGGATCTTCGAGAGGCCGGATTTCATCTTTTCAATGGTAATTTCACTGTCCAGTATCCCGGGGGAGGTGACCTCCAGCCGGTCATCAAAGAGCGCCACTTGAATTTTGCCCGGTGTCAGGTAGCTCCGATGGCAGACGGCATTGGAGATCATCTCACGGATTGTTTTAACGGGCAGCTCGTAATAGTCTTGCCTTGCAATCCCTTCAATGCGGGAACCAAGGTCGATGTGCTGCAACACGAAGTTGTAGGCATCCTCAATCTGCTCGTATATCGGCCCAGTAAACTCTTTGCGGGTGATGAAGATATCCCGAACAGTACCCTTGAATACCGCGCATTGGATGGCAGCATCCGGGAACTCGGCCGTATCGCCGCTCAGGAGCAGATACCCATTGGTGGGGTGGTAGGCACCGTCGCGCTCCACCAGCAGTTTCCAAGAAAGCAACTGGTTTTTGCCAACCTTCTGAATTTGTTCCCTTGCCGTATCTGTCTCGGCAAGTTTGAGGGCGTGCTGGTACATCTTTTCACAGAAGGCCGCGATCTCTTCCTCAGATACCGTCTGCTCGCGTTCCATCTGGTCAAAGGAACGGTTGGTTCCTTCCATGATGAGTTCCTGTACACGATACCGCTCCGCATGGCGGGTCGTGCCGGCAACGCGGATGTAGGTGCCGTCCACGATGCCCTGACTCTTGATATAGTAAGGGCGCTGCATACCCGGAATGATCTCTACCACGATGATCGCTTTCCCGTCAATTTCCTGCACTGCGATGTTTGGGGTGATCTTGGGTTCGCAGCTATCGAAAATAGCGTTGGTAATCGCGTCCATTTTCTGAAAGACTTCCTCTTTGGAAAAGCCGGTGACGGCCCATGTGCCGTTCTCCACGCCGAAGACCAGCTTTCCGCCCTTGCCGTTGGCAAAGGCAACCACCGTCCTCATATACTTTTCGCTTTTGGCTGGAATTTCGCTCTTGAACTCCACATTTTCGGATTCCCCGGCGAAAATCTCTTCTGCGGTCATCTCGACCACCTCCTTCATCCGAGTCTTATGTCAATATCTGCGGCGATTTATTTGAGCAGTCATGTTCCCAATGCTGGCAATGGCTTCCTTCTGGTGTTTATCGTAGGCCACTTTGTCATAGTACGCATTTGTTCCGCAGGATGGGCAACAATATGTTCCCACACCCGTTTTTTGCCCTTGCACCAGTATTCTTTTCGTGTCCCAGCAACACGAGCAGTATATGCGTTTATCAGGATCATCAGAAAGCGTGATATATGCATCGTCGTGTCGTTCAATCTTTCCTGCAATATCTGCTGTTGTCTGCATTTCTTTGATTTGTTCCTTGAGCTTGTGATTCTCATCCACCAGATCAAGTATCTGCTTCTGTGCATCAATCAATTCTCGTACAAGAGGAACATTGTCCGCTTGTTGTGCAACAGCAATGCCATCTTTGATTGCTTCATACCATCCCAAAGTCATTCACCTCAAATCTTTGCCAGAACGGCGTATTTCTTTCCGTCGCTGGCAGTTTGGATTTTTTCGTAGTTGACCTTCACGCCGTCGTCCAAGTCCAGCTCGATGCGGCTCAGGGCGAGGTGGGCGATCATCTCGTCATAGTCGCGGCACTCCTTGAGCTGCTTTTGGAGCTTTTCTTTCCGCTTAGTGGAGGTAGCCACCTCGCGGGCGTTGGTGCTGTGGTCGATCATATCCTGCATCCGGTTGATTTCGGACTCATAGACGCGCTGCATCTTGTGGAGGTAATCCACGCGGAGATTGCCGATGGTGTCCGGCGTATAGCGATGGAGGTAGATCAGCGCCTTGAAGCCGTTCTGCTTGCCGCTGTCAAACAGCCAGTAGATCGGGCGCTTCTGGTAGGTCTTGCAGTGGTCTTTGAAGAATTCCTTGAGGAAATAGCTGCGGATGATCTCCCGGCTGCTGTTGCCCTTACCGCCCAGCGCCCCGGAGATGAAGTCCAGATTTTCCTCCAAGGTGTCCGCACCGTAGACGGCTTTCAGCCAGTCACACAGGCGGGCGATGATGTCGTCCTCCAGATACTCTTCGTCGGTGATGGGCAGGATGCCGTCCCGATCCGGGTGGAAGGCCTTGTATTTCGCGTCATCCCAGTCCCCGCCAGCATAGGCCAGCCCGTCCACATCTAACGAGTAGCGCCCGAACATACAGCCCACGGCGTAAGAGAGTAAACTTTTTGCATCTCGTTGCAAGTCTGCTCTATGTACGGTTATGTCTTTGTCTTCTACCTTCGATTTCAGTTCGTCATTAAATCCATAAACTTCTATAAATGTACTGTTAAGGTCTTCCTCGTAGGCTCTAAGCAAATTAAAGCGTTTATTGCATTCATTTTCCCATTGACTATAAGCGGAAGAAAGAGATATAGCTGAGCGGACAAACGGATGCTTCGTGAAATCCCAATCTGTTTCAAATGCTGTAAAGTCGTCGCACACAATTTGATAACATTTTTTCGCCAAATCGACTATCTTTTCTGAAATGTCTTGTTGTAATTTGATATACGGGATTTTGGGGATTTGCCCTGTACTATAATGCAATCCTTGGCATACAACATCTGCAAAATGTTGAAAAACACAGGAATTGAAATATCCCAAATACTCCCATGTATTCATATCATTCGGGAAAAAGGATGGACTCGCATCTGCAAATATAAATCCTTGAGGTGTAAATCTGGCGCTAAATCGATCTCCACCAACATCATTCCAGGTAATTCCTGACTTGAAGTACCAATCCGTATTTTTGACAACAAACCCGGGGGTTTTCAGATAGGTGTATTTCTGCATAACAGCATTTTTTATTGCTTCGCCATTGTGATAGTAGTTAACGACTAATTCCTTCCTTGGATACCACTTTTGATAATTTCCTCCCTTAAAATATGGATACCATATAGTGTCGCAATCAATAGTCTCACTACAATCTGTTAGCCCAAACCCAATTTCTTCAAACCGGACTTCTTGCCAAGTCCTTAAAAACCTATTGTTATCTGAGGTTGTTAATCCTTGCCTAGCCACACCAAAATAATCCAAGATGGAATCTGATGAAAAATAGTTAAGCGTTTTGAGGCTCACGGAATAAGCAATCGGAGATTCTGGAAGCAACTTGAATTTGCTTTGGTCGAAAAATCCCTGATTTTTTTCGTTAAAAAACTCCGTTAGCTTTTCATCTCGCCTACTGTAGCAAAACTCTGTCAAATTCACAAACCTTGCAGTTGCTATAGGAGAAATTTTACGAGATACCCAAGCCCCTATATAAAGGTGACCGACCTTTCCATCAAAAAGCTCTGTTCCACAATCAACTAAAGACATAAATTGAAGAGTATTGATAATGAGTTCTCTAATACTCTTAAATTTATCCGAAAACATCCACGAAGTAGGTGTAATAAAGGCTATATAAGCATTCTTTTTCAGCATATTTGCCATTGTCGCATGATAAACTACCATAGACATATCTTGCTTCGATTCTTTATAGTTCTTTGCTAAAAAAGAAGTGAGTTTTGCATCCATTCGGTTTGCATTGAGATATGGAGGGTTTGTGCATATTACATCATATTTTTGCGCCATGACTTCTGCCACACGGACCAGGGGCAGGAGGGTATTCAAGGCAGATTCGCGATAAAGGCTGATGTCGTTCAGCACCTCGTCTATACGGGCGTACAGGGCGGCAAAGTCTACCGGAGAAACGGTCAGGATGGAGCCGTACTCCTTTGCATCGCACAGATCGTTCATGATGCTGTCAAGCGCAGATTTCAGCTTCGGGTCGTTGCTTGTGAAGTAGTCCCGTGTGAATGTGTCAATGTCGTTGCTTTCGGCAATCGCATAGACATGGGGCTGGATGCCGCGGGAGAAGATGCGCCGGTCATACTGGCGGGCTTTCATCATCACGGCAAAATAGGCAAGCTGCGCCGCCCGTTCGTCAATGTCCAATCCGAACAGATTGTGTTCCAGGATGCACTGTGCCGCGTCGCGCTGGCTGTACCCATCGTTTTCGTACATCTGCATCAGCACATCGAAGGCGTACACCAAAATATGGCCGCTGCCCATGCAGGGGTCAATGACCTTGATGTCCCGGACATCCTTGTATTCGCTCTGTTTCTGGATTTCGTCGAGCTGCTGGCGAACATCCCGCGTTTGGGCAGCTTCCGGCAGATAATACTTCCAGCCCATCTGCCCAGCAATTTCCTCTTCATTGGCGATGCGCTTTGCCTCGACTTCATCCCAAGTCGTTTCCTCCAAGCCGCGACCGTCAGCATAAACGCCCTGCTCTTTCCGTTTGTCGATGAAGATGCGGCCAAGGCTGTTTTCAATCATGTAGCGGACAATCCAGTCCGGTGTAAAGAGCTGCGTCGCCGCCGGAATATCGTTTTGATTGATTTTCTCTGTTGCTTGATTTCCTTCATAAAGTTCATTGAACGGCTCAATATTATAAAACTGGTACAACCAACCGATGATCTCTACCTGACCGCCCTTTTCGATGTTGAAATCATCCTCGTCAATGTCATGGATGAGGTGATACACGACACCTTCCTGATCCACCACGGAGAGGTTCAGCAGCAGTTCGGTGTAGTCGTTGGTCTTCTCAAACAGGGCGGGCAGGATCTCGTTCAGGGCGTTGCACTGCTTGATGAACAGCAGCCGGAACAGCTCGTCCAGCTTATTTTCGGTTTTCAGCCACAGGACAGTCTCTTCCTCGGCAGAGGTGAAGGCCAGCTCTGCGTCGAAGGGCGTTGTGACCAAATCCGGCTCAATTTTGCCGCTCTCTGATGACAGGACACGGATATGAGAGGGAAGATAGTCGTTGACCTCCATGAAGCGGATGGCGATTAGCCGGTTGAACCATGTATAGGCGACCTCTTCCAGAATGTACTTATACGCTGTGGCATAGTTGCTGTCTTTCTCTTTCCTGCGGATCACTTCCACCAGTTTCTTGCGCTGGGGGATGGCCTCGCCGCTGATTGCATACGGCTCAGTAGTCCCGATGTCATAGAACTCCATCGTCCCGGTAGACTGCGGCAGCGGGTCTTTGACGCCGTCCGCTGTGATCCCCATCAATCCGGCGCGGTACTGGATGTCCGCGATGAGCTTGTTCCGCGCCCAGATCGCAAAGTTTTTTATGGCTGTTTTGTTCATGATTCTTCATTCTCCTTCATTGGACGAGCTTGATAAATCCCTCTGCAAGTTCGTCTGTTGTGAAGTCCGCAGTTTTCAAGGCAACCATATCAGCCAAGATCGGGCTGTATTCCTTAACCTTGTCTTTCGATATATTGTGCCATACAGGAAGGATAACCTTTTGACCGTCCTCTTGTTTTGCGAAAAGTCCGTTGAGTTCTTTTCCTGTCCAGAATTTCTTGAAGTAAGTCTCCGAAAGAATTACAATGCCATACCGCGAGTGAGCTAATCCATCGTCGATGGATTGCCGGAGGCTGTCTCCAACAGTCATTTCGTACTTATCAAGCCATACTTTCGCGCCTTTTGCAATCAAGGCATCTGCCAATGGCTTTGCAACCGCTTCTTTATCCTCCCATGCGTGGGAAATGAAAAAGTCATATTCCTTTTCCTGTACCGCTGTTTGCATCGCATCTGCCTCCGAGACCAATTTTCTTTGCGCTTCGATTAACGAATCGTGTTTATCTGTCAAAGACTTAAAGGCTTTGTCCTGCTCTTTTTGCAGTAGACCTTGCTGTTTGGCAAGCTCTGCTTTCTTCTTTCCGATTTTCTCAAGAATTTCTGCTTGTTTTTTCCTTGCCTTATCAGCCTTATCCGTTTCAGAAGCAATCGTCCGCTGCTTTGTCTTGAGTGAAGATAGAGAAGTGTTTTTCGTTATGGACTTTTGCGTTCTTCTGATGTTTTCTTGCGCTTTGGCCTCTTTTTTCGCCTCTTCGGTGTTTTGCCTATTTAGGCGGTTGATTTCGGCTTGAAGCGACTTGATTTTGCTTTCGATTTGTGATATTGACACCATTACTCTCCTTAAAACTCTACATTGACAATCGTATCTTCGTCCAGTTGCGCTTCCAGCGACTTGCGAAGGCTGTCCATGTAGCGATCAATGTCCTCCTTGCGTTCCAGACGCCAAGAGGCCGTCCCCGTCATCATCTTGATGGAGACATTTTTCGTCTTGCGGATTTTCACCGGCGCAGGGGCAACGGGAACTTCCGGGGCAGGCTTTCCACTCTGTTTAGCTTCCTCTGCCTGACGGCGGGCCTCTTCTTCGGCCTTTTGCTTTGCCAGCCTACGGTCAAGCTCGTCCATTTCGTTGAGCAGCCGGAGCTTCAAAGCATCCGCCTTGTCCGCATAGCTTCTCAGTGTAGAGACATTGTTGCAGCGGGTAGCTCCATCCCGGATTTCTTGGAACTTCTCATAGTAAGTCGTGCGTTTCTGGTCGTTGTACTCTTTGGTGGAAAGTACCTCCAAAACACGCTTCCACGCCTGATCAATCGAATCGAGAACAGGGGCGGATTCCTGCTGCAAAATCTTCACATAGCAGGACATGAACCGTTCCCGAAGTTCAGGCAGCTTCGGAATGTTGGCATAGGGCTTTTCCTGCCGGGTAATGGAGCGCATCTGTGCGACGATACCTTCCAGCTCATCATTGACAATATAGGTCTTGCTGTCATCGAAGATCGCAAGCATATCCAGCGCACGGGCAAAGATGGTAGACTGCTCGCCCTCAAAGAAGGTCTTGATCGGTTCGTAGTCCTCTGCGAAATCGAAGAAATCATCCCGCTTCTTGGAAACAGTTGTAAAGAAGTCCAATGCAGACTGAATCTGAACGACAGACTGCATCAAAGCCTTTCCGCAGGACAAAACTTTCTTGCCCGGATAAGGGTACTGTTTATAATTCACTTCCAACCGTTCGATTTCATAAATCGTGTTTTGCGCGTAACGCTGGAAGTTCTTCATAATGGTATCTTCGTCTTCCGCCGAAGTGGTGGCGCGGAAGGTTTCCTTCATCACATCCCGGACAGCCTTTTTGTCCTTATCGCTGACACGGACACGCTCTTCCATTAGGAGCTTTTCCGCAAACGCCTTTTTGGTGATGAAGCCGATGATTTCTTCCTCGCTCTTATTGTTCAAGCTGACCGCGGCACCGTTGACCGTGAAAGACAGGTCGCCGCGCTTGAACAGACGCGCCACCAGCCAATGCACATCGTCTTCCACAAAGCCATAAGGAGCCTTCATAAAGCGGTCCTTCACCGTCTTCATAGAGGTCTTCATGTGATTGCGGGTATTCATGGCAATAAAGCCCTGCACATCATCCATCGCGTGAGCGTTGCTCTCTGTACCGCCTTCCAGCCCAAGGGAAAGCTGATTGCTCTGATGGAGCATCTTGCGGATTTCCGCCTCGCTCATCGGTGCGTCGATGTAGGACAGCTTGTGGTAGACCGTCTGTACCAGACGGCCAATCGCTTCGTTGATCCGGCTGCCGACTTCCTTGCCATTCACGCGGACAACATCGCCGTTCACATAGATCATCGCTTCCTTGAGTGCTTCCGTCAGGTAGAGCTTGGCGTTATGATTGCGTTCCCGCATTTCCACACGCTTTGCCTCTTTGATCGTCTCATACTTGGCAAGCTGCGTGGAGGTGTTTTTCCGAAGGAAGCCCTCAATCTTCAAGTAGGCTTGGATTTCTGTCAGGAACTCCGCGTCATTCGGGAGCACGACAAGGACCTCTCTGCCTTGCCCGGACATCATCCGAAGGGTAGCCTCGTCCATACTGCCGTCATACCACGGTGTCAGGACGCGGAGGCCAATGTCGTAGTTCTGATTTGCCTTATAGGGGCGGTCATCTACAAACTGGTTGAAACCAAAGGCATAACGGCCATTGAAAACAGGATAAGTGTAGCGCTTGCCGGGGAAGATATCCTCGAAGATCATTTCCGCGACCTTGGTAATGATCTCTGGCGTTTCTACATTTTCCTTTTCAATCTCGTTGTTTACTTCCTGTTCTTCATCGGTCAGGAAGACATAGACGCTGCCGTTTTTCTGCACGAGCATCTGCCGCATCAGGACCTTCAGCGCTTCCTCTACACGGCCTTTCAGTTCGATCCGGTCATCGTCGATGTTTTCTATCATCAGGCTGGTGATGTTGTCGATATTCGCCTCAATTTCCAGCACATACTTGACCATGAAGAGGGTTTTGAGGACATTGATTGCGAAGACATCCTTCTCCTTCTTCTCCGGGTTGATGTAGCTGTTGTCATAAGCCCGGATGATCACGCCACTGTGGCTGTGATCCAGAAAGTTTTCCAGCGCGTCATAAAAACGATGGAAGGGCACAATGACCCCTGCCTCTTCATTCATGACGTTGACAGCGGACTCCTTGAAGAGCG
>OLYB01003000.1_pt1 | contig 10783 bp, 9 predicted proteins | sample 1674481 | NCBI WGS metagenome assembly OLYB01 (sample SAMEA103958167, study PRJEB25191) | human gut metagenome
GACTTCATTCAGCCGGAGCCTGCAAATAAATTTGCGCATAAATCTTGACGGCACCTCTGTTATCAGGTTGGGAATGTCATTGCCCGGAAATAACCACGAAGCCGTAGGGGGCAAGTGTGGTGTGGGTCAGGGATTCCGAGAGCAGGGGCGTTCCGGTAACCGGCTGGGGAAGCTGACAGGGATCGGGGCTGAAATTGCACCAGACGGTGATATCTGCCCCATCAAGGCTCCTGCGGTAGGCAAAAAGCTGCGGATCATCGGGGACGAGCAGCTGGAAATCGCCCCATTTGAGGATGTCACTTCCTTTGCGCAGGGCAATCAGGCGACGGTAAAAGTGCAGGATGGAGTTTTCGTCCTCCCGGGCGCGCTGTACATTGATCTCGGCAGCGTTGGGATTTACGGCGATCCAGGGCGTTCCTGTGGTGAAGCCTCCATTTGCCGTGCTGTCCCACTGCATCGGCGTTCTGGCGTTGTCGCGCCCCTTGTGCCGGATGCCGTTCCACGCCCACGCCTTTTGCGCGTCCGTCTTTGCCTCTTTCAGAAGGTTCAGGCTTTCAATGTCCCGCAGCTGCGAGGCATCGGCAAAGGGATAATTCGTCATGCCGATCTCCTCGCCCTGATAAATGAAGGGCGTCCCACGCTGCAAATACATGGCCACAGCCAGCATTCTGGCGCTCCGCTGCCGGAGCGTCTCCGACGCGGTGCAGCCCCAGCGGGATACGATGCGGGGCTGGTCATGGTTGCTCCAGAACAGCGTGTTCCAGTCCAGTGTGCTTTGCCACGCGGCGGTCAGCGCCTTGAACTTTTTCAGAGAAAAGGGGATCACGTTCCACTTCCCGTTCTCGCCGTCGATGTCCATGATGTCAAACTGGAACAGCAGGTCCAGTTCTCTCCCGTCCCCGACGACACTGTTCGCATTATCCAGAGTGACGCAGGTCGTTTCTCCCACGCACATGCAATCCCGGCCGTCAAAGCAGCGTTTGCGCATCTCGCGCAGATGGGAATGCAGCGCCGGCTGAAAGGCCGTATGCTCACCCGGGAAAGCGTAGCCTGAGCCGCTGGCGTCGGGCAGGCCGGGGGCTTTGGCAATCAGGCTGATCACATCCATGCGGAAGCCATCCACGCCCTTGTCGAACCACCAGTTGATCATGGCATAGACTTCTTCCCGAAGCTTCGGATTTTCCCAGTTGAGGTCAGGCTGCTTCTCCCCGAAAAGATGCAGATACCACTGCTCTGTCGCCGCATCATAGCTCCATGCCGACGGCGTGAAGAAGGATGACCAGTTGTTCGGCTCCTTCCCGCCGCGTCCGTCGCGCCAGATGTAATAGTCGCGGTAGGGATTGTCTTTGGATTTTCTCGATTCGACAAACCATGCGTTCTCGTCCGAGGAATGGTTGACGACCAGATCCATGACCAGCCTGATGTCCCGCCGGTGCATTTCCTCCAGCAGTCGGTCGAAGTCCTCCATCGTGCCGAATTCGGACATGATCTTCCGGTAGTCGCGGATGTCGTAGCCCATATCGTCGTTGGGCGAGTCGTAGACCGGGCAGAGCCATACCGCACCGATGCCCAGCCATTGCAGGTAATCCAGCCGGGAGATCAGACCGGGGATGTCCCCGATGCCGTCGCCGTTGGAATCCTGAAAGCTGCGGGGATATATCTGATAGAACACACGTTCCTTCCACCAGGGATGTTTCATGGAATCGTTCACTCCTTCACAATGAGATCGTCAATAACCGGCAGCGTGCCCCGCGCCGCCGTAAAGCAGGGCAGCGACCCGCCCAGCAGCGCCAGCCAGGGCAGGCTGTAGGGCAGCAGAAGCGCCATTACCGCCGTCAGCGCAAGGGCAAGCAGCAGCCAGCCAAGCACCAGAGCGGGGCAGCGAAAGGTCAGGCAAATCGCGTTTTTCAGCAGCGCCGGGAGCTTCAGCTCCACCCGCGCCTGCATCTGAAAGGCCAGAGCGCCGATGCACCACAGCAGATAGCTGCCAATCAGGCAGAAGCAGGCCAGCACCGCCCCGACTCCCGCCCCCTCTGTAAGCTGGAAATAGAACCAGCCGCCGTAAAGAATTGCCGCCGGACCGGCGAAAAAGAGCAGCCCGAGAGGAAGCGACGGGAGAAAATTGGTGCGGAAGCTGTTCAGAAAGCGGCGGTACGGCTGTTTTTCCTCCAACAGCAGACTCTGGCAGGCGCGGCATAATGCCGTCCATCCTGCGGGAGCCGTCAGCACCGGCAGGCAGGTCAGCAGAAAAAGCAGATTCAGCACCATCAGCGGCAGCAGCTTTTCAAAGCACAGCCGCACGAAGCCGGCGGTTCTATAGTCTCTCTGCATCGCCGCGGTTCCTCACTTCCTTGTAATACTCCGAGGGACTCATGCCCGTTTTCTTCCGGAACAGCTTTGAGAAATAATACCGGTCGTCGATCCCCACCAGGTACGCGATCTCCTGAAACGGCAGATCCGTGGTCGCAATCAGCTGCTGGGCGTTATAAATGCGCAGCGTGTTGAGATATGTAAAGATCGGCGCGTCGGTCAGCTTGGAAAAGGCACGGTTCATGTAGTCGAAATTCATCTCGAAGACATCTTCGATCTCCTGGCTCGACAGCGGCCGCGTATAATTTTCGTTGAGGTAATGGAGCAGCCGCTCGGCCACGACTTCCGACTTTTTCAGTTTCTTCCCCTGAGCAGCGCCCCGCGCCAGCAGGTGCTCATGTGCTACTTCCAGAAAGAACGAATGCAGCAGCGCGGCGGTGCGGCGCTTGTAGTGCTCCTCCCGGGCATTGTAGCAGTCCAGCGCGGTGCGGAGTATCGTATTGAATTCACTGCCCGGCAGGTGAAACTGCTTCGGAAGATAGGTGATGGAGTCGGTGGGGTCGGCTTCGTCCAGATTGTAGCTCACAAGGCTCAGCCTGCGCTTTTCCGCAAGCAGCGACATGGCCGCGTCCTCATTCTTCATCCGCGCCATTTCCGGGTGGGTGAAATGGGCATAGTAATAATTGCAGGCCGCACGCTGATAGCCCTCGTGGCACAGCCCCGGCTCAAGCAGGAAGAAGTCCCCTGCCTTGAGGTGATAGAAAATGCCGTCCTCCTGCAGATACATATTCCCGTCACGGATCACATACAGGACATACTCGTCGATCGTCCGGGAAAAGTGGATCCACGGCTCGGTGTAGTTGATCCGCCCCAGCATCCGTACACGGGGAAGCAGATCTGCATTGTAAGACAGAAGCATCGTCATTCCTCCAGTTGCACCCACACGGCAGTCCAGCAGCGCACGTCGGGCAGCTTTACGGTATAGATGCAGCCGTTCTCCGTTTGCTCCGCCGTGTAGGGAAGCTTTTGCGCCGCCAGACACTCGCTGTCCGGCGAGGCACAGTAGATGCCGCGCACCGGCCGGTCAAGGCGGATGGCCGCCGAAATGCCCGCTGCCGGGGTTGGTTCCCGCTTTCCCTCATTCCACATGGCGTTGTTGCCGGTCAGGTTGATCAGGTGGAGGGTCAGCCGGTCACGGGATTCACGGAGGAGCGTCCAGACCGTGTCCGCCTGTCCGTCCGTGGAGAAAGCGCAGGCATCGGAGAAGAAACGGACGTCCTCGTTAATGCCGCCGGAGGCCGTCTTGCCAACATCCATACCGGGATCATTATATAACAAATCCTTGTATCTGACAAGAAAATCGCAATTCCGCTGCACGATTGGAAGAAAGCTTTCCCGCAGGTGGGCGTAGTTGACATAATAACTGTCCCGCAGCAGGCTGCGGTTCTCGCCCAGAACGAGCTGCGTACCGCCGGAGGCAGAGATCACCGCCCACGCAAGACGGAATGAGCGCTCTGCCGCGTCCATATCCTCCCCCTGAAACGCCTTCAGATAGGCGGCAAGGATGACGTTCCGGTGGGACAGCAGCCGCGCTTCCCGAATCAGGCGGTAAAGGTCAAAATAGGTATCGTGGGGCGGCCAGACTTCGATATACACTGCATCCTGTGCCGCCGCGGCGACGGTTTCCGTCGGCCAGTTATTGACGGCGTTGAAGATCACGCCGCCGTCGGCCGCTTCCTCGCGGACGGCCTGCGCCGCCGCGTCGATCAGGCGCGGGAACTCGTCCGCCAGCTCCACGGGGCGGTGCTCCGCGTCCCAGATCCGTTTTGGAAAGCCATAGGTATCCATGTGGATGCCGGAAAAGCCGAAGCGCACGGCACTGCGGAATTCCTCCACAATATGCTTCGCCCAGCCGCAGGAGGACGCCACATTCATATAGTACAGCCACCCGGCAAAGGTCATCGGCTGACCGCCCATCGTGTACATTCCCCACGTTGGGTGCGCTGCAAAGGTGTCCTTTGTTGCCGCGTAAACCGCGCCGTAGGCCAGCGGGCGGATGCCGCAGGCTTTGCAGTGTTCGATCTTCTTCGAGATGACGCTTAAGTCCGTCTGACGCCCCATCGGGTCGTCGTATTGCTCGGTGGGGGGCAGAAGCCGGTCATGCCGGTACATCCAGTCGTAAAACTGCACCGCGTTCAGATGCAGATCCCGCATCCACTCCACGTCCAACCTGTCCCCATCGCCGGAGGAAAAATCCGACAGGAAGCCGTAGCGAATTTCGGCTCTGCGGTCGGAAACCACATCAAACGCGCCTTCCCAGACGCCGTCTTCCGTGCTGATGCGCACACCGTAGCCGCCCACCGGCACATCCGTCAAGACCAGTGTGTCGTCCTCCCGAACGGCTTGCAGCGTGACCGGACGCTCCATACGGAAGAACGTCGCTGAAAGAAGCGCCGAATGCGCCGGCAGGATCAGCCGAACCGGCTCGCCGGGCAGATATTGTGCTTTGTCAAAATGGCAGGTGATTTTCTGCATTGGCTTATCCTTTCACTGCTCCCTGAGTCAGTCCGCCCACGACCGTTTTCCGCTGGAAAACCACAAACAGAACGATCACAGGGATCAACGCCATGATTGACGCAGCAAACACCCACTCCCACCGTGTCGCATACTGTCCGTTCAGCCGCTGGAGCAGCAGCGGGAAGGTGATCATTTTCTCATTCGCGCCCACCAGAACCTTCGCCGTAAAGTATTCCTCCCAGAAGCCCTGGAAGGCAAAAATGGTCATGGTGCCCACCGCCGGGGCAGAGAGGGGCAGCATTACCCGGAAGAAAATGTCCTTGTGACCGCCGCCGTCCAGCAGCACCGACTCCGCCAGCGAGCTTGGCAGGCTGCGGAAAAAGTTGCGCAGGAAGAAGGTGTGCCCGCAGACATTGGTCGCAACGTAGATCAGAATCAGTCCCGCCCGGGTGCCGATCAGGCCGTTGGGCAGGCCGGGAAGCGTAAGCTGCTTAAGCACCAGAAACTGGGGGATGATATTCAAAAAACCCGGCATCATCAGCGTAAACAGGTAAACCGCAAACAGCTTGTCGCGCCCGGGAAAACGGATGCAGGCAAAGCCGTAGGCGGAAAGCGTCGAAACAAATACCGAGATCATAACGGTAATGACGGTATTGATCACACTGTTTGCCAGTGCCGTCGGGAAAATGTCCATACTGAGAATGTGCCGGTACGCCGAAAAGTCCAGCCGCGTGGGGAAAAGCTTCGGCGGATAGGGCAGCACATAGCTGAACTCCTCAAAGGAGTTCGTGATCATAAAGAAGAACGGAACGGAGAAAATCAGCAGCGATGCGATCAGAATGACCCACAAAACCGTCTGCCCGAGGATCTCCGTTGCTTTTTTGCCGCGGAGCTTCATTTCTATCCCTCCTGTTCCACGTTGTCCAGCTTGAAGACGCGATTGAGAATGATCGTCAGCGCAACGATCGTCACGGCGGAGATCATGCCGATGGCGGAAGCCTCGCCGAATTCGAACTGATTGAATGCTCTGTCATACAGCAGGTATTGCAGCACCGAGGTCTTCCCGTTGGGGTCGCCGCCGGTCAGCATCATGACCTGGATGAAGACGTTGAAGGAACCGATGATCATATTGACCATCACGTAAAAGGTCGTGGGGCGAAGTCCCGGCATCGTAATATGCCAGAATTTTTTCCACAGACCCGCGCCGTCCAGCTCTGCCGCCTCGTAGCGCTCCTTAGGAATTCCCTGCAATGCCGCGAGGTAGACCAGCATCGACCAGCCCACGTTTTTCCAGATGCCCATCAGCCAGATTGCCGCGTTGCCCGACCATTCCCGCAGCAGCCAGGGCACATAGTCGTCCATGACGTGGAGCACATCCACCAGCAGGTAGTTGATCAGGCCGCGGTCGGAGTTATTGAACATATACTGGAACACCAGACTGACGATGACCCACGAGGTGATGACCGGCAGATAAAAGCCGACGCGGAAGATCGTCTGCCCCCGCCTGAGGTTGTTGATCAGGTAGGCAAACAGCATTCCGCCCAGCAGAATGAACGGCACCGTCACCAGCGCGTACAGGAAATTGTTCCGGTAAGCGTACCAGAAGCGGGAGCCGCCGGACAGAACGTTTTTAAAGTTTTCCAGACCGATGAACGTGATCTCGCCCTGCACGATCCTGTACTCAGACAGCGCGATCCGGATGGTAAAAAACATCGGATAGATGACGAACGCCAGCACCAGCAGCAGGCCGGGAAGGACGAAGGGTGCTGCCGCCGCATAGGCCCGAAGGCCCTTTTTGACGGATGATTTTCCACATACCGGGGATGGTTCATGCTGCAGCAGCTTCATTGGCGCTGCCTCCTTTTTTCCAAGGGAGCGCAGAACCCTCCGGCTCTGCGCTCCTGATATTTTGGGTATTCAGAGTTTCCCTTAGGAAAGCTGCCCGTCGATCTTTGCTGCGGCGTCGTGCATCGCCTGCGCAGCGTCAGCGCCCTCTACGAAGATGCTGGTCACCATTTCGCTCCAGATCTCCTGGATCGCGGCGTTGTTGGGGGAGGGAATTCTCGCCTTGGCGGATTCCATCTGCTTCATGTAAACCGACCACACCGGGTTATTCTTGACCGCGTCGTTCTCCACAAGGGACTTGAGGATGGGCAGCTGACCGGCCTCCAGCATGGCAAGCTGTACTTCCTCGCTGGTCATGAATTTCGCGAATTCATAGGCGGCGTCCTTCTGCTTGCTGGTGGAGAAAACAGCGATGTCCTCGCCGCCGACAACGGAAGCGCTGCGGCCTTCGTAGGTGGGAATGGTCGCGGCAACGATGCCCTTTGCTTCGCAGTCATCATAGGAGCCGAAGTACCAGGGGCCTTCAAAGAACATGGCATATTCGCTGTTGATGCCGTCCCACGCATCCACGGAGCCGTCCACATCACGGATGGTGAAGATCTTCTGGTTGTGCAGCTCGATCAGCTTGTTCATGGCGGCGATGCTGGCGTCGCTGTCCAGATAGCCGGTCGCCTTCGTAAAGCCGTCGTCGGTCAGCGTGCCGCCAAACAGCCAGAAGTAGGGGTACATATCCCAGTCGCCCACGCCGGAAACGTTCAGACTGTAGGTGCCGCGATCCTTGGCCGCTTCGATGAAGGCTTCCATCGTCTCGGGAACATCATCCAGACCAATTTCCTTCAGCACGTTCTTGTTGACGACTGCGGCCTTGCAGTTGGTGTCCAGCGGCAGGCCGTAATACTTGCCCTGGTAAAGATTGGTGGACAGGGGCGCGTCCAGATAATCGCCGGAGATCTCCGCGAAGTCCGCGTAATCGCTCAGGGCAACCAGACCGCCCTGCTTGGCATAGGCCGCGATGTTGGCAATGTCAACACGGGCAACGTCGGGGCTCATGCCGGTGCCGAAGGAGGTGACGATCATCTCGTGGAACTGACCGCCGTCCTGGCGCACCGCGTCGATCTTGATGTTCGGATGAGCCTTCTCCCACAGCGGCAGAACCACGTCTTTAAACTGGGCTTCTTCCGCGTCGCCGTAGGTGTGCCAGAAGGTCAGAGTGATTTCTTCGTCCGCCGGGGTGCTGTCCTTTGCCGGCTCTGCCTTCTCAGTTGCCTCCGCTTTTGCGGGCTGTTCGGTCTTTCCTGTGCAGCCGGCCATGCACGCCGTCAGAAGCGCGGCGGCCAGAAGCAGCGCAAGCAGTTTTGCAAGTTTGTTTTTCATGTTGATCCTCCTTACTTTTGTTGAACGTGTTTCGGCGTACATACAGATATCCGCCGGTGAAGAAGGTCGGACAGCGTCGCGCGATGGTATTTTTCCGCCATCCGGACTTTGCATCAGAGCTGTCGGTCGTCTATCCATATTGTACAGTTTTTTGGCGGGATTGCAATACGGTAACCCCTGTATTTTGCCTCCGCCGTTGGTCGATATGACCAACTTGCTGTGCTTATTATCCATCTTTTCAGTGCATTCTGTAAATGGGCGCTGGCGACTTTATTTGTATTTCAGCGACTTTTTTGTTCCGGCAAATAAAAAAGGGCGCGCCGCAAAACGCACCCGGGAAACACCACATCTGTCTCCCAGGAAGGGGGCTGATGTGGTGCTTACGTCAGAATGGAGTTGGAATGAAGATAGTTAAGGCTAAGGCATGTCGGAATTTGTGAACGGAAATTGCTTTGCTTTTCGCGGATATGTAGACAGAGCCAACCCCCAAAACGTCTGCATCTAAAGTGTTTTTTTATGATAATTTCAGGAGAAATCAACTGAGATTTGTTCGAAAATCAAAGGTAAAATGTGAACGCGATTTTTTGCAGTTTCATAGATGCAAACACGCTGTGATGCATCTTTTGAACTGTATCAGCCATATGCAGTCAGAGATTGAGCAGCGCCCTTTCTGATTTCGGAGGAAATTTGAAAAAAGGGCGCTGCTTTTTTATAGAGTTTTCAGAAATTTATCATTTGGAAACCTGCCGGGATTTTTGTGGTGTGAAGCCATAAGAATCCCGGCTTTTTTCATTTTAAAAATATGTTCAATCAAATTTCAGAAGGGAGCCGCCCTGCTGTATTTAACATACTGCTCCAACAGCCTGACAGTGCGGTGAAGAACGCGGCAAGGTTTGGCGGTATTGCCAATGAGATAGCATCGCTGAAAGGACAACGCGAAAAAATTGCCGCTCGGCTCCGAAAAGACCAGACGGTACAGTTACATGTGCATACGATGGAAGCGGCGTTAGACGGGATGAGCCACCTCATGCAGCAGTGGGATGAGGAAATGATCCGGCAGCTGGTACATACGGTAAAAGTGATATCTGCTGATCACATCAAGGTGTTCCTGTGTAACGGGATAGAAATTGACCAGACAGTCAACCCTTGACAGACTGTGGAATCGTGGTATAATGAACATAGAAAAGGGCGCTGCCGATAGACGGTTAGCCCCCTAGTATTGCGATGAAGTAAACCGCACGAGTGGGGACTTGGGGCGGTTTACTTCTTTTTTATGATCGTAATGATCAAACTGGCAAAGGTGATGAGAACCATGAGCAGCTGGAACAGTTCCTCATATGTAACAACATTCACACCTACCACCCCCTTCCAGTCAGGACAGGGGGTAAAGAAGGATCACCCCCTGAAAGAGGGGGATAACCGCCTACCGTGTTATGGCAGCGCCCGGTTCTCGAAAGAACCATATTCATTCTACCAAAATGTGACATAGAAGTCAAAACATATTTTCGATAGCCAGCTGTTTTTACGGCTGGCTTTTTTGTTTTTGGAGGTGTGTACCGAATCAGGAAATAAACGAATTAACCATGGGCAGTTTATTCGATGGGATCGGCGGCTTTCCTCTGGCGGCGGTGCGAAATGGCATCCGACCGGTGTGGGCGAGCGAAATTGAATCCTTTCCTATCGAGGTGACCAAGTTGCGCTTCCCCAATATGGTTCATGTCGGGGATATCACAAAACTCAATGGTGCGGAGCTGCCACCAGTAAATATCATATGTGGGGGCAGCCCTTGTCAGGATCTCTCGGTGGCCGGAGCCAGAGCCGGTCTGGCCGGTGCGCGTTCCGGCCTTTTTATGGAACAGGTCAGACTCACAAAGGAGATGAGAAATGCAGACGAATTACGAGGCAGAGCAGCTATCGATAGACTTCGGTAGGAACGATTTCAAAGAGGTCGGCACCGACAGCCTCGGCAATGTCCTCGGCTACCCGGCGGGTATTGCCGGAGGCGGAGTAGTAGACCACCAGCGTCTTGCCAGTATTATCATTTATGAAAATGTAGTCCATAGACTCAATGTCAACGGTAATATCTGTGATCTTGATTTCCGGCAGTTTTACTGAAATGATTTTCGTCTCATCATCAACAGAAATTTCGACATGCTCAAAATCAATACCGGCTTTAACTGTAGCGTCATACGACACATAATAATCGATCTTTTGAGGATCATCCGGGCTAACAACCTTTGCAACGCCATTATATATGGCCTCAAATGTTGACAGATCGCTTACATTCAGGATTTTTTCAAGTGTTGATGTGGTAATAATTGAAGGCTCAGATTTCTTTGTGCTTTTAGATAGCAAAACTAAAGACGAAACACCGAGGATTAAAATCACAGCCACTATAACGGCTACGACAGCAGTTTTTTTCCTATTGACCTTTTTAGATTCCACTTTTTCCATGTGGTTTCCCTCCATCTATTTATCTTTTGGGGAAGTGCAAAATCATTCCTTAATATTTTTGCAACGCAAGGATCTCTTCCTTTTTGGCATCAAACTCATCCTGAGACAGAATACCCTCATCGACAAGCTGCTTCAATTTACGTAGCGTTTCGATTTTCTCGTCATATGAGATCAATGCGTCGTCTGCCTCTTTTGCGGGCTTTTCGCTCTTGATCTTGTTCAGCAAGGATGATTCAGCCGTGCTATTACAAAGGAGAGCGCGGCAACAAACCCTATCCGCTGG
>OLYB01003003.1_pt1 | contig 10757 bp, 10 predicted proteins | sample 1674481 | NCBI WGS metagenome assembly OLYB01 (sample SAMEA103958167, study PRJEB25191) | human gut metagenome
GTGACCGTCGTTCTATGTGCAGATATTCCGTATTCATCATTCAATATATTGATTAACTGTGTTGTGGAAAGAGGATTTTCTTCATCGGTTCTTTCCAGTAAAATCTTTTGTAAATATAAAATCCTTGGCTTTGTTTCCATAATTTTTATATACCTATCGCTCCATCAATAGTATCTGTCTACTTTTTCTTTTTAGGCTTATGTGCTGGTAATTCATCGTACATTGCATTAAATAGTCCTGTTAAAAATTTCTTATTATCCACATCTTCTACAAGCAGCATTTCCTTTGCCCCATCATACGGCAATTCATAAGTAGCTGTCGGCATATATGAAATTGCTGATTTTATCGGTTTTACAAGTAATCTGTCATCATAAATTCCGCCGACAATTTTACCACGATAATAAATAATATATTCTCCCATCATCGCACGGTAAGTAATCTCGTCCAATTCTGCCAACTGCTCTAATACAAATTCCAAATATTCTTTACTTGATGCCATTAGTTGTCCTCTGACCTAATTTCATTTTACTCAATTTATGCCTTCTTTATTGGGTGTCTTATTACTGTTTTGCATTTCTCCGGTGCAACTTTTCTTGGGTCTGATAAATAAATTTCGTGATGGCGTCGCTCATCAGTAAAATCATTTACATAACCGTTTTCTTCAAGATATTTATCCATCATTGCCACGGTTGCAGGTTCATCATCAAAAGCTCCTATATGCATTATCTGTACGCACAAACCTTCGTCAATACTCAAGAACTCTGCACCAGAGCAATCCATCTTTTTCTTTTTTGAAGCAGTTTCCACCGCCCAATCAAAATCTTTCTTTGTAATAAAATCAGGCAGACGAATAACAGAAATCCAGTTGAAAGCTGATTTATCGGTATAATCTATACTTTCAACATTGTCCTGCCACCAAAAGCCCTCAAGCGGTGGTACAACATATTCAAAAAATCCTTCTATTTTGTAATCCGTCTTATAGCTCATCTTGAGAGTATATGCAACAGCATACAAAACACCAATAGCAGTTTTATATTCTCCGCCTTCTTCATTAGGATTTCCTTTACCTCTTACCGCTATATAATTTGCCTTTGGAATTGTCACAATCTGCGGCTTATTCTTCGGCATATAGAACTCTTTATATTCTTTCTTAAAATCAAATGCCATTCGTTTATCCTCTCTGAAAAATCATTTTACTTACCTTATAATTTATAAAACACAATTTGTATATATTTCAAATAAAGCTAAAAGGAATAAATCTTCCATTGTTTCTATAACTTCTCCATCGTATCCGCCCGGAGAACCGTATGATTTATCAATGTTTTTATTTTTATTCCCATAGATTGCTGCAAACTCTGCTATAACAGTAACCAACTGGCACGCCTCTATTTCTTTGCAACTTCCAAAACTATATTCCACCGACAACTGCTGAATTGGTGTTTCCTTTTTGTCATTGCTGTTAAACGCATTAGCCAAAACATCTGTAATATGATTTTGATATTCAAACTCTTGATGTGGAATTGGTTTATCAGCATAGTATTCTAAGCTACGAGTAAAATACTTCCCTCCATCGTAAAAAACACTTTTATCATCAGGGAAGCGTTTATTTAGCACACTTTCTATTGCAACCAAACACTTTTCATAAATATTGTACTCACTGACTCGTAAATCCAAATCACAATATTCCAAAATTCTATTTTGAACCTCTTTAGTACAACAGCAAAATTCTCTATACATCTCTCTATTGTAATAAAACAAATCATTATACATCGTGGCTATTGCACATAACGGAATAAGCCCTCTGTCCTTATAATATTTAGAAATGAATGATACTGCTTGTGCTTTTACACGTTCTTGATGACGTTGCTCATCACGCTTGTCCTGCCTTTTTTCAAACCTCTCCATACGGTTGCTTTGTCTTATTTGCAGGACTGCAATAATAACCGTGACTATTAAAGCAACTCCCGCACAAATAATACTTATCCAATCTGAAACACTCATCATATAGGTTCTCCTTCTACTGTAAACGATAATTTACCATGTCAGTCGCTGATAATGGCTTGACCGTTCATCAGCATAGGCAACAACCAAGCACGTAAAGTTGAAAGCTCGATATTTTCCTGTTGATTTTTGATAATTATCTTTCTTACTTTTTCAGCATAACTTTCAAAAGCATTCAATTCTGTTGTTGAAGGTACTTTTAAGGAATATAGTGTTAAGTTTTCTCTTGTAAGTTGTGGTTGTGCCGAACCTGAACATAAATAGTTGGGATTTTTTGCAAGCAAATAATAATAAAGATATTCTCTATACGGAAAATCAGAATGCGGCTTTACCACCATTGCGTTCCCAGTAATCCAAGAAAACGGTAATGTCATCTGAATAGAGCCGCAACTTGCTCCTCTACAAGCGACAGCTATTTCAGACTCGGAATGATTATATTGATTGTATTTTCCAATAATTCCGTTTGCTCCATACACAAAATAGTTTCCGTCTGCAATTAAATCTTTTCCGCTAATTGTTTTCGGCTGATACATTTCGGAAAGTTCTGCTAATGATTGCTGTTTCCATTCAGTATTTGCATTTTGCAAAAACTGAAATGTAAAAATTGTTTTTATTTGTTGCTCTAAATTATCGTTTATCTTACAGTTCTCATCAATTTTTCTATCAATTAATGAAAGAACTTCAACTGTCTTGTCCTGAATATCTTTATCAGGCAAGCTGATTTCTATATTTCTCAAAGTATCCAATGTTACGGTTCTTTGAGAACAGCCAATAGCAAGTTTATCAACCAACTTATAAAATTGCGGGTTTAGCATTGTATAGTAAATAAATCTTGCATTAACATTTCTTTTTGGTCGCAAGATAGCAATATGTCGTTGGAAAACCATTTGTTTGTCAAAATCTATATATACCGGTTTACCAAAAGAGCCAACAACCGAATACAAAATATCGCCCTTTTGTGCCTTCTTATTTTCATTCAATCCGTTATAGTAACTTTCAGGCACAAACATTGTGTCTTCAAAAGAAAGTTTGTTTTGTCCTGTAATATTAGATATTGTAATAAAAGGAACGCCACTATCACTTTTAGGTGGTGGTAAATGGTCGCCATCAGAAATAAATTCACAACAATCTATCAGTTTCTTAGTCTCCATCCTTTTCTCCTTATCCGATATATTTTCGATGAGCAATTTTCACATTGCTTTGTTTTACCATTGCGTACTGCAAGGTCGTGTCTATCTTCCTATGCCCTAAGAGCTGTTGCAATTGCTCAATGGGCATTCCTTTGTCTATCGCCATAGTTGCAAGGGTACGCCTGAATTTGTGCGGGTGTACTTTGTGCAACCCTAATTGCTTTCCAAATTCTCTGAGTCTTGTTTCTATACCGCCGATTTTCAACCTTTCGTGCGGTGTTTTCAGCGATACAAATAGTGCCGGGTTATCGTCGGTTCTGCTGTTCAAGTAATTTTGCAAATGTATCTTTGTTCTTGCGTCAAAATAGACCACTCGTTCCTTGTTTCCTTTACCGAACACGATGCATTCACGCTCGTTAAAATCAATGTCATTTCTGTTGAGCAATACCATTTCGCCGACACGCATACCCGTTGAAGCCAACATATCAATCATCGCCAAATCTCTCGGCTCGGTGCAGTTATCTCTCATAAGCTCCAATGCTTCATCGGAGTATGTTTCTTTAATGTTCGTGCCGGTTTTGACCTTGTGTATTCGCCTGACAGGACTTTTCAGTATATAGTCCTCGTCCTCAAGCCACGAAAAGAAACTTGAAAGAATGCGGCGGATATTATCAATCGTAACCTTGCTTGATTTTTTCTTTTCCTGATACTCGGTCAGGTATCGTCTTATGTCGTCAGTTTCAATATGCTTTACACTTTTGCCGACAGTCGCAATCATCATCTCGATAGTTGCTTTGTAGTATTTAAGAGATTTCTCGGAACAGCCCTCAATTCGCTTTGCCGATATGAACAATTCCATATAGTTCTGCTCCGAGATTTCCTTTTCACTTTCAGTTTTTGTTACCTCATAACCAAAAAGTGTATGCTGCAACACCTCTTGCAAGCGTTCTGTCTGTGCGTTGTTCAAGAAAGGTAACATAGCCTGAACAACATCTGTAATTAAATTTTGTTTCATTAGTCAATTCTCCTTTATTTAACTTAGAGAACGACTACGGAGTGGGTAGTCCCCTGATTTAACTCTCGCCACCCACAAGAGTTATGGGATGTATGTTAAACGATAATTTAGAGCAGCAAGCTAAGCTTATTTACGACTACTGGTTCACACAATTTGATTTTCCAGACGAAAACGGAAAGCCTTACTGCTCATCTGGCGGTAAGATGGTTTGGAACGAACAACTAAAACGTAATATTCCAGAGAACTGGAATGTTGTTCCACTGCTCAAATTGGTAAGTTGGGAAAGCAATAGTCAACCACCTAAAAGTGAATTTGTATATGAGCCAAAAGAAGGTTATGTGCGTTTCATTCAAAACAGAGATTATGATAGCGATACACACATAACATATATTCCTCGAACAAAAAATCTTAGTATAGTTGACCGCTTTGACATACTTATGGACAAATACGGAGATGCTGGTGCAGTTCGATACGGAATAGAGGGTGCGTTCAATGTAGCTCTTGGAAAAATTTGTGTTCACAATCCTAATTACAGGGAATACATACGTTCATTTTTAGGTAGCGATGGCATATATAAATTTCTCCATAATTCGTGTATGGCATCAACAAGAGCATCTCTCAGCGAAGCTAATTTGGCAATACTGAATGTTGTTGTTCCTGATGAAAAAAACATATTGGATTATGAAAACTTCCTGCATAAAATCCGTGTCAGCATATTGAAGAACAAAGATGAAACTGTCGAGTTAATCAATCTTCGTGATTGGTTACTTCCTATGTTGATGAATGGACAAGCTACTATTGCTGATTAAGCCGCTAAATTATCGTTTATCTTATTATTTGTTCGGATTTTCATTTCCATTTTATATAATAAATCGCCTATTCTTACCTGTTCTTCATAATCAGGCAAATATAAATACAAAAATGAAAACATATCCTCATTAAAACTTGCTCTCAAAGTCATTATCGTATTGCAATCTAACACTTTACGAAAATACTTACTTCTCAAAAAGAAAGCAATATACTTTGAATACACTATTCCCGTTGTTTTCGGTCTTAGTCTTTTTACAAAACCACTGAAAGTTGCTTTCGGATAATCTTTAACAGCAACACAACTCATTGCCAAAGCGTCAACGGTTTCACTTGTTCTTGTAATAAACACATCATCTTTTTTTACAGAAAAAATTTCTTGCTCTTTAAGAGATGTGTCCATCAAATCTGGTAATTCTTCAGGCAAAAAATAATTATTAAACACGGTGCTAAATGATATAAACGGGGAACCGTGTCCGGCTTGTTCTTTTGATGAAGATATACCTGAACTCATTTCATATAAATCACTAAATTTGTACTTTGTAAGTTTACTCATACTTTACCTTCTTTAACTGTTCCATAATTTCCGTTTTCAGTTTGTCGCCCTCTGCAAAATACTCCTGCAACTTCTCTGCATAGGCACTCATACGAGCATTAAACTCGTCCTGTGACAATTCAACATATTCGATTTTTACATCAAAATATTGTCCAGCCGCAAGTGAATACTTCTTTTCCTTGATTTCATCATAGGTAACAGCAACTGAAAAATCATCAACAGCTTCTTTATTAAGGAATGTATCAACAATTTTATCAATCTCAAAATCACGAAGTCTGCGTTTCTGATTATTACCGTCCTTATATTCTTCTCCCAGTTTTGAAGCATCTATCAGTACAACCTTATCTGTTTTTCTTGAATTATCGAAAAATAATACTGATACATTAGTTCCAGTATTAGCAAATACATTTGACGGCATGCTAATACAGCCATAAACAATATGCTCGTCTACAATATGTTGTAGTATCTTCTTTTCTACACCTGACTTTGCAGTTATAAATCCAGTAGGAACTACAATCGCACCTTTTCCGGTTGATTTCAATGAATTAAGAACATGCTGAATGAACAGCGTATAAATTGCCATACTCTCTTTCTTCTTGGCAGGCACTTTCGGAACTCCCGCCCAAAAACGAACAGGCATTGCCGCTATACGCTCTCTTGTATCTGAGAAATCCATTTTAAAAGGCGGATTTGAAACTACATAATCAAAAGTTCTCAATTCTTGTCCATTATCACTCTTGTGATACGGAGCAATCAACGTATCTCCCTGAATTGCGTGGTCAAGAGAAGATACCAAACTGTTCAGGATAAGATTAAGTTTTAACATTTTATTGCTTCGCTGTGAAATATCCTGAGCAAAAATAGTACACTTATCTTCGCCAATTTTATGGGCAAGAGCCATCAAAAGTGTTCCTGTTCCGGCTGATGGGTCGTAACACTCAATACTATGTAAATCAGTTGCATTTCCAACAAGTAATCTTGCCATAATCGTTGCAATAGCGTGAGGAGTATAATACTCTGCATACTTACCACCGCCTGCGGTATTATAGTCCTTTATCAGATATTCAAATATATCAGCAAAGAAATCATAGTGCTTCTCAAATGCTTCTTCAAAAGAAAAGTTTACCAACTTATCAACCAAGGCACGGGCAAAAGGTGCTCTTGCTGTATCGTCCGTTACATACTGTGTCAGCTTTTCAAAAAGCGGTATTTTTGTATTCTGAGCAGTCTGAGTTGAAAATATATCAATATTCTTATCTGCTATATCTGTCATAGTACTGTCAAAGATTAAATCAAAATCGCCTTTTGCCTGCTGATTCCATAAGTTGGCAATAAGATGTTCCGGATTAAGTAATGGAATATCTGACGGTAAACTATCAAAAATATCCAAGCGGTCATCTTCTGACATTTCTGCATAAGCAAGTTCCCATTTTTCGGCATTTTTAAGAACCGTACTTACTTTTTTTACTTCATATCCGAATTTATCATTAAGGAACTTATAAAGGAAAACCTGAGTGATAATTTTATATTCGTTACCATCGTTTCCCATACCATAGGTCTGACAAGTTGCTTTTAAGGCATCTATCAACTCTATGGTTTTTTCTTTTATCGTCTTTGTTTCTTCCATTGTGTTCTCCTTTATGCCACTGAATAAGTCTGGTTGTACTGGTCAAGATACTGTTTTGTAATCCTGCTCTGTATAAACACTCTATCCTCACGAGCACTCGCTACTCCCAACTTATCAATGCCTGCTTTTATTTGTGTCATAACCGTTCTCTCAAAATATGCGTCTTTCTTCAATATATCATTTCTGTCATACACTTTCTGGTCAATATCAGATTTAATAGAAAGCAAAACATTCATAATAGACATATCATACTCTGAAACAATCGGCTGTTTATTTGCTGCTTTTCGAGCAAGATTTTCTTCCCTGATTCTTTTATGAACCCTTGCGAATTTCGCATCGCCATTATATTTTCTCAGCAGAACCGTGTTTTTCTTCTGCAATTCATCAAGCTTTTTCAGAATATCTTCCAGTTCTTTTCCTTGCTCCTCAATCTCAGATACACTCTTAGGTTCAAAACCGTGTTGCTTGAAACGAAGCAAAAATGCTTCCTGCAAAGTAATAAACTCAGGGTCATCAGGGTCGATATTCTGTGTAAAAGCACGAACAGTCTTTTTATACTTTTCCGTTACTGCGTCTTTACCACCGACGATTTTCAATTCTTCTTCACTGATTTTGCTGAAATTAAATGTAATATCCTCCATTGCTTCATTTACAAGCAATTTCGTGGTATCATCACTTGCAAAAAGTTCTTTCTGATTTATGTTATCAATATGATGTTGCACCTCTGAAATCAATGAAGGCAACTTTGTTAATTCCATTTTTGCAAATGTTTCCTTCAACTCATCATCGCCAAAGGTTCTTACCAAATTACAACAGTCACGAGCAGCAATAAGAATTTTTTTAAGTTTAAGCAATTCCTGCTTATCCTCAATCGTAGATATTTCCGAACTAAATTCTTCTGCATTATCTGTGGTGTAGTTAAAAAGAACCTGCTGCACTTCCTGCATTTGTTTAATGAGTTCTGCCGGGTCTTCAATAACCTGTTTGAATGTATCTGTTTCATTTCCCGCACCAACTTCATTCGGGTCATTAAAACGGTTCAGCTCTTTGAGGTATGCTTCATTTGTTTCCTCAAAATTCCTTTTTATATTTGCAAAATCAATGACATAACCATAATGGTTTTCTTTATACGGTCTGTTGACTCTTGTAATTGCCTGCAACAAATTATGGTCTTTCAATTTTCGACCAAAATACAGGCGTTTCAATCTTGGTGCATCAAATCCGGTAAGAAGCATATTGAAAACGATAAGAATATCAACTGTCATGTTATTTTTGAAGTCATCAATAATCTTATCTCTTGTATCTTTGTCATCACTATCGTGAAGTATAAGTCCAGCTCGCAAATGACTTTTCATAGAAGCGTCTTTATTAAGTTCTGCTTGAATTTCATCAAAATACGCAAACAGCTTCCTTGCCTGCTCACTTGTTTCACAAATGACCATACCGCCGAGCGTATTATCTCCCTGAATTTGTCTAAATCTCTTTAGGTCAGAAATAATATATCTAAGCAACTCTTTGACATAGTTATCGTGTTCAACAATCTGACTTTTCTTTACGTCTTTCTTTTCTACCAAAGTTTCGAGCTTTTCGTAAATCTCAGAAAGTCGCTCTTTATACTGAGTTTCTATGTCCTCACGGATAATTTTCAACGTATATCCATCTAAAATTGATTTGTCATAATAGTATGTATGAATATAATTACCAAAAACTCTCCAAGATTCTCTTTCTTCTTTCAAAAGCGGTGTTCCTGTCAACGCAATCTTTATTGCATTTTTATCTGCATCAAGAAGATTAGCCAAGAATGAGCCTTCTGGTTTATACCCTCTATGTGCTTCATCAATAATAAACACCCTCTGCAAATTCGTTGCATATGCAGGAAGGTCAACTTTTGACCTATCTTCAGCAAAACGCTGTATATTTACTACTGTAATTTCAGGTTTTCCCGTATTTCCCTCTTGTGCTTGATTGTTACGGAACTGCTCCATAAGTTCAGCACGGGAACTTGCCGTTTTCACAACCAATCCACGAGCTTCAAATTCTTCTGAAGCCTGTTTCAGCAAATCAAGGCGGTCAACAATGAAATAAAACTTTGCAACTTTATTTTGTTTGCTGAAATAGTCAGAAAGAACATAAGTAAGATAATAAGAAAGGGCTGTCTTTCCACTACCTTGAGTATGCCATATAACACCTGAATTAACACCTTCATCAATCTTATTTCTTACTGTTAAGGCAGCAAACATCTGTTGATAACGCATTATATGTTTCTGCTCAATAAACTCTATCTTGCCATTTATTTCTTTATGAAAACGAACATAGGCAATTCCATATTTTAATATAAATAACAATCTTTCAGGACTGCACATAGATGTCAGTACTCGATTGGTCGGTGTATAGGTATCTAAATTTGTTTGATATTCCGGAGAAGTATGAATAACCTGACAATTAAAGTCAGTCAATATCTTCTTTTCAACAATCGGGTCAATATCCTTATATGGGAAATCTGCATTATAAGGTGCAATATCCAAATTTGTAGGATTTTCTTCTCTGAAACAGTTGAACGGTGCAGACTGTTTTGCCGTCGTACAATAGAATGCCCCCTGAACCGGAACAATACCACCCATAGTGTCATATTCCATATTATTAGAGAAAATCATCAACTGTGTAATATTCAAAAATCTCCTAAATTTTTTATTAGGAAATCTCTTTTGGTTCATTCTCTTGCTTTCTGCAACCATACCGCCGTGATTATTCGGCTTCTTTACTTCAACAAATACAAGTGGAAGTCCATTTACAAACAATGTAATATCAGGTCTAAATTCATCTTGGTCACGCTTACAAGTGAACTCGGCGGTAAAATGATATGTATTATTCTTTGGATTTTCAAAATCCACCAATCTAACAGGCGAAACAGACGATAAACGCTCGTAAAAACTACGTCCTATATCATCATTATCTAATTCCTGCCTAATAGTTTTCAATGTCTGTTCCGCTTCTCCTGCGTGGGTAGGATTAAGCCGTATGAACTGCTCCTTGAAAACGTTAATTAAGATATTGGTATCAGGGTCATATACTGTACCTGCCATATCTTCAGTTATTTTCCCGAAATAGGTATAACCAAGGCGTGTCAAATGAACCATTGCTGGCATTTGAACACGGGTAGCTTCATTAAACATATTTTTCTTACCACTTGCCGCCATCTTCAGACCTCCTCATATCATTCGTCTAATATGACTTCACATACATCGCCAATATCACAATGAAATACTTTGCAAATTCTCATAAGCACATCAAGGGATACTGTTTCATTCTTATTTAATTTTGTTGCAACAGACGATGAAATCTCCGCAGCACGCATTAAATCTTGTCTTTTCATTTGATTATCAATCATAAGTTTTTGAAGTTTGTTGTAGCTTATTCTCATCTGTAACGCTCCTTCGTATTCTCCGTTCCTTTTGGTTACAGTTACTCATTTGACATTATACTATGAATAATCTATTTTTTCAAGATATAGGGATTTATTCGCAACTCCTATCCGACAAGGTGTCACTTTTTACAAACACCTAATGCAACTCTTTTAAAGAATAATAAAAAAGAGATGCCGAAGCACCTCAATTATACATT
>OLYB01003006.1_pt1 | contig 10741 bp, 10 predicted proteins | sample 1674481 | NCBI WGS metagenome assembly OLYB01 (sample SAMEA103958167, study PRJEB25191) | human gut metagenome
GGTGAGACTATTCAGGTGACTGACGGCAAGATCTATATTAACGGGCAAGTGCTTGATGAATCCTATGGACGGGAAGTGCTCAAGAGCGGAGGAATCGCTGAGACGCCAATCACATTGGGAGAGGATGAGTACTTTGTGATGGGAGATAATCGAAATGATAGTATGGACAGCCGTGATCCCAGCGTAGGAAAGATCAAACGAAACCAGATTATCGGAAGGGCATGGGTACGGATCTGGCCCTTATCCAAGATTGGAATTTTGAGGCATCAGTAATGACGAAAAAAGAAGAACGGGAATTAAAAAAGCAGCAGAAACTGGAAGCGGAAATCGAACGGATTCAGGGCATGCTGATGTATGAGAGAGAATATGGACCGCTGGGAATCTTATGTGGTATTGATGAGGTGGGCAGAGGCCCGCTGGCAGGCCCCGTAGTGGCTGGCGCGGTGATTCTCCCGAAAGACTGTCAGATTCTATATCTCAATGATTCTAAGAAACTGACAGCCCGCAGACGGGAGCTTCTCTATGATGAAATCATGGAGAAAGCGGTAGCCGTGGGCATTGGCGTGATCAGCCAGGAAGTCATTGATGATATCAATATTTTACAGGCAACCTATGAGGCCATGCGGGAGGCTGTCGGCAAACTGGATCCGGCACCGGATCTGTTGTTGAACGATGCTGTGACGATTCCCGGAGTGGAGATCCGACAGGTGCCGATCATCAAGGGGGATGCCAAGAGCATTTCCATCGGGGCGGCAAGTATCATTGCAAAAGTAACAAGAGACCGGCTGATGGTGGAGTATGATAAAGTACTTCCGGGGTATGATTTCGCAAGTAATAAAGGGTATGGAACGAAGAAGCATATTGAGGGGCTGAAAGAACTGGGACCATCTCCGATACACAGAAGGACTTTTATAAAGAAATATATATAAAGATGCAGACAGTGCGGAAAATCGGTATCCAGGCATGGAATCAGCAGTGTAAAGGAATGAAAGAATGGCAGGGTCGAAAAGAGGACAAAGACGAAATAACCGTGAAACCGGAAGTTATTATGAAAGAATGGCAGGAGTATATCTGACAGAAAAAGGATATGAAATTCTGGAATATAATTATCGGTGCAAACTCGGAGAAATCGATATAATAGCCAGAGATGGCGATTATCTGGTGTTTTGCGAGGTGAAGTACCGGGCAGATGACCGGAAAGGAACTCCGGCAGAGGCGGTAGATTATGCCAAACAGAGAGTTATCTCAAAAAGTGCACTTTATTATATGACGGTGAATGGAATAGATGAAATCCCGTGCAGGTTTGATGTAGTAAGTATAGAAGATGACAGGATCATTTTATATCAGAATGCATTTGATTATGTGGAAATATAGGAGAAGAGAATGAGTCTTGGATTACAGTATAAAAATCAGGAACATATATTTGATGAAAAAACAGTAGATGGGGTTCCGTTTCTGAGTTATCCAATGTTAGAAGAAACGGGAATCGTGCATCATGGATTTTCTACAAAACTCGGAGGTGTCAGCAAGGGATGCTGGGCAACTATGAACATCAGCACAACAAGAGGCGATGATCCGGAAGATGTTGAGGAAAACCAGAGAAGGATTGCAAGAGCCATCGGAGTAAAGCCGGAAGATATGACGTTTACCAACCAGACACATACAACAAATGTGGCGGTAGTAAGAGCAGAGGACAAGGGAAGACGTTTTATGAAAACGGACGGAATGATCACAAATGTACCGGGAATCTGTCTGGTGACATTTTATGCGGATTGCGTACCACTGTATTTTGTAGATCCTGTGAAAAAAGTGATTGGACTGTCGCATTCGGGCTGGAGAGGAACGGTTGGAAAGATCGGAAAAGTAACAGTGGAACTGATGCAAAAAACATATGGTTCGGATCCTAAAGACATACTTGCGGCCATTGGTCCGTCTATATGTCAGGACTGTTACGAGGTAAGTGAAGATGTAATTGTAAAATTTCAGAAAAGCTTTGAAGAAAAATACTGGCCAGAATTATTCTATCAGAAAGAAAACGGTAAATATCAGTTGAACCTGTGGAAAGCAAATGAATTGGTATTCGAGGAAGCCGGAATTTTGAAGAAGCATATTGCTGTGACAAATGTGTGTACACATTGTAATCCGGATATTCTGTTTTCACATCGCACAACGGGAAATAAAAGAGGAAATCTAAGTGCATTTCTGGCACTGAAATAAGAGGAGCAAACGATATGACAGATACAACAACGATCGCAGATACGACTCAGGAAGTGACCGAAGCTACCCAGCAGGCGGTAAAACAGGTAAATCAGATTACCCAATATCTGCAGGACAGTATTCCGGGACTGATTACATTTGGACTGGAAGTGCTGGCGGCACTGGTTGCTTTCTTTATCGGAAGACTGGTGATAAAATGGATCAGGAAGATTGTGAGGCGTTCATTTGAACGTTCGGAAGCAGATAAAGGAGTTGAACAGTTTGTAGACTCACTTTTGAAATATGGATTGTACGGGATTCTGATCTTTTGCCTGATCTCCAGTCTTGGATTTGATACTACATCGGTGGCGGCGTTACTGGCATCCAGTGGTGTGGCTATCGGTCTTGCGTTACAGGGAAGTCTTTCCAATTTTGCGGGAGGCGTGCTGATTCTTCTGTTAAAGCCATTTGTGGTAGGGGATTATATTATTGAAGATACGAATGGAAAAGAAGGAACAGTAAAAGAAATTCAGATTTTTTATACAAAATTAAGTACGATTGACAATAAGACCATCGTAATCCCGAATGGAATGCTGACGAATAACAGTATCACCAATGCAACGGCAAAAGACGAAAGACAACTGGATCTGCGGGTAGGCATTTCTTATAATGCCGATATCAAAAAGGCAAAATCAATGATCGAAAAGCTGTTGTCGGAAGATGCAAGTATTCTAAAAGAAGAACAGATGAATGTCTTTGTAAATGATCTTGCAGACAGTGCAGTCGTGCTCGGTATCCGTGCCTGGGTGAAGAACGAAGAGTACTGGGCGACCAGATGGAGACTGCTGGAAGAAATTAAAGTGGAACTGGATGAGAATGGAATTGAGATTCCATATCCACAAGTGACGGTGCACATGAAAGAGGATAAATAGCTGGATGAAAATATGTAAGGCCAGGCAGATCTGCCGTGACGTGCATAGAAGAGAGAATCCTAAGCGGTCGTGGCAGAATTTCTGGTTTGCATATGAGAATCTGTTAAAATCTTTTTCGGAAAAGAACGTATAATAATTAAAAAAGTACTTGCAAATATGTGAAAATACGGTATAATTATATTCGTGCCTGTTATAAGAGCATGCTGGAATAGCTCAGTTGGTAGAGCACTTCACTCGTAATGAAGGGGTCGTCGGTTCAAGTCCGATTTCCAGCTTATATACAGAATGAGATATAAAGAAGAATCCTTGATGTAAGGATTCTTTTTTTCGTGTATAATAGAATTGAGGGTGTGAAAGGGGAGAAGAAAAATGAAAAAAATATGGAGGCAAAGACTGTTATCGGCACTGCTTTCGATCTTTATGGTACTGGCAATGACAGGGGTGTCTGTGAGTGTACGGACGCAGGCTGCGGAAAATAACTCAACTGTTCCATCAGGGACAGTGAAAGTGCATTTCCTTGATGTAGGACAGGGATTATCTATTCTGGTTCAGTCGGATGGGAAAAATCTGATCTATGATGGAGGAGATCGAAAGACTTCAAGATTTGTTGTAGCTTATTTGAAAGAACAGGGCGTTACGAAGATTGATTATCTGATCAGCAGCCATTATGATGCAGATCATATGGCGGGTCTGATCGGATGCCTGAAGAGCTTTAAGGTGAAAAATGTTATATCCAGTAACTATGTACATACCAGTAAGTTATACCGGTCGTTTGTAAAAGCTGTGAAAGAAGACGGATTGAAAATGAAGCATCCGCCGGTAGGAAAATCTTACAGGCTTGGAAGTGCTTCGTTTCAAATACTGGCACCGGAGACGATAGAAGCTAAGGGAAGTAACAATAATTCCGTTGCAATAAAACTTACAAATAAAGAGAACAGTTTTATCTTTACGGGAGATGCAGAGCATGAAAGCGAAAAGGCGATGTGCAATTCCGGTATAGATTTAAACTGTGATGTACTGGTACCCGGACACCATGGATCAGCAACGGCAACATCCTGGGATTTCCTTCAGAAAACCGTACCGGAATATGCGGTGATCAGCTGTGGGAAAGATAATAAATACGGACACCCGGACAAAGATACGATGGATAAACTTCAGAGTATGGAAATCCAGGTGTACAGAACCGACAAACAGGGAACGGTCACAGTAACAAGTGACGGTAAAAATCTGAATTGGAGTGCGGCACCGTGTAATGATTATACACCGGGAGATGAATCAGATAAGGGGACTGTGACGGAACAGACGGTAACGAAACAGACAACGCAGAAAGTAACCGAAGACCAGGTATGGGTATCGGCAACCGGTTCAAAATACCATAAAACGAACCACTGCGGTAATATGAATCCGGATACGGCAAAGAAAGAGACAAAGGAAGAAGCAGAGGCACAGGGCCTTAAACCTTGCGGGAAATGTTATTGATACAAAAAATGGCCCGAAAAGAATAACAGTAAATGAATCAGGAGATGGTAGAAGTAAGAACAATAGCAGATGGCTTTCTTAACTATACGAAAGCCACTGCAATATCTTTGAACGGGATACGGTTGTTATGTTATCTCGGAATCTTATGCCGGGTGGCATTAACGGATCACAGTACCCGTAAGATCCCCGGCAGATATCATATTTATATATTGCTGATCGCAGCAGCAGATATGGTACTGACAGGGAACAGTGATTTATACAACCGGATCCCCGGGGCAGCAGCTGTGGCAGGACCGATGCTGGTCTTATCCATTCTGATTCCCGGGGCATTTGGAGGAGGCGATATCAAATTCATGGCAGTTTCCGGATTTCTGCTTGGAAAAGAGAAAATCATTTGTTCGATGGCATGTGCGGTTATGCTTGCAGGAGGATATTGCCTTATTATGCTGAAATGTGGAAAGCTGACCAGAAAGGATGAATTTGCATTTGGACCGTTTTTGGTGCTGGGAATTATGATGACCTTATTTGCAGGAGATCAGCTGATCTTATGGTTTTGGCAGGGAATCTGATGCGGAGGTTTAAAAATGTTTAAAATAAAGTTTTTCTCCGAAATCAATCAGAGCGTACAAAAATATCGCGAAGACGCAGAGAATACATATGCTCATAAGAAGCCAATCCATTTTGAAGACCTGGCTTGAGTAGATAATAAGATATCCAAGGCCTTCTTTGGCGGCCAGAAATTCACCGATGATGACGCCGACCAGGCATAATCCGATATTAACTTTCATGTTACTGATAATAGCCGGAATAGAATAAGGAAGGATTACTTTGGTCAGTACATGCAGATGGTTCCCTCTGAGGGTATAGATTAACTTAATCTTTCCGGGATCTGTAGAGCGGAAACTGGTATACAGATTGAGTATACTGCCGAAGATAGCGACGGACATTCCGGTTACAATGATCGTGGTTTTTGTAGCGCCAAGCCAGACAATAAGAAGAGGGGCCAGTGCAGATTTCGGAAGGCTGTTTAATACGACAAGGTAAGGTTCCAGGATTTCCGAAAGGTTATTACTGTACCACAGAAGAATTGCAAATAATATACTGACGAAAATAACAAGAAAGAAACTGACGAAAGTTTCGTATAAGGTGACGCCGAGATGTAGAAAAATACTATGATCCGAAATCATTAAGAGTAAAGCATTCATGATCTTGGAGGGACTGCTGAAGATGAAAGAATCTATGATCTGGTGTGACGCACAAAATTCCCAAAGAAATAAAAATCCCGTTAAAAGGAAGATCCGGAAGAATATAACCAGCAGTCTGTGAAAATGATAATGTCTGAGATAGTGCCGGTGTCCGGTGGAAAGTGCCGCCGGAGCACCGGTACCTGGGCTTTTATGAAGATTTTTCATCCTGATTTAGCTCCTTCCATATCAGATTAAAATAAGATTTGAACTCCGGTGCATTTCGTCTGTTCATAGGAGTATCTTCTTCCAGATGAAAGATAAGCGGAATAGTCTGAATGATGGCTGCCGGACGACGGGAAAGAACAATTACCCTGTCGGCAAGAGAAATGGCTTCCGAAAGATCGTGTGTTACAAGAAGCGCGGATTTCTTCTCATTTCGGATGATCTGTCCGATATCATCGCCAACCTGTAACCGGGTCTGGTAATCAAGGGCGGAAAAAGGTTCATCCAGAAGTAATAGTTCCGGTTCCAGAACTAATGTACGGATCAGGGCAGCACGCTGGCGCATTCCTCCGGATAATTCCGAAGGCCTGGAATTCTCAAAATCACTCAGACCATAGATGTTAAGAAGTTCATGTGCCCGCTTTTTCGTCCGGGCCGTCAGAGCATGCTGGATTTCCAGCCCAAGGATCACATTGTTATAGATCGTGCGCCATTCAAACAATTCATCGTGTTGCAGCATATATCCTACATTAGTTGTACTCTCTTTCAGGTGTCTGCCATTGATTGTGATCTGTCCGTCACTGCAAGGCAAAAGACCGCATATCAGAGAAAGCAGCGTGGATTTTCCACAGCCGGAAGGTCCCACGATGGCGGCAAATTCCCCTTTGTTCAAAGAAAATGAGATATCAGACAGGGCCGGGGTTTCCCCTTCTAAAGTATGATACGTATAAGAAATATGCTGTAGGTTCAAAATCTGTTCCATAGGAACCTCCTGGATGTGAAGTATATAATATGATATGACCGGAACAGAAAATAGGTGAATAAAAAAGGGGGGTGTGGTAAAATGCTGATATGTAGAGAAGAGAGGATAATTAGATGTTAACAAAGATAAATTACCAGAAAGAACTGGATAAACTGATCGATCATCTGCAAAAAGAAGAAAAGGTACCAACCCTTCTCCTTCACAGCTGCTGTGCTCCGTGCAGCAGTTATGTACTGGAGTATCTGAGCAGTTATTTTAAGATCACAGTACTTTACTATAATCCGAATATTTATCCGGAGAGTGAATACAGCAAACGTATCATTGAACAGCAGACACTGATTGGAGAGATGGATACAAAATATCCGGTACAGTTTATTGCAGGCGGCTATGATAAAGAAAAGTTTTATGAGATGGCAAAGGGACTGGAAAAAGTGAAAGAAGGCGGCGTGCGCTGTTTTAAATGTTATGAACTTCGATTAAGAGAGACCGCCGAGATTGCAAAAGAAGGCGGGTATGATTACTTTACGACGACACTCAGCATCAGTCCTTTGAAAAATGCAGCCAAATTGAATGAGATTGGATTAAAACTTGCAGAAGAGTATGGCGTATCATATCTTACATCCGATTTCAAGAAAAAGAACGGATATAAAAGATCTGTAGAGTTATCCGCACAGTATGGCCTGTACAGGCAGGATTACTGCGGATGTGAATTCTCGATGCGGCAGCGTCTGGAAGAGCAACGGGCGAAAGCATAGTAATAAAAATGCATAAAAAGTAAGAAGAAATTGCATGGATTCATGTAAGTAACTGCATTTTGTGATGAATAAATATGTAAATTCCTGTAATAATATTTGCTTTTATGCGGAAATGTGTTAAAATCGAAAACAGTAAACTTAAAAATGAAAGGAAGAATCCATATGGCACAGTTATGGGGAGGTCGTTTCACAAAAGAGACAGACCAGCTAGTATATAATTTTAATGCTTCCATTACATTTGATAAAAGATTCTATAAGCAGGACATCAGAGGAAGTCTTGCACATGTAGCTATGCTTGCAAAGCAGGGAATCTTAACGGAAGAAGAAAAAGAACAGATCACAGACGGATTAAATGGCATTCTGAAAGATGTAGAATCCGGTAAATTAGAGATATCAGACAAATATGAAGACATTCACAGTTTTGTGGAAGCAACATTGATCGACCGCATCGGAGATCCGGGAAAGAAACTCCATACCGGACGAAGCAGAAATGACCAGGTTGCATTAGATATGAAACTTTTTACCAGAGATGAGATTCAGGAGATTGATGCTCAGGTAAAAGAACTTCTGGAAGTAATCCTTCATGTAATGGAGGAGAATGTCGAGACATATATGCCAGGATTCACACATCTTCAGAAAGCACAGCCGATCACACTGGCTCATCATATGGGGGCATATTTTGAAATGTTCCGAAGAGATCATGAGAGACTGAAGGATATTAGCAAACGAATGAATACATGTCCGCTTGGCTCCGGAGCACTTGCTGGAACGACATATCCACTGGATCGTGAATATACAGCAGAATTACTTGGATTCGACGGACCGACACTGAACAGCATGGACGGTGTATCAGACAGAGATTATCTGTTGGAACTGTTATCTGCACTGAGCATTATGATGATGCACTTAAGCAGATTCTGTGAAGAGGTCATCATCTGGAATTCGAATGAATACCAGTTTGTAGAGATTGATGATGCGTACAGTACAGGAAGCAGTATCATGCCGCAGAAGAAGAATCCGGATATCGCAGAGCTGGTAAGAGGAAAAACCGGACGGGTATACGGCGCATTAAATGCACTCCTTACTACGATGAAGGGAATTCCGCTTGCATACAATAAAGACATGCAGGAAGATAAAGAATGGGCATTTGATGCTATGGATACAGCCAAAGGATGTATCACATTATTTGCCGGAATGTTAAAGACGATGCAGTTTAATAAAGACCGCATGGAAGAAAGTGCAAAACACGGATTTACCAATGCGACAGATGCAGCAGATTATCTGGTAAATCACGGTGTACCATTCAGAGATGCACATGGTATCGTGGGAAAACTGGTACTGACATGCATTGAGAAGAAGATTCCGTTAGATGAACTTCCACTGGAAGAGTACAGAAAGATCTCGCCGGTATTTGAAGAAGATATCTATAAAGCAATCGATCTTGAGACATGTGTGAATAAGCGTGTCACCATAGGAGCACCAGGAAAAGATGCTATGGCAAAATCAATTGCGGCTTATCAGAAATATATGGAAGAATATTAAAATATACATTTATAAATACTAGTACATGTCATACGGATGAAGGTAGCGTAAGGCTGTATTAAGGAATGATAAAAAGAAAGGGAGAGAACAAAGATGGATAAGAAATTAAGAGTAGGTATTTTAGGAGCAACAGGAATGGTTGGACAGCGTTTTATCTCATTGCTTGAAAATCACCCTTGGTTCGAGGTTGTAACTGTAGCAGCAAGCCCACGTTCAGCAGGAAAAACATATGAAGAAGCCGTAGGCGGACGTTGGAAAATGGATACACCGATGCCGGAAGGTGTAAAGAACTTAATCGTAAAGAATGTAAATGAAGTAGAAGAAGTTGCTTCTACTGTAGATTTTGTATTCAGTGCCGTAGATATGACAAAAGATGAGATCAGAGCGATCGAAGAAGAATATGCAAAGACAGAGACCCCTGTAGTATCTAATAACAGTGCTCACCGCTGGACAAAAGACGTGCCGATGGTAGTTCCGGAGATCAATGCAGCACACTTTGACCTCATCAAGACTCAGAAAGAGCGTCTCGGAACAACACGCGGATTTATCGCAGTAAAACCAAACTGCTCAATCCAGAGCTATACACCTGCACTTGCAGCATGGAAAGAATTTGGACCAAAAGAAGTTGTTGTAACAACATACCAGGCAATCTCAGGAGCAGGAAAGACATTCAAAGACTGGCCGGAAATGATCGAGAATATCATTCCATACATCGGCGGAGAAGAAGAAAAGAGTGAAAAAGAACCTCTTCGTGTACTCGGAACACTGGAAAACGGAGAAATCAAACTTGCAGAAGAACCAAAGATCACATGCCAGTGCTTAAGAGTTCCTGTACTCAACGGACATACAGCAGCTGTATTCATCAACTTCGAGAAGAAGCCAACTAAAGAACAGCTGATCGAGAAACTGGAAAGCTTCAAGGGATTCCCACAGGAAGCAGAACTTCCAAGTGCTCCAAAGCAGTTCATCCAGTATCTGTCAGAAGATGACAGACCGCAGGTAAAAGCGGATGTAAATTATGAGAACGGAATGGGTGTGTCTATCGGACGTCTGAGAGAAGACAGCATGTATGATTACAAATTCATCGGACTGTCACACAATACTGTCCGTGGTGCAGCAGGCGGAGCTGTGCTTTGCGCCGAAGCACTGACTGCCAAGGGATATATTCAGGCAAAGTAGCCAGGGGGACGGGAAAACAGGCTCTTTTAGTGTCCCTGGTGGCACACTCATACTCACCTGTTTATCGTTCATAAGGTGAGAGCATAAAATAATAATAAAAAGGTGGGAACTGCAACATGTGAAAAGGCGTAGTTCTCGCCTTTTTTGCATTATACATCCAGCAAATTCGACCCCGCTTACCGATATCCGGCTTCGCTTGCCGATACCAATCAGATTATAAATCAGATTACAAATCTGAACACAATACATCTCAGTGTTGAGAATAAAAGATGGTTTTGCTATAATAAAGTATACAATAAATTCGCTGATTACAAAGTGCCAATGGCACCAATGGCACCGGCAAGAAACGGAGGCAGACCCTATGGACCGAGAACTATTAAACTACACACAGAACCGAGAACTTTCCTGGCTGAGATTCGATCAGCGTGTATTGGAAGAAGCAAGAGATAAGAGCGTGCCATTGCTGGAACGTATGAAATTCGTGGC
>OLYB01003007.1_pt1 | contig 10739 bp, 9 predicted proteins | sample 1674481 | NCBI WGS metagenome assembly OLYB01 (sample SAMEA103958167, study PRJEB25191) | human gut metagenome
GCCGCCACCTGCCGCCGGCGCGCGAAGCCCAACCGGGAAGCCGCGCCTAATCCAAAAGCCCGACACGCGGCCACGTGCGGCAGCGTTGCGCAACGAGAAAAGCCGCCCGCAGGCGGCAATCTCGGTTGCATAGACGCTTTGTTCACGGCATCTCACCGCATCCGCCAGGGCAGGTAGCTGGAGTTGCTGAACAGCAGCCCGCGCTCGTCGATGAACTTCCCTACCGTGGCGATGTATCCGCTGCCATCCATGATGGCGAACTTGGACTGCGCGATTTGGAAGATGCTGTCCATCACGCGCTGGGCTTCACCCTCTTCCACTTCGAAGAAAGAGAAGTTTTCGCGCAGGTCGATCTTGCCGATGCGCACCTTGCCCGGCACACATTTGTTGACCAGTTCGATCAGCTGGTTCGGATATAGGCCGTCGGCCTTGCCGAAGTTGAGGAAGAAACGCGAATAGCCCTCTTCGGCCGCATGTGCACGGCGTTCGCCCCGTTCGCTGCGAGAGGAACGTTCGTCTACCTGCTGGATCTCGTCGGCATCCTTGTAGTAATCGATCATACGGTTGAATTCGAGCGAAACGACACGTTTGATGATGTCTTCCTTGTCCAGCCATTCCAACTTGCGGTAGATTTGGGGCATCAGGGAGGCGATCTCCTCCTCGTTCACCTTCACCTTTTCGATCTGGTCGACGAGGTTGAAAAGCTGCTTTTCGCAGATAGCATGTCCGGTAGGCATTTCGCCTTTCTCGAATTTCTTGTTGATGATCCTTTCGATCTCGCGGATTTTGCCTTTCTCCTTCACGTGGCAGATGGAGATGGAGATACCCGTCTTTCCCGCACGGCCCGTACGGCCACGGCGGTGCGTGTAGGATTCCACTTCATCGGGCAGGCCGTAGTTGATCACGTGTGTCAGATCGTCCACATCCAGGCCGCGGGCAGCCACATCGGTAGCAACTAAGAGTTGGATGTTTTTGACGCGGAACTTCTGCATCACGTAGTCGCGCTGCGCCTGGCTCAGTTCGCCGTGCAGCGAGTCGGCGTTGTAGCCGTCCTGTATCAGTTTGTCGGCGATCTCCTGCGTCTCTTTGCGGGTACGGCAGAAGACGATGCCGTAGATGTTCGGGTAGAAGTCGGCGATGCGTTTCAGAGCCAGGTACTTGTCGCGTGCCTGTACCATATAATAGATATCGCGGATGTTCTTGTTTCCTTCGTTCTTGTTGCCGATCACGATCTCCTTCGGATTCTTCATGTACTTCTTCGTGATGTTGGCGATCTCTTTCGGCATGGTGGCCGAGAAGAGCAGCATGTTGCGGTTCTCCGGCACTTCGGCGAGGATGGCGTTGATGCTGTCGGTGAACCCCATGTTCAGCATCTCGTCCGCCTCGTCCATGATGACGTTCTTCACCAGGCTGAGGTCTACCGTCTTGCGGTTCATCAGGTCCAGGAGGCGTCCCGGAGTGGCTACGACCACGTGCACGCCACGCTTCAGCGTCTTGATCTGGCTCTCGATGCTGGAACCTCCGTACACCGGGAGGACCTTCAGGTTGTCGATATACTTGGAGTAGTCGTTCAGGTCGTCGGCGATCTGTAAACATAGCTCACGAGTGGGACAGAGTACGAGTGCTTGGGGGTGGTATGTAGTCACATCGATTTTTTGCAGGATCGGAAGGCCGAAAGCGGCTGTCTTTCCCGTACCTGTTTGTGCTAATGCAATTACGTCGTTGTCATCTCCCAGTAGGAAAGGAATCACTTCCTCCTGTACCGGCATGGGCGATTCGTAGCCCATTTCTTGAATTGCCTTCAGTATTGGTGCGGCAACTCCTAATTCTTCAAATGTTTTCAAAATGTGATATATGTATATATAATAAATTCAGAGTGGGGACAAAGGTACGCAAATAATTTGGATACCGGTTAGTTTAGTATGATATCTTTTAATGTATCGCGCTCTTTTTCCGTGAGATGCAATCCTTTCGACAGATATTTGTCGGTCGAACCATATTCTTTCTTTATTTTATGGAAGGCCAGATCCAGCCATGTCTCGTTTGCACCGAGCAGCACGGTGATGGTTTCCTGGGCGTCCGTATTGAGGTTGCGTGCCATATAGGCAAGGCTGCGCAGGTCTATGTGGTTGTTGGAAGCCATATAGTCTTTCATGATCGTTTCTTCCGGCACATCGAGGGCTGTCAGCAGCATGGCCGTCAGGAAGCCGGCACGGTCTTTTCCCATCGAGCAGTTCACGAGGATCGGGTAGTTGTCCTTGTCGAGAAAGACTTTCAGGGCTTTGCCGAATTGTTCGCTGTTGTCCGTCACATAGCTGATATAGGTGTCCTGCATATACACGAGCCCGTCGCCTTTGCGTATGCGTCCTTCTTCCAGGCGTCGGGTGATCTGTTCTTTGCCTTTTACCGGGATCGGGATGGAGATGATGTTCGCCCCTGCATATTTTTCCGGAGCGAGGGCTATTTCGTCTTCTCCCCGTAGGTCGATGACAGTTTTGATCTTCAGGTTATCCAGCCGGATCGTGTCGTTGCGGCTAAGTGCCTTGAGCTCGCCCGAGCGGAATATCTTGCCCCAGCCAGTCATACGGTTCCCGTGTTCGCTGAAGTAGCCACCTATGTCGCGCAGGTTCTGGACGCTGTCCATCTGTACCGAGCGGGCGCCGACAGTGCGGTAATATTTGTCGTTGAAAGACAGTAGGAAATATTTGCGGGTGATGTTGTCGTTCGTGATGTAGGTCACTCTCCCGTCATTGATGTCGGCATAGCTGCACGGTCGCGACATGTCGAAGGAGTTGGGGGTGTCGGATACATAAAGTTTCATCGTCCCGTCGGTATGGGGGGCTGTTTCCCATTTGATAATATAGTTGCCGATGTCGTCACGCAGGCATATGGCACGAATTTCAGGTGCTCTGCCGGAGCTGCATCCTGCCAATAAGGCCACACTGGTGAACAAGAAAAGAATCCGTTTCAATATCATACTTCTACTACTCATGCAAAGCAAAGATAGTGAAAAACACGTGTCTTTATACCCCTTTATCTTCCCGGTTAATGATATTTAAGACTGGGAGAGGTAGGAGGTTGCGAATTCTTTAGAAATGTAATTGTCGTAGCTGCGGCAAACCTCGGTTGCCAGATCGATCCCGCACCGGATGATATTCGCCCATGTCTCTTTCGGGAGGGTGGCGAGGTCACGGTGACGGACATTATTTTTTAACAGACCGTAGAGGATGCCAGCATTGAAGTTGTCGCCGGCTCCGATCGTACTGACCGGGCGGATGGAGGGCGAGTCGAAATGAAGGCGCAGGTCGCCGTGGTAGAGGTTCACGCCTCCGGCTCCGTGAGTGGTGATGAAACGGTCGCAGTAGAAACGGATATGGTCGGTGTAGACTTTTTCACTGTCGGCCTCCCCGAAGATATTGAGGAAGTCCTCGTCCGAGCCGCGTATGATATCGGCATATTCGAAGTTTTCGAGCAATGTCGGGGCGAGGTGTATCGCTTCATGGGCGTGCGCCTTGCGGAAATTCGGGTCGTAGTAGAGGATCGCCTTGCGCTGGCGTGCATAGTCGAGAAATTCCACCATCCGTTCCCTAAGCGCCGGGTTCAGTGAGTAATAGGAGCCGTAGATGAAGATGTCGTCTTCGTTGATCTCCGGCAGGGGCACGTCGAGGCGTTGCTTCGGATAATCCTTGTAGAAAGTGTAGTCGGCATTGCTGTCGTTGTCCAGGAACGCGAGCGAAATCGGGCTTTTGCCATCCGGGAAACGGTCGACGTAGCGGGTGGAAATGTTGTTTTCCTTCATGAAGTCGCGTATGATGTCGCCGACATGGTCGTTTCCCACTTCGCTGATGAAAGAGACAGGTACACCCAGGCGTCCTAACGAGATGAGGCCGTTGAAGGTCGATCCGCCGGGCACTGCCGTATGGGGTCGGTTGTTCCTGAAGATGATGTCGAGAATGGTTTCCCCGATGCCGATTACCTTCCTCATGCTCTTTATTTGTTTACGGTTTTACACTGTTCGCGGCTTTTCGAACCCAGGTAACCGCCGTGATGCCGTTTGGCATAGTCGGGATAGCCGAAGTTGATGCGTTTCATGGTGCCGACTACCAACAGGTCGCCTATCACCGTCATGACCGTGGTCGATGTGGTGGGGGTGAGGCCTAAAGGACACACTTCTTTCGGCGCACCGGTCGGCAGGCAGATCGTCGCTTCGGCTGCCAGCGGGCTGTCGGGGTTGCCGGTGATAACGATAAACTGCATCTCCGGTACGAGACCGCGTGTCAGCTCCACCAGTTCGAGCAGTTCGCGTGTCTTGCCGGAGTTGGAGATGAGCAGCATGACATCGTTCTTGCGGACGATGCCGAGGTCGCCGTGTTGTGCTTCGCTGGGATGCAGGAAGTAGGCAGGCGTGCCGGTCGAACAGAAGGTGGTCGCGATGTTCATGGCGATCTGTCCTGCTTTTCCCATACCGCTGGTGATCAGATTCCCTCCGAGTTCGTGTACATGTTTCACAATGAGTGTCACAGCCTCTTCATAGCCGTCGGTTATCGGAATATTGCGTACTGCTTCAGCTTCCTGTTGCAGAATGGATGAGATTGCTTCGTTTATCATAGCCTTTAAAATGATTCTATATGGTGTTATGAACTTAACAAAGTGCAAAAGTATCTATTTTAATGATACCTGCACATGGAATGACCTATATTTTTGTACTTTTGTGCCTCCTAATGAATGGATCATGGAAAAAGATTACTTCTCACATATTTTACCGAACGGTTTGCGTATCGTACATCTTCCTTCTGCATCCCCGGTGTCGTATTGCGGGTTTGCCGTGAATGCCGGGACACGGGATGAGGAAATGGATGAATTTGGCTTGGCTCACTTTGTCGAACACATGATATTCAAGGGGACGGAAAAGCGTAAGTCCTGGCATATCCTGAATCGGATGGAGAATGTGGGAGGGGAGCTGAACGCCTATACCACAAAGGAGGAGACTTTCGTCTATTCTATTTTTATGGAAGAGCATTTCCGGAGGGCTTTCGAACTGCTGTCCGACCTGGTGTTCCATTCGCAGTTCCCGGAGCAGGAGATCGAGAAGGAGGTGGATGTGATCCTGGACGAAATCAATTCATACGAGGACAGCCCTTCGGAACTGATCTTCGATGAATTCGAGAATTTGCTGTTCGACGGACATGCGTTGGGACATAACATCTTGGGAGACGAGCAGTCGCTGCTCGGTTTCGGCAGCGAGTCCGGCAAGTCGTTTATGAGGCGGTTCTATGCCCCCGAAAATATGGTGTTCTTCTCGATGGGCCGGATTCCGTTCAAGAAGATCGTGCAGATGGCGGAAAGCACCCTGTCGGATATCGCTTTCCCGATGGCGGCACGTAACCGGACGGCACCCGGCGAGCTCCTTCCCGTCAGCCGCCAGATACACAAGGATACCCATCAGGCGCATGTGCTGATCGGGGGACGGGCATACAGCATGCACGATGAGAAACGCCTGCCGTTGTTCTTGCTGAATAACCTCTTGGGAGGGCCGGGCATGAACAACCGTTTGAATGTCTCTCTCCGGGAAAAGAACGGGCTTGTCTATAACGTCGAATCGAACGTGACTTCTTATACCGATACGGGGCTGGCAAGCATCTACTTCGGGACTGATCCGAAGAACAAGGAGAAGGCGATCAGGCTTGTTTACAAGGAACTGGCGAAGCTGCGTGAGGTGAAGCTGACCGCGACCCAGTTGGCGGCGGCCAAGAAGCAGGTGATCGGACAATTGGGCGTCTCCGGCGATAATCGGGAAGGCCTGTTTTTGGGGCTGGGTAAGAGCTTTCTCCATTATAACCGCTACGACACCCTGCCGGAAGTCTTCGCCAAGGTGGAGAAGCTGACCGCCGGAGAGATACGAGAGGTCGCCAACGAGATCTTTGCACCTGAACGGTTGTTCAGTCTGATCTACCAATAAGAAGCGTTTACCAGCATTCCGCCTTGTCCTTCAGTTCCGGCAGCTTGTTCTTGTCGAACACAGGGCTCTTGATCCCGCTACGTTTTTGAGCAATGTAATCGTGCAGCAGCAGGAAGGCCTGTTTGCTCAGTAACGAGATGGCGAACAGGTTGCAGATCGTCATGAAAGCCATCGTGATATCCGCCAGGCTCCAGGCGAGTTCCAGGCTTGCTAACGCCCCGAACATCACCATACCGCCGACCGCCAGACGGTAGATATAGAGCACGCTTTTTTTCGGTGTGATGAAACGAATGTTCGCTTCCCCGTAATAGTAGTTCCCGATAATGCTGCTGAAAGCGAACAGGAAGATCGCTACGGCAACGAATATCCCTCCGGCTTTTCCCACTTCGAGCGTCAGGGCATGCTGTGTCAGTTGTACCCCGTTTACCGAACCGTCCAACGGCGCCCCGCTGAACAGGATGATAAAAGCCGTGCAGGTACAGATCAGCAGGGTGTCGGTGAAAACACCCAGAGTCTGGATCAATCCCTGTTTGACCGGATGTGTGACGGATGCCGTGGCCGCTACGTTCGGAGCCGATCCCATACCTGCCTCGTTGCTGAACAGGCCGCGCTTGATCCCTTGCATCAGAGCGGCGCCGATCGTACCGCCTGCCGCCTGTTCCCATCCGAAAGCGCTGCTTACGATCAGTTTGATGACGGCCGGCAGTTCCGTTATATTGAACAGTACGATCCCCGAAGCGAGCGCCACGTATCCCAATGCCATTACGGGGACGATCACGCTGCTGACTTTGGCTATTCGCTGGATTCCTCCGAAGATAATGGCAAGTGTCAGTACGGTCAGTACCGCACCCACGATCCTCGGATCGAAACCGAACGAGCCTTGCATGGCGGCGCAAATCGTGTTGCTTTGTACCGAGTTGAACGCGAAACCGAAGGTGACGGAGATCAAGATGGCGAACAGTATGCCCATCCAGTTCAGTCCCAATCCGTATCGCATATAGTAGGCAGGCCCCCCGATGAAGGATTCTTTTCCTTTCCGTTTGTAAAGCTGTGCGAGTGTAGATTCGACGAAAGCGCTGGCCGAACCTAACAGGGCGATGATCCACATCCAGAACACTGCTCCCGGACCTCCTACGGCTATGGCTGTGGCTACTCCCGCCAGGTTGCCTGTCCCGACACGGCTGGCAAGCGATACGGCGAATGCCTGGAAGGATGAGATGTGCTTTTCACCTTCATGGGCTTTGTTGGCGGAGTCACCGAGCACACGTATCATCTCCCGGAACATACGGAACTGGACGAAACGGGTTTTGAAAGTGAACCGGAAGGCGCATCCTAACAGCATGATAATTAAAACATACGACCATAGGAGGTCGTTAATCCCGCTGATCCAGTTGTTCAGTATTTCCATTTGGCAGTTTATCGTCTTGATAATTACGTGAATATTGAGATGCAAACCTAAAGAAAATATTCTGTATGGACAAGAATATTAAATTTTGCACACACAAATAAATATTTTCGTATCTTTGAAAGATTATTAACTAAGGTGTGAAATTATGAAGGCAATAGAACCGAGTCTGGTCAAAGACAATTTTATAGAGATCATCGGAAAAGAGTGGATGCTGGTAAGCGCCGGCGACAAGGACAAGTTCAACATGATGACGGCGAGTTGGGGGGCGTAGGCTTCCTGTGGAACAAGCCGGTAGTGTTCGTCTTTATCCGTCCGGAACGTTATACCCGCGAGTTTGTCGATGCGAAGGGAGCTTTCACGCTGTCCTTTTTAGGAGAAGAGCATAAAACTGCCCATAAGATTTGCGGGGCGAAATCGGGACGGGATATCGACAAGGTGGCAGCGACAGGTTTGACGCCTTATTTTACCGATCTGGGTAATCCTTGTTTCGAGGAATCGCGCCTGACGCTCGAATGCAAAACCCTTTACGTGACTAAGATGGATAAGGATCATTTTGTTGATCCTGCCTTATACGAGAAATGGTACAGCGCAATGGCAGGGAATCCGCATAACGTCTATGTGGCGGAAATCTTAAATGCTTGGGAGAGATGATCTCCCGTTCGTATGGATATCCGGATTGATTAGTTTGATTTGCTTCAGATAAACCATGGTTCTCTATTTTCAATTAAATTGTCTTTCTCTTGTCATATCTTTGCAATATGTATGCTTTTCCTTTGCCCGCGGAAAATAAAAAGAGTATACTTATAGACACAATAAATAACACTGCTTCGTTTTTTATAATAACTGATTTACGTGTTTAGGCTTTATGTCTCAGGGATGAGGGGTAAAGCTTGTTTTTGTGTGTTGCATTTGGCACTTGTCATGCTTCGATGAGCGACAGGAGGACACCTGTGTCAAAAAGTTGGACGTTTGGGCGTCCAAAAATTGGACGGTTGGCGGGAGGTGTTTTTGAAATGCTTTTGATAGTCTGAATGTTACATTTCTGGCACGTCGTTTGCTTTCTTTCTGTCATGATGAATGCACAGATAACGATCAAACGAGGTTTGTCTCTTTTTCTTTTCGTCTTCCTGGCTTCGCCGGGAAACCTGCGGGCGCAGTCCGGCTGGACGGTGGACGACTGCATGCGCTATGCCGTCGAACAGAACTACCGCGTGCGGAACAGTCGCCTGGATACACGGATTGCCGGGGAAGACCTTGCTGCCGCCTATGGTGATTTCCTGCCCTCAGTAAGTGCTACCGGCGCATTGGGCAAACGTTTGGGGCGTTCGGTGGACCCGAAAACGAACCTCTATACTTCCTCTTCCTTTTTAGAGAGCACGATGGGGCTGAATGTCTCGCTTCCGGTGTTCGACGGCTTTACGCGCGTCAACCGGTTGCAGTTCCGCAAACTGAACAAGCAGATCGGCGGCCTCACGGAGCAGATCGAGGAGAACCGGATTGCCTTCGAGGTGATGGATGCTTTCTATCGCCTCTGCTTCGATAAGAAGATGTACGAGCTTGCTGTCGAGCAGCGGAAGTTGAGCGAACGCTATCACGATCAGATGCTCGAATATGTGGATCTTGGCATGCGTTCCTCTTCTGATTTGCAGGAGGTGAAGGCGCGCCTGCAATCTGATATTTACCAGGAGACGGTGAAGGCGAACGGTTGCCGCCTCTCGCTGCTTGCCCTGAAGGAACTGCTGAATATGCGGGATACCGATACGCTGGCGATCTCTCCCGGCGGGGAGGGCGAACTTCCCGTGCTTCCTGTACTGGAATCCAACGAGATCTATGCCGCCTCCGAAACATCCCTGCCGGAATTCCGGGCTATGGAACTGAGGGAGAAAGCTTCCCGCAAGTCACTGGCAATAGCGTCCGGGGCTTTTTCTCCTTCCATCAGGGCGGAATTCAGCCTCTATTCCGGTTGCTACGACACGGAACGGGATGACCTGGGCGAGATCATCCCGATCAAAGACCAGTTGAAGAATAACATGAACAAATATATCGGCGTGAGCGTCTCGCTGCCTCTGTTCAGCGGACTTTCCCGCCTGACAGATGTCCGGAAGGAACGTTTCCGCCTGCAAAGGATACGGAACGAGAACGAGCAGCAACGCCTCAGCCTCTACAAGGAGATAGACGACGCCTGCCTTTCACTCCGGGCTGCCGCCGAGGAACACCGTCAGGCGGTCGAACAACTCCGCACTTCCACCGTCACGCTGAAAGAGAGCGAGGAGAAATGGGAGGAGGGGATGATCTCCGTGTTCGAACTGATGGAGAAGCGGAACCTCTATATACTGGCCAAGGCAGAACTGTCGCGCACCCGTTTGCAGTATGAGTTGAAAAGCCGCACGGTAGACTTCTACCGCACAGGCTCATTTTTAGGAACCGAATAAATACAACAAGAATGGCAATCAATAGCATGGACACCCGTATTGAGCGGAAGTCCCGGTTTAAGAAGAAACACATCTATTCCTTGATAGGAATTGCCGTCGGGCTGCTTTGCCTGCTTTGGCTTCTTTTTCGTGATACTTCCTCTTCCCTGAAAGTGGAGAAAGAACGCATTACGATTGCTACCGTGCAGAAAGGAGAGTTCAACGACTACATCCGGGTTATCGGGCAGGTACTGCCGGATCGTATCATCTATCTTGACGCCATCGAGGGTGGGCGCGTCGAAGAACGCCTGATCGAGGAAGGGGCGCAGGTGCGGGCGGGCGACGTGATCCTCCGCCTCAGTAACCCGCTCCTGAACATCGGCATCCTGCAAAGCGAAGCCGACTTGGCCTATCAGGAAAACGAACTTCGCAACACCCATCTCAGCATGGAGCAGGAACATCTCCGGCTGAAACAGGACCGTATCGGCCTGAGTAAGGAATTGGTGCAGAAGGAACGCCGTTTCAGGCAATACGAACGCCTGTATAAGAAGAACCTGCTGGCCCGCGAAGATTACTTGCAGGCTGAGGAAGATTATGAGGCTGCTCTCGGACAGTTGGCCGTTGTGGACGAACGGATCGAGCAGGACGACCTGTTCCGCAGCAGCCAGCTACAGAGCCTGGACGAGAACATCCGGAATATGAAGAAGAGCCTTGCCTTGGTTCGCGGGCGACTGGAAAACCTGAAAGTGAAGGCTCCCGTCGACGGGCAGTTAGGAAACCTGGAGGCCCAGATCGGCCAGTCCATCGCCCAGGGCGAACGTATCGGCCAGGTGATCACGCCCGAACTGAAGGTGGAAGCCAAGATCGACGAGCACTATGTGGAACGTGTCATACCCGGTCTCCCTGCGAGCTTCGAACGTGAAGGAAAGAAGTACGATATGGAGGTGACGAAAGTCTATCC
>OLYB01003017.1_pt1 | contig 10718 bp, 9 predicted proteins | sample 1674481 | NCBI WGS metagenome assembly OLYB01 (sample SAMEA103958167, study PRJEB25191) | human gut metagenome
ATTACGTTTTCATCATCGGCTGTGCGGATGTATGCAGGTATTGTTTCCAATCCGGCTTTCAATGATGCACGATATCGGCGTTCTCCCGCTATAATCTGATAGGCGTCATCGTTAAGTTTGCGCAACGTGATCGGTTGGATTATGCCGATTTCAGAGATAGAATCTGCCAATTCCTGCAATGCTGTTTCATCGAACTCACGGCGTGGTTGGTTGGGATTAACGGAGATTTTGGAAAGCTCTATTTCATTGATAGACGAAGACCCTTCGGTTTTCACTTCATCCATTGAAAGCAGAGCGTCCAATCCGCGGCCTAATGCATTTCTTCTTTGTGTTGCCATATATCTTCGTTTATTTACTATTTCTGTTGATAATTTCCTGAGCTAATGCCATATGATTTTTTGCTCCGGTCGATTCGGCATCATAAAGAATAGTCGGTATGCCGTAACTGGGAGCTTCACTTAGCTTCACATTACGTTGAATAACGGTTTTAAACACCAATTCTTGAAAATGGCGTTTTACTTCGTCATATATCTGGTTGGCTTGGCGTAGTCGTGAATCGTACATGGTCAACAGGAAACCTTCGATCTCTAATGACGGATTCAACTTGGATTTGATGATTTTGATGGTATTCAGTAGCTTACTGATTCCTTCAAGAGCAAAATATTCTGCCTGTACGGGGATAATTACCGAGTCGGCTGCTGTTAATGCGTTGATAGTAATAAGACCCAGCGACGGAGAACAGTCTATTAAGATATAATCGTATTCTTTTTTCAATGGAGTCAGTACCTCTTTTAATATTTTCTCCCGATTTTTGAGATTCAGCATTTCTATTTCCGCTCCTACCAGATTGATATGTGAAGAGATGACTTTCAGTGATTCTATCTCAGTGTCATGGATAGCATCTTCTACGTTGGCTCTGTCTATAATACATTCGTAGATAGTACATTCAGACTGTTTGATGTCGACTCCCAGGCCTGAAGAGGCATTAGCCTGTGGGTCTGCATCAACCACCAGTACTTTTTTTTCGAGAGTAGCAAGCGAGGCTGCGAGGTTAATCGTAGTTGTTGTTTTCCCTACACCGCCTTTTTGATTGGCCAAAGCAATTATTTTTCCCATATTATCTAATTTTATCGGCAGCGAAATAAGTGATAATAACTCAGAGTGCCTACGAAAAAAGAGAAACTTTGCAAAATCTGTTGATAAGTCATCTGTTTTGTTAATAACTGGATGATGAAACTGCTGCGTATTCTCTTTTTAGCGTGCAAATATACATATTTATATTAAATAACAGAGTGCTTTTTTACTCACTTGCAGAAGATTAAGATTTGTAAACGCGTGAAGCGGATGTCAGATTGAATCGGGCTAAGTTGGCGGTAAACGTTCTTTTTCTTATTTTTGTGCTGAATTATATAGACTAAGGAGGTCATTATGGAAAATAGACGGCCACTGATTCTCATCTCTAATGATGACGGTATCATGGCAAAAGGTATTAGTGAACTGATAAAATTTCTCCGTCCATTGGGGGAAATTGTAGTAATGGCGCCTGATGCGCCCCGTTCCGGAAGCGGATGTGCGATTACTGTAACGCAACCGGTACATTATCAGTTGCTTCGTAAAGATGTGGGATTGACTGTATATAAATGTTCCGGTACACCGTCCGATTGTATAAAACTGGCTTGGAACACGGTACTCGAACGAAAACCGGATCTTGTTGTCGGTGGCATTAACCATGGCGATAATTCGGCTACGAATGTTCATTATTCCGGTACGATGGGAGTAGTTATCGAAGGATGTCTGAATGGTATTCCGTCTATTGGCTTTTCTCTTTGCAGTCATGATCCCGGTGCAAACTTTGAACCTGCCGGTCCATATATTCGTCAGATAGCTGCTATGGTACTGGAAAAAGGGTTGCCTCCGTTAACTTGCCTTAATGTGAATTTTCCCGATATGGCAGAACTTAAAGGTATTAAGATTTGTGAGCAGGCAAAGGGGAGATGGACGAATGAATGGGAGCCTTGTCCGCGTAAAGGTGATGACAATTATTTTTGGTTGATAGGGGAGTTCAAGGACGATGAACCGGAAAACGAGAAAAACGATCATTGGGCACTTGCCAATGGGTATGTTGCCATTACCCCTACCGTAGTAGATGTGACGGCTTATGGCTTTATGAACGAACTAAGCAAATGGTTTGAATAATGAAATATTACCTCATTGTCGGTGAAGCTTCCGGAGATTTGCACGCTTCTCATTTGATGGCGGCACTAAAAGAAGAAGATCCTTCTGCGGAATTCCGTTTTTTCGGTGGCGATTTAATGGCTGCCGTCGGCGGGACGATGGTGAAACATTATAAGGAACTCGCATACATGGGGTTTATTCCTGTTCTGCTTCATCTGCGTACTATTTTTGCCAACATGAAACGTTGCAAAGAAGACATACGTTCATGGAATCCGGATGTTGTTATTCTTGTGGACTATCCAGGATTTAATTTGAATATTGCCAAATTCGTTCATTCTCATACCCGGATTCCCGTATACTATTATATCTCGCCGAAGATTTGGGCTTGGAAAGAGTACCGCATTAAGAATATTAAACGGGATGTTAACGAGCTTTTTTCAATCCTTCCTTTTGAGGTTGATTTTTTTGAAAAGAAGCATAAGTATCCTATACACTATGTGGGTAATCCTACTGTAGATGAAGTGACAGCTTTTAGCGCAGCACATTCAAAAGATTTTTCTACTTTTATCAGAGATAATAATCTCGAGGATAAACCGGTTATTGCTCTTCTTGCCGGAAGCAGGAAGCAGGAGATAAAAGACAATCTGCCCCGTATGCTGGAGGCAGCAGCGGCTTTTCCGGATTATCAGATGATATTGGCTGGTGCTCCCTCTATTTCTCCCGACTATTATCGGCAATATATCAGTGATGCGAATGTAAAAATTATTTTTGATCAAACGTATCGTTTGTTACAACATTCGGAAGCTGCTTTGGTAACTTCCGGTACGGCTACATTGGAGACTGCACTTTTCCGGGTTCCGCAGGTCGTTTGTTATTACCTGACTTGTGGTAAGTTTGTTTCTTTTTTGCGGCGGCATGTATTGAAGGTAAAATATATCTCTCTTGTTAATTTGATTGCCGGTCGTGAGGTTGTTAAGGAATTAGTGGCAGATACTATGACGGTTGAAAATATACAAGTAGAACTTGCACGCCTTCTCTCTAATGAGAAGTGTCGTCAGAAGATACTGAAAGAATATGAACATATGGCCCGGTTGCTCGGGCCGGCTGGTGCTCCCCGGCATGCAGCCCGTGAAATGGTGAAATTGCTTAAAAAATAGAATCTGTTTTGATAATAAACGTGAAGCCGGTGCAGTAAAAGCCCGGCTTTTTTATTTATCAGATAGAAATAAAAGAAAGGAACATCTATATGAAAAAGTTAAGTTGTTTTTTAGTAGCAATGTTGTTTCTGCTGATGCCGGCATTACAATCGTGTGACGACAATGATGGATATTCTATCGGGCAGTTTGGTGGTAGCTGGGCTACAGTTCGTGTTTTGAGTGGTAATACTTATTATTTAGATTCTGATTATTATGGGACGCTTTGGCCGGCAGCCAGCAATGTTTATGGTTTCAGGCCTGTGGATGGTCAAAGGTTGGCTGTTCTTTTTAATCCTTTATATGATAATTTTGATAACTATGATTTGGCTGTCAAGGTAGAGAATGTTTTTCCTATTTTAACGAAACAGGTAGAAACTTTGACAGCTGAAAACGAGGAAGAAATAGGAAATGATCCGGTAACTATTTTTAAAGATAGGATATGGATTGCCAATGGTTATCTGAATGTTGTATTCAGGCAGGACAAACCTGTATATACGCCTCATCTCGTGAGTTTAGTGCATAATACATTGGAGGTGCCCGAAGAGGATGATTATGTTCATCTTGAATTCCGTTATAATACCTATGGCGATCTTTCCGGAAGATGGGGAGATGAAGCTGTTTCGTTTAATTTGAATTCTGTTGATTTTGAGGGAAAGAAAGGATTGAAACTAAAACTGAACTCTGCAGTGAATGATGAAGTGGAAATTACATTTAATATAAAAGAAACGATGTCAGTGCCGGAAGCTGTATTGAATTTAGATTATAGTGAGCTGGAAGCCGATAAGGTGAAATAAAATCTTATGTGTCTTTCAACTAAAACGGGCCTGTCTTTGCTGTTGGAGATAGGCCCGTTTCTTTATAATTTTATTAAATTAAATCCATGTCAATGCATACAGATAGACTACTGCTGCCGGAATAGCCATTAGTGCACTGTCGAAGCGGTCGAGCATGCCACCGTGTCCCGGCAGAATAGCTCCCGAATCTTTAATATGAAGTTGACGTTTCAGCAAAGATTCGGTAAGATCGCCCCATGTTCCGAAAATGACAACAATCAGTGCTAACCCGGCCCATTCTGCCATATTCATAATAGGAAAATAGTGAGCGAATATGAAAGAAGAACCGATCGCTACTATGCCTCCCCCAATAGAACCTTCCCATGACTTTTTAGGAGAGATACGCTCGAAAAGACGATGTCTGCCGATTAAGGATCCCACACAATAAGCGCCTGTATCACTCAGCCATATAAAAACAAAGACCGACAATGGAAGTATCGGGTTATAACTGACACTTGTATCCATTGGACTGGTGTGAAATGAAAGTACATTCAACATGGCGAAAGGTAAGGCGATATAAAGTTGGCTTAGCATGGAATAAGCCCAATTCATTACCGGATTTTCTTTCTTTAGATATAATTCGCTAATCATCAAATACATGATTAAAAGCAAATAGGGAAGGAAAATCTTAGAACCGGACAGGTTGGTACAAAATGCCATGACCGCCATATATAGGTAGACTCCGGCCAGCATAGTGATATTCTTATTGATACTCACCCCTTCAACCTGATTGATCAAGTGTCCGAATTCACGTATTGTCAAGGCGCTGATCACGACGAAGAGCGCACTGAAAGTCCATGGATCGTAGAGTATACACCCTACCAATACCCCAACGAACAGTATGCCGGTAATTGCTCTCTGTAAAAAGTTGCTTTTCAAAGTACTTCGATTTTAGTTTTGCGGCTCAGCTTCTGCCTCTGATTCGCCAGTAGCCGGTTTTGATTCATTCTTTTCTTCTTCATTTACTTTTTGAGCAAGTGCTTTTTCTGCATCCGCAGCATCTTTGCTCTCTTTGGCAGCCATAATCTCTTCCGAACGGGAAGCCCATGGACGTTTACCGAATATCCGTTCGACATCTTCTGCAAAGATAACTTCTTTGTCGATCAATAACTGAGCCAATTCGTTATGCCCTTCTTTATGTTCGGAAAGGATTCGTTTGGCTCGTTCATATTGCTCGTTCACCATCTTTTTCACTTCTTCATCAATCAGTTCGGCTGTTTTTTCGCTATATGGGCGGTTGAAAGAATATTCCTCATTGTTATAATAGCATAAATTGGGCAACTTCTCACTCATTCCCAGATAAGCGATCATACCGTATGCCTGTTTGGTAACCCGTTCCAAATCGTTCATGGCTCCAGTGGATATTCTGCCTAAGAACAGGTCTTCTGCAGCCCGTCCTCCCAACGTGGCACACATTTCGTCAAGCATCTGTTCCTTCGTGGTAATTTGGCGCTCTTCCGGTAGATACCAGGCTGCACCCAATGCGCGACCGCGTGGTACGATTGTGACTTTAATCAATGGGTTGGCATATTCGAGCAGCCAGGAAATAGAAGCGTGACCGGCTTCGTGTAAGGCGATTGACCGACGTTCTGCTTCGGTTGTTATTTTAGTTTTCTTTTCCAAACCACCGATGATACGGTCTACGGCATCCAGAAAATCTTGTTTGCCTACAAACTTCTTACCGTGACGGGCAGCGATCAAGGCAGCTTCATTGCAAACATTCGCTATGTCGGCTCCGGAAAATCCGGGAGTTTGGCGTGCCAATAAGTCTACATCCACTGTGTCGTCTATCTTTATAGGCCGTAAGTGTACGCCGAATACCTCTTTGCGCTCATTTAAATCGGGTAAATCTACATGGATTTGGCGGTCAAAACGTCCGGCACGCAAGAGTGCTTTATCTAATACGTCTACCCGGTTGGTTGCTGCAAGAATGATAACACCACTGTTGGAACCGAAACCGTCCATTTCTGTCAGCAACTGGTTCAATGTGTTTTCGCGTTCATCATTGCCGCCCATAGCAGGATTTTTCCCACGGGCACGCCCTACTGCATCAATTTCGTCGATAAATATGATACAAGGGGCTTTCTCTTTTGCTTGGCGGAAAAGGTCGCGTACACGTGATGCGCCTACACCTACAAACATTTCAACAAAATCTGAACCGGCCAGAGAGAAAAACGGTACATTGGCTTCACCGGCTACAGCTTTAGCCAGTAATGTTTTTCCCGTTCCCGGAGGCCCTACAAGTAATGCTCCTTTAGGAATTTTACCTCCCAAGTCGGTGTATTTCTGTGGTTGTTTTAAGAATTCTACAATCTCTTCTACTTCCTGCTTGGCTTCGGCAAGCCCGGCTACGTCTTTGAATGTAATTTTGATGGCGCTTCCTTTCTCGAACAGTTGTGCTTTGGATTTTCCTACATTGAAAACACCGCCACCGCCACCACCGGCTCCACCGCTCATTCGGCGCATAAAGAATATCCATAAAGCTATCAGGAAGATGATAGGCAGAAAATTTATCAGAATAGAATTGAATAAATTATTCTTTTTATCATAACTGATAGAACCGTCGAAATGACCTTCTTTTTTTTCTGCATCAATGAAGTTTCCGAGACTTTCCCGGGTTGGTGCTTCTGTTACAATCATCGGGTTCTTTCCAACACGATTCGAATCTTGTTTGAATACTTGGCCTACAAACTGAGGTTTGATATATACTTCGACCGAACTGTCGTCATATCCAACTACTTTGTTGACGTATCCGTCTCGAACATATTGTTGGAATTCGTCGTAAGGAACCTGTTTACTTACAGTGCCGCCTTGATTGCTCCACCATAGTCCTAAAAGCATCAAAGCAATAATCATATACATCCAGTTCAAATTGAACTTTGGCATATTCACTTTATTAGGTTTTTTGTTGTTATCGTCCATATTGAAAAATTAGTCAATGTCGGGAATTGTTGTTAATTTGGCATCAGCCCAGAGATTTTCCAAGTTGTAGAAGTTTCTTATTTCCGGTAAGAATACATGCACTAATACGTCAGAATAGTCCATCGCTACCCATTCTGCATTGCGTAGTCCGTCTACACCGTAAGGTTTAGCATCTGCTCCTTTTCGGGCAGAATCTTTAATTGAATCGACAATAGCACTCACCTGACTGGGAGAGTTACCTTGACAGATTACAAAATATTTGCATATGGTATCGTCAATATTAGTCAGATCGGCTATCACTATGTTCTTACCTTTTTTTTCTTGAATTCCTTCTGTAATTTTTTCGATTAATAATTTCGTTTCGTTCATTTATCAATTGAAATTTAATAGTCAATGTTTTTTGCTTTTCTTTTTATAACAAGAACACTTCGTTCTTTGTTTTTTATCATACCAACATGATATATTTTACAAATATACGCTGAATTCTTGTATCAAAGAAAGTTATGTCGTAAAACTCTTCTTTTTTTGTGTTTTTTAGGGATGTATCTTTTTGTTTAAGGGGAGAAATAGAGGATTTTTGCAAAAAAAATGCCGAAAATGTTTGCGGTTCTCAAATTCTTTGTATCTTTGCACCCGCAAACGAACAACAAGTGGTTGGACGTTGAAAAATAAGTATTGGGCTATGGTGTAATGGTAACACTACAGATTCTGGTCCTGTCATTTCTGGTTCGAGTCCAGATAGCCCAACAACACTACATCAATTACAGATAAAAAGCCGCTAAAATTGCATTTTTAACGGCTTTCTTTGTATCCGATAGCAATGTAACCGAAAAGAGATAACAGCGATTCGGTGATCCACATTTTCGGTGGCAGGTATTGAGATAATATGTTAATGTGTCAATATACCAATTGGTTGCACCGTGTACCGCATGACATTGGCATATTGACACATTATTAAATCGTTACTCTTCTTCTTTAATCGACTCGTCGATTACTTTTATTTTCTGCAGAACCAATTCCAAGTCGGCTTTTAGTTTCTCTACCTTTCGGTTGAGTTCCGTAAGCAGACTGTTTCCTTTCTTAGATGCAGAAGTTAAAAAGCCAAGGTTGTTCTCATAAGTCTGGAGTTCGCTCTTCATGTTCTCATAAGCACGAACAAGCTTTTCACGTTCTCTGTATAAAGTTTGTGAACCTCCACTCTGAATGTTACTGATGTTTGACTTAAAGTTACTGAGTTTTCTGTTGGACGCACTGATATTGAAACGTTCAAACAATTGGTCGACTAAGCTATGGTATTGCTTATACAATTTGTCTTTCTCTTTAAATGGAACATGACCTATTGTACCCCATTCTTTCATCAGTTCACGAACTTGTTTGCTCGCTTCTTCCGTATCTATGGACTCGTCGATAGCGCTTAACCGGGTGATAATTTCTTTTTTCTTCTCCATGTTTTCCAGTTCAACCGAACGTTGTGAAGAAGTGGCTTTATTTTTTTGTTCAAAGAAATAATCACAAGCTGAAATAAAACGTTTCCATATGGTATCCGAATGTTTTTTGGGAACCGGGCCGATTGTTTTCCATTCTTTTTGGAGTTTGGTCAGCGTATCGGCGGTTGCTTTCCAATCTGTACTTTCTTTTAAGCTTTCTGCCTTTTCACAAAGAGCCTTTTTCTTTTCCAGATTTTCTTTATTCTTGGAACGGATGCAAAGAATAGAAGAAACTGTCATCATGATTGCAAGATAATTAAGCATATACTGTCTTAATTTCTTACTTCCAATATCTTTAAGCTGATACATATCAATCATCGTCTTTGTGACAAAAATCTGCTGATCCAGCCTTTTGATCATTACTTTCTCATTAACCGACTGATCTTCTCTTCCAATAAAATATCTATAGAAGTCTACATCCATATAGTAAATTTTGCGTACATGCGGGAGTGGGTAATATACATAAATATTGTCCACATAGAATGTATGCTTTGGCAGATGAAGTTGGATCAGTTTTAACATGTCTGTACGGTAAATAACCGAGTGCATCAGAATATACTGATCCAGACGGAAATGTCCCATATCATCCCAACGGAAAATCTCATCCTGTGGCAATACGTTACGATAATGAATCACCTTCTTATGTGTTGCACCAACTTTTTCATACACATAGTTAGCGATCAACATATCCAGTTCCATTCCATCTTCTTCCATATGGCGTAAAACATCTAATATTTTATGAAGTGCATCTTCGTCCACCCAGTCATCACTGTCTACAACCTTAAAATATTTACCGGTTGCATGCATCAGCCCTGAGTTTACAGCATCTCCATGTCCACCATTTTCCTTGTCTACTACTTTAATAATAGTAGGGTATTTTTCCATATATTCATGAGCAATCTCTGATGTTCTGTCCTTTGATCCGTCATTTACGATAATTATTTCAATATCTTCTCCACCCGGAAGAATACTTTCTATCGCATGGGCCATATAATCCTGTGAATTATAACACGGAATGGCAAAAGAAATATATTTCATTCTTCATTTTCTCCTCTTTCTACAATTTGACTTCTATTAGTATAATCTATTTTTCGCTATTTTCCAACAAAATCTTTGTAAAATCCCGTGTTCACAATTTGTTCATTTATCCTTCAAAATTCTTTCATTACTTTAACATTCTTTCTTCATAGGTCTTTCTTATACTATAATCATCAAAGAAATACAGAGAACTTGGTAGCTACTTCCGAACACATGGCGATTTAGAATTTCTCTCATATCCTTTGATATACAAAAGACATTATCTAGTATGTAAATACTATTTGGAATAAACTTTTTCATAATACATGCCGGGAACTGCGAAAGTGGTTACCCGGCATCCTCCCTTTTATGAAAGATTTTTCCAGATTTCTTTCACTTTTTCCCGTTTCCATATTCCTACAACAATCAATGCGCCAAATAAAACAGCTCTCTCCCATAAAATTATGTTCTTCTTTTTTCCTTCCTTTTTATCTTCCTTGACCATTTTTTCATCCTGTATTACCTTTTCATTTCCATAAAAAATATATTTTCTGACCGGTTCCACAATTTTCTGCCACAAACTCTTTTCCTCGTATATTTCAAATCCTATCTGTGAAACTTTTTCATTTCCCGCAAAATCTTTTGCTTTTACCTCTATTTCATAATTTTTTGCCTCATTTAGCTGAATTTCATATCCCTTCTTCTGTTTTTTCCTGTTTTGTTTTTTCCCTTTTACTCACTGGGTTTCACTCCATCATAATCTTAAAAAAGCCCACGAAAACCGTGGGCCGAATCGCAAAAAGAAAGGTGGTGATACAACAAATAGACCTTGCGGCTTAGGTTCGGTAGGCTTTCCCCGCGCGTTACTCCCTGTCGCCATAGAAGCGGTTTCCCTTTAAAGCGCGCGCCGCGTCGTTTCCGAACGCGGGACCGAATTACCACTGAGACCACACTGTAATCTCTGTTATATCCTCATCGACAGTCTAGGAGCTTTCCTCGGCAGCCTCGGTTCTTTCCTAGCCTCTTTTGCAGTCGTGGTTTCACACAGCGATCGCGGCGGCTTCCGTGAGCCTTTGGTCACCGTGCGT
>OLYB01003025.1_pt1 | contig 10705 bp, 6 predicted proteins | sample 1674481 | NCBI WGS metagenome assembly OLYB01 (sample SAMEA103958167, study PRJEB25191) | human gut metagenome
TAGGCGTCATACGGGTCGATCAGCGCGATATCGGCAACCATCGCATCCAATTCCTTGCCAATGGCCGTTTCCTGCCCGAGCGCATCCACCTGTTCAGGATGCTCCACCAAACGGGAGCGCAAGTCAGCAGGCAGGTCGGAAATGGCTTGTCCATACGAGGCAATGAACGCCTGTACGTCGGCATTATTGCGCACCACAGTGGCGATATCATCATGGTCACAGGCATAGCAAGCACCATTATCACGGAACAGCTCAGCCTTCAGACTCGGCCAGGCGTTCCAATATTCCCCAAGCTGCTCGACTTCGCTCTTCGGAACGCCACCGAACATCGAAGCGTACACATCCCACGTCTCCGCATTCTCAGACGAATCAACATACCGGGGAATGTTGAGGTTGTAATCATTGGCGCGAATCTCGTCAATGGACACCAGACGGCTGAATTTGGGCACCGTGCGGTTGTTCGACACCACGTCGACAATGCGTTTGATGTCAGAAGCCTGTAGCTTGTTGTTCTTGCCGTCCTTGATGAAATGTTTCGACGCATCAACGATGAGCACCTTGTCGTCGTCACGTTTTTTTCGCAACACCATCACGATGGTGGGGATACCCGTACCAAAGAAAATATTCGCCGGTAGACCAATAATCGCCTGAATATGACGGTTCTCGATCAAATTCTTACGAATCTGGCCTTCCTCGCCACCGCGGAACAGCACACCGTGCGGCAGAACGATGGTCATGATGCCATCGGCACGCAGATGGTACAAGTCATGGAGCAGGAACGCATAATCCGCCTTGGACTTCGGTGCTATGCCATAGCTGAAGCGTGGATCGATCTCCTTGTCAGTGGGATCCCAATTCTGCGAGTAGGGCGGGTTGGAAACCACCGCATCCACGAACAACGGATTGTATGTTTCCTCCTTGTTCTCCAACGTGTCGAACCACGGCCAGTCGTCTTCCAACGTGTCACCGTTGCGGGCAACGATGTTGTCGGGAAGAATACCGCGCATCACCAGATTCATACGCGTCAGGTTGTAGGTGTTCTCCTTGAGTTCCTGCGCGTAATACATGATGGAATTCGGATTGCCATTGCGCCGAGCCACAGACTGGCCAATATGAATCAGCAAAGAGCCGGAACCGGATGTTGGATCGTAGATCTTGATCTGCTCGCGCCCCTGCAAATGCCATGCGACGATTTCGCTCATCAGCTGGGAGACCTCGGACGGTGTGTAGAATTCACCGGCCTTCTTGCCCGCATTGGCGGCAAAATTGCTGATGAGATATTCGTAAATGAATCCGAGCACGTCATAATCCTGACGGCTATCCATCGGAATGTCCTTAATGAGATAAATCAGGTCTCGCGCGGCCTTGGACTGGCTCCTCGCATCGGTGCCAAGCTTGGAAAGTCCGGTCTGCAGGGTGTCGAAAATACCGTCGAACACTCTCTTACGCGCCGGATTGATGTTGCGGGAGAACGCCGAAAGCGCATCACGCACGTTGGAAATCTCGAAATCGTTGCCCTTTTTGACCCATGTGGAGAACAGGTTGTCATAGGAGATGAAGTAGCCGCACTCATCCTGTACGCCTTCCACAATGTCCGGATTATCCTCCGTAAGCAGCAGCAGGTCATCCTCGGTGAAATCGGTGTCCTTCAAGCGCATCAGCTCGTTTTCTGAAAGGAATTTGTAGAAGATGAAGCCAAGAATGTAATCCTTGTATTCGTTCGCCTCAATCTTGGAACGCATCTTATTGGCGGACTCCCAGATTTTCGAAGCGAGCTGCTGCTTGTTCATCTATCCCTCCTCATTGCGGTGCCGGCAAAATGCGCGGCTCCACGAGCGACTGCACATCTTTCACAAGAATACCGCACCCCCGCTTGGGAACAGCGTAAGCTGGGGGAACTGTTTGAGGAGAGCGATGAACGAGCTTCTGATAGAGAGATTTTGTCTGTCAGCGTAGCTAACGGGATATATCCAGCGTCTGAGTCCGATAGGGAAACGAATCCTGGGGCGAGTCTCGCGAACTACAAAGTAGTGCATTCCGGAGATGTCGTTTACAACAGTATGCGTATGTGGCAGGGAGCTGTAGATGCAAGTCGGTACGACGGCATCGTAAGCCCCGCATACGTAGTAGCAAAGCCTAATTCCGAGGTTTATGCACGATTCTTTGCGCGCCTTCTCAGACAGCCGATGTTGCTGAAACAGTATCAACAGGTTTCACAGGGCAATTCCAAGGACACTCAAGGGTAGTGCCCGAAAAGTTGCGCACTTTGGATCATGGCCGTCCATGGAGCGATGATCAGTTCGCTTCCACGAGGTTGTCATCGAACCGGGACATGTCGAGGTAGCGGCGGGTCGACCATTCGTTCGCGGTGACGTACCGGATGCGCGCGCAGACGAGCATGAGCGCGCTGTTCCCGTCGGGGAAGCCGCCCACGACGCGCGTGCGCCGGCGGATCTCCCTGTTCAACCGCTCGATCATGTTGTTCGTGCGGATGCGCCTGCGGTGCCCGTCCGGGAACTCGTCCAGCAGGTAGGTCGTCGTCTCGCCGACGCCCTCCCGCAGGCAGTTGGCGGCGGCCCTCAGCCTCCTAGACCTCATCTCCGCGGCGACTTGTTCGGCTTTGTCCAGCGCGGATTCCCGGCTTTCCATGGCGAATACCGCCTTCAGGGCGGCGGACGCCCATTCCCTGTGGATCGGCGGGACCTTGGAGAGCACGTTGCGCATGAAATGCACCATGCAGCGTTGGTACTTCGCCTTGGGCAGCATCGAGCCGACCGTGGCCACCAGTCCGGCGCACCGGTCGCCGACCACGAGCCTGACGCCCTTCAGGCCGCGTTCGATCATGCCTCTGAAGAACTGCTCCCAGCTGGCCGAGTCCTCCCTCATGCCCTCCGTGACGCCGATGACCTCGCGATGCCCCTCCGCGTTGATTCCGATGGCGACCAGGACGCTCACGTTCTCCACGCGCCCGCCCCATGAGCGCTTGTGCCACACGCCGTCCACGAACACGTACGGGTATTCGGATTCCAACGGCCTCGTGCGCCACTGGTCGATCTCCCCGTAGATCCTTTTGAGCTTGTCGCTCAATGTCTGCGAGGGCATGCGGTCTCCCCACAGCAATTGGCTGATGTCGTCGACCTGGCGGGTGCTCACGCCCGCCAGGTACATGTCGATCAGGGATTCCTCGACGCTCTGCTCGCGCCGCCGGTAGCGTTCGATCACCGCGGACTCGAACAGGGCGCCCTTGAGTTTCGGCACCTTCAGCTCGAGCCTGCCGGCCTTGGCGGTGAGCTTGCGTTCGTAGTGGCCGGCCCTGTACGCCTTCCGTCCCCCGCTGCGCTCGTATCTGGCGGCCCCGGTGATCTCGTCGGCCTCGGCGTCGAGCATCGCGTTGAGGATCTGCGTCATCTTCTCGGTGATCAGCCGGTCGAGCCTGGTCTCGAGCAGGTTCTGGTCGATCTGTATGATGTTCTCGGGCATGGTTCCGTCTCCTGGCTTCCAATCGCGGTTTTTTGTTTTGGCGAATGAAAATCGTACACAGGACGCGGGCCATGCCCTCTTACGTCAGGGCCGGAATCCGAAAGTGCGCAAGAATTCGGGCGTTATCGGAAACAAACACAAGAATCTGTAGGTACGAACAAATCCGTTATGTCCTATCAAAGCAAGCAACTCATTCACTTAATTCAATCTTTACAAGCGGAAGATGATGTCGACTCAGATCTTTCATTTCACGCTCAAGCGAAAAATACCATAAAAACTATATCGTCCATTTCTGCGCATTCGTATTATTCGATTTATACAACTGAACATTGGCACCATTGGTAGAAGAGCCACCAGAAATATCCAATACCATGTTCTCTACAAGTGCAGATTGAAAAACATAAGATCCATCAGGATTCCTGACAGCAATCCATTTCTGAGCATATGTGTTATTCGAGGCATACTGCTGCACATTGGCACCGTTAGCTGTACTCGCGCCATAAACATCCAAAACTTTACCAGAATTCACGCTGGTCAATGTCACATAGCCATTAGCATCATGCGTCACTTTCCACTTCTGAGCGTTCGTTCCGTTCCCAGCCCAAAGTTGCACGTTGGCACAATCCGAACGAAAACCCCCATAAACATCCATCTTCATACTCGTCTTTAGCTTCGAGCCAAAAGAGTACGTGCCATTCGGTAAATCTTGCCTGTGCTTCGCCGCTTGTTCATTCAACCGATCACGCATGGTTCTAGACTTCTCAATAATCCACTGCTGAGCAGCTGCATCATTAGACGAATACAGTTGCAACGCAACGTCAGGAGAATAGTTCGCACCCGGTACGTCAATAGCCTTATTTGCATTTACAGAAATCAGTGAAATTTCACCATTCTCATAATGTCGAATAGCCCACTGTTGCGCAGCAGTCCCATTGTTACCATATTGCTGCAATATCGCACCGTTAACTGCAGAAGCCCCATAAACATCTAGAACCTTGCCAGAATGTACATTAACAATGCTATATGTCCCATTGCCGACCCGCTGGAAACAGAATTTTTGAGCTTCCGTTCCATTAAATGAGTACAGTTGAATCCGAGCACCGTCTGCAGTAGAAGCCCCCGGCACATCAAAAACAAGACCGGACCTTCCAGCAGATTTGATGTTTACCGCCGTATTTACCGGCACACTAGCTTCACTAGAGGAAACAATAAACCGTTGAGCCGAAGTACCGTTAGGCGCGTACAAGCGAATCGCGGTAGCGTTGGCGATAATGCCTCCGCTCAGATCCAATACCCAATTGCCAAGAGCAGATTGCAAATAATATCCAGCCCCTGAATCACGAATAAACCACCGCTGTGCATTTGACCCATTCAATGCATATTGTTGCACCACAGCATTGTTACCTGCAGCAGCGCCTCTAACATCCAAAGCTTTGCCGGATTTCACATTAGCAATCACATAGCTACCATCCTGCTGCTTGGTAAACCTAAACTGTTGCGTCTTAGATTCATTGCCAGAATATAGCTGGATAACCGTAGAATCAGACATACTGCCATTGGGGATATCAACACTGAAAGCTACTTTAGAACGAACATTGATGTAGTAATTTCCATTGGGAATACTTACTGCAGGCATCCTGCGCACATCAATTGCAGACGAATCCTGCGCATACGCTTTATTACCAAAAGCATTCATATCCACGGAACCGCTGATGCCGTTGATACGGCCGGAACTGGTGTATTGCCAGCCGCGGTCGTTGGTATCGAAGGCGTTGTATCCCATTTGAGCACCATACTGCGCCACCCAACGGGTCTTTGCGTAGATGTTCGAATTGTTCAACGGGCCTTGCAGGTAGCTCGTATACGAATACACACCGAGATTCTTGTATCCGGCGGACTGCAGTGCGCCATACCAGGCGTCGGCCATACCGCTATAAACATTCGGATTGGTCGGCGGGGTATGACCAGCCCACGTCCACTTTTCAAGGTCGTAATACACAGGGTATTTCAGATCGTTCGGGCTCACGCCCATCTGGCGGAGTTTGGCAGCCACATCATTGCCTTCCGCACGTGCGCAGTTCGCATCGTATGCATACGAATACCAGTAGATGCCAAAAGGAATACCAAGACGTTTGCATTCGTTGATGTTACGTTGCGCTTTGGCATCGGCATAGTTGCCCCAGCCATAGCCCAAACGAATGATTGCGCCTTCCACGCCGTCGGCTTTCGCCTTGGCCCAATCGACGTCACCCTGCCATGAGGAAACATCAATCACGCCCTTGGCTTGTTGAACGAACAGGTTGTTCCTATAATCGAAAAACGCCTTTGTTCCGTTGTAGGTTCCCCAGTGTGCTCCGTATTCGTTGCTCTCGAATTTAGTGAGCCGGACAGTCGAGCCACCCTTCAAGGACGACTGCTCCGCAGACTGTTTCACAGGTTGTTCCACAGCATCTTTCACATCCGAGGCACTCACCGGAATGAATGATTCGCCATCCGTTTTGGCCAGTGGATCAGGTTGCTGCGATTGCGTGCCGACCAGCTGAGCGTCCGTCACGGTTTCGCCGGTCTCAATGTTCTGTACATCACCTTCCGGCGTAACCGCAAGGTTCTCCGAAACCACAGTGGAATCGTCCGAAATGTTTTCGCTTACCGTTTCCGGCAGCGTCGCGTTCGGATTGTCCGGCATGCTGTTTGACGAATTCTGCGCATCATCCACAGTTGCGGCAAAAGAACTTGGCGTATCCTCAATCGCAATATCCTGCATGGCGTAAGCCGGCACCACGGCAACGGAAACCGTCATTGCAACCACGGAAGCGGTGGTCGCAATCTTCATCAAGCTTTTCGGCGATATCATCGTCAGCCTCTCTCACAAAACGCATTTCACGCGTTGACGCAATTGCACACGCAAAACTTAAGTGTATTCTGAGATGTCCCCACTTAAAATAAAGCAGCTGGATTCCGGACCAAACTTCACATTTACCGAATATGCCACAACATGAAGTGCTGGCATTCGGAAGTGGAACGGGTAACATACCTTATGTATTGTCATTTGGGAATAGAGGACCTTGTCGGACCACCTCCAATAGACAACATCAAAACGGTATCACGGACTCCTGGAGGAAAGCATGGCACGGCACGAAAAGCAGCCGGACAAAGCTGACGGTCAAACAAATAGCGTCCGTAAGCCCCGAACGTTCAGCAGTACCGCGACCGTCGAAACCAGCAAACCCGACAATTCCGTTAACATCACCAATCGCAACGGAAAGCCTGAAACAGACGCATCAGGGGTTTCCTATCAAACAAACACCAAAGATCCATTCCAAATCGCCATATCGCAAGGCGTGCAAGATGGCGACACTTGGGTACATAACCATGTCAAGAACTTGATTCGCCGTTCCATCATCGTAGCCGTTATCGTCGTTGCGGTATGCATTGTGGTCTTCGGCGTCATGGGCGTGAGAACATCGCAGAAAATGCGCGAACTGAATGCCATTAACGACTGCAGAGACGCGGTTGCCGCCATGAACGCTTCATATTCCAAGGATTTCCAGCTCAAGGGAAAGATTGTCGACGCATTTTCCAGCATGGATTCCTCATATGATCTGGAAAAGCTCAGCACCTTGTATCAGGAAGAAGTCAAATCGCCGAAGGCGCTTGACTGCAAAGCCGATCCGTCCGGAACCACCAGCAAAGCCAACACCGAACGAGCCGCATATGACAAACAGGCCAGAACCTTCGAGCGGGCGTTGACAAAGAACGAGGCAAATCAGAATTGAATACGAAACGATTGGCAAGAACGGCACTTGCCGTTATCGTAACCGTAGGAATAGTCGTTGTCATCATCGTCGGGTGCGGCCCCAAATGGGGCAACGGTTCAGCATTGCACCAAAACGAAGAAACCGCACAGTCCTCAAATTCGCAGGTTTCCGTGACTTTGCCTTCCTACTACATGGAAAATATGGTCTTCCAGCGCAATCAGCCGTTAGTGGTCAAAGGAACCGTCAAATTCGCGCATGCCAACGAACAGATTGACGCATCGAAACTATCCGCGACCCTTACCCAAGGCAAGATGACTGCGAGCGCCACTGCGAAAATCGCCAAAAATGGTTCGTTTACTTGCACGTTGAACGCACAGAAAGCAAGCCTCAAGCCGTATTCGTTACAGGTGAGGTATGACAGCAAAATCGTAACGGAACTGGCGAAAGTGTATGTGGGCGACGTGTTCGTGGCGGCCGGTCAATCGAACATGGAACTCAACTATGCGCAGTACTATGAGGGGAATAACAATGCCTACAACTTTGGGAAGGGTCTAGTTAAGAAAACAGACCTACCGAAACCACTCGTCGATAAGAACGTGAAATTCGTCATTGCGGATCATGATGCGAAGAACACTGATTTTCCGCTGGCCAACGTCAATCTGAACGCTGGCGCGTGGCTGAATGCGGATTCCACGAATTCACTGCATCTGAGCTACTTGACACAGCAGTTCGCCCTTCAGTTGCGCGCGAAGCATCCTAACGTACCAGTCGGCATCATCCAGACCGCGTGGGGCGGCACGCCTATTCGCAGGCATATACGTGGCGGAGATATCTACGCGAACCATATTGCACCGTTGAAGGATTTTCATGTGGCAGGTGTGCTCTGGTACCAAGGATGCGATGATGCGATGAACTTTTCGACCGCTACGGAGTATGAGTCGCAGATGACCGCGCTGATCAACCAGTACCGTAGCGTGTTCGAACGGAAGGATCTGCCGTTCCTGTACGTGCAACTTGCGCGATGGCCGAACTATCAGTACACGCAGAACGTGCGCGAGGCGCAACGGACCACGCTTGACAACGCGAATCTGCAAGACCGTTCCAATGTGGCGATGACGGTTTCCCTTGACACCGATAAAGGCACATCCGCGCTGATTCATCCACTCGGCGAGGATATTCTGGGCGCGCGTATGGCCGCGCAGTACCTCGCCATGGAAAACGGTACGAAAAACGCTGTCAGCGTACCTAACGGACCGCTTATTGAACGTGCACGGCATACTGTGGACGGCAAAATCGCCCTGTCTTTCCAAATCGGCACCGCAAGCGGATTGAAAGCGATGCAGCCGAACTATACGAAGAGCGCAAGCGCGAGCGCACCCGATTATACGAAGAATTCGAAAGCGACCCCTCTTGACGGTATCAGCAATATCGTAATCCCAACGACTGCGGCATTGCAGGGATTCGAGGTTGCCAACTCTTCCGGACAATGGGTACCGGCCAACGCCATCATCAGAGGCAACCAGGTGGTGCTCAGCGCGGCCAATGGAACGCCACTTGACAATCTCAGCGGTATAACCCAGGTGCGTTACCTGTTCAGCAGCAATCCGAAGTGCGCGAGCATCCTGTACAACGACTTTAATCTGCCGGCTAGCCCATTCATCACTATTGTTGAGTGATCTTTGTTGGGGGGCCGCCGCTAGATAAACCAATACGGGCGGGATAAGTACGGGCGGTCTGAGCCGTTGCTGGGCCTGCTTGGTCATGTTTTGAGCAGGCTGTTCCGGCTTCTGGTTTGGATTCTGGTTTCCCGCTTAAACTATGAAGACTGCTGCAGCATCACAGAAACTAGACAAATGTCATTTTTCCACCGGTTTATTTAGGCACATTCCCCTCCTACTATGGCATACGGAACGAACGCGAGCGCACAATCACAGATCGAATGCAAACGTGCGCAGGAGAGGAACCACCATGAGGAATCGTATTGCAGCAGCTGCAGCGGCGGGAATATTAACCATCGGCATGGCCGCCTTGCCTTCCGCGGCTTCGGCCAGTGAAGTCGCACCGTCTACGGACGGATTGGCCGGCAGCACCGCCATCAGCGGGCAGATCGACCAGGATATGGCCGTGTGCACCGATCAGGCGTGCGAGGCCGTGCAGCACTTGAACAAGACGAATCAGCAGATCAAGTCGGATATGGAAACCGCCAAGCAGCACGCCGAGCAGCTGCATCAGAACGCGCACGAGGACGCCGACGCGCTTCGCCAGTACGGCGAGCAGGCCTGGAAGAACTATCAGCAGGACCGTGAGGATGTGAAGAATGCGATCGATGGCGCGGTTAAGCGCGGTCAGGAGCGTCACAACGCTCTGCATCAGGATATGCAGGACACGCAGGCCCACCTCAACCAGATGCATGCCGATATGAAGGAGACCCACGACGAACTCAAGACGAGGCATGACGCGTTTGCGGCGAGCAGCCACCAGTGGCATCAGTCGTTCATCGCGGCGCTGAAGGATGCGAATTCCAAGACGGGTCAGCAGGGCGGCTCATCCGTTGCTACCGGCACGCATGGCATCACGGCTGGAACGAATGCCGGTACGACCGTTACTGGAGTCAACGGCACCACTGGCACTGTGCGCACGGCTGCCGACACTGGCGCGAATGGTGCTGCAACTGGATCCGTCACAGCTTCCGGCGATCAAACCGCCGCGTCCACCGGCGCGCTGACCAAGTCGGAATATGGACAGCTTGCACAAACCGGCATCGGCATTTCCCTTGCCTGCGCAGCCATTCTGCTGCTTGCAGGCCTTGCCTACGCCATGAAGACGTTCGTGCAGTATAAGCGCGAAACCAGCGAAGACTGAGCCGGCTCGCTGCCGGACAGCGTTTGCTTCATCGACTCATGAAAAACGGTCTCGAATATATCGGGACCGTTTTTTCATGCGCGTTTTTCGTATGTGCTTTTCATCTGCTATACGCATTGTTGCGATTCAATTGGAATGACGTAGTACAGCGACGTACAATGCAGCGCGAAGCGCGCGTACCGTGCGTGAACCGCGTGTATGTCCAGTATTCCCACTGATTTGTTACGTTGGCCGTTCTGATCAGTCCACTGGTCAATTCGCATAATGGGGAGCACTGCTGGCGATTCGCGGCGACGGCGTATCGCCATTCCCCACCGTCCGTCCGGTACTACCCGCGCTCCCCGCATCGCCGGCCTTTTCAGCATTGCCGATGTTGGTTCTACGCAACGACCCCGCGGCCAACGAGCGGATGGATCGCCTGCGCTGCGCCTGTTCCGTCTGCGAAGCGGACTGAATTGCGGGAAAAGCGCCCGTTACGGGACGAATACGACCGGTTGCGGTCGGAATAAAGCTTGGTGGCAAAACCTGCGTTGTGATGGCGCTTATGGATGCCATTTGCGGCTGCTGCGTATTATCAGGACCATCCACAGCGTCTTTTTCTTTCA
>OLYB01003031.1_pt1 | contig 10676 bp, 6 predicted proteins | sample 1674481 | NCBI WGS metagenome assembly OLYB01 (sample SAMEA103958167, study PRJEB25191) | human gut metagenome
CAGTTCTCTATTAGCCTCCTCAATCGATGCATCCATTGGCAAACCTATTGGAATGGATTTTTTCTTATGTTCCCATTTACCATGTAGATCTATAGGCTTACCCCAGCATGGCATAGCCCATAATAAAGCTATTGCCGCTAATAACAATTTAAGCTGTCTCATTTCGTTTTTATTTTTTCAACGTAAAGATCAAGCCTATAGAAGAAACAAGCAAATATAACGCTAAATAATAAGCGACAAACGAAATTCATAATCAACTAATATTTAATTGATTATAAATCAACTAGCAGGACAAAGGGTAAAGCCAATATTAATAGAAGCTATTGTTTATCAATCTATTGTACACTATTAATAAGATAAGCACATAAATCAAGCTCTTTCGCTATGATTCCCAGCCTTTGGCGTACACGCTGCCGACGCTTGTTTACCGAATCCGGCTGGATATGTAACAGGATAGATTCACCTATCGAATCCAAACCCAACAAGCTCAAATAACAATAACGCAATTCGGCGGCAGATAAATTAAACGCAGCGAGTCGATCCGCTAAAAAAGGATAAACCTCATTCACTTGCGTAATAATATTTTGCCAGTCTTTTTCTGATAGTGGAGATTTGGTAGCTCCCGGTACTACTTTTTGGGATAGCTTGATTACTTTCTTGGCTATAGCGGATGATAAGAATAGATCCTTACGCCGTTCCGCTATCCGAAGGACGAGGGTTTCCTCTTCTTTTTTTATTTGTTCATATTCTTTCTCCAGTTTCTCTCTTGAATCAAGTTCATTCAGTTTTTCATTTTTTTCAGACAATTGAATAGATAAAGCCTCTAATCTATCTTGTTTGTTACGTAAATTATCCCGTAGTCTGAATAATTCATTACTCTTATTCGACATATCGATTTCCTGCTTAAGAAGTCTTTTATTTTTTCTATCAATTCGTATTTGAAAGACCCATAATAATATTAAAAGAATAGATACAGATATTACCCAATAGATAAAATACTTTTGTTTATCCGATTTTAATCGCATATTTTCCAATGATATTTTTAAATGCTCATATTCCTTTTCTATTTTTATTATGTTTTCCCTATTTCGTATCGTCAAGATCGAATCTGAGGCACTGTTATATTCATCCAAGTAAAACCAAGCCTTTTCCCAATTACCCTCCGCTTTCTCTAACAAAGAATAACCATAAAGTACCGAAAAACGGGTCATATCATTAAAACTAGGTACACTTGCTTTCTCCAAACAAATACGTGCATTCTTAAAATCGCCTTCTTCTATATATATACCAGCCAATGTCCTGTAACTTGGTGCGTCATCAAAATCTGACATATTGACATTTTTCCACAAATACAATTTAGCTAACTCTTTATTACCTAACATATTATAAATATTTCCTATTCCATTATATATAGTCCCTATATCAGAAGAGTCACCTACTTCAACTATAATAGTATCCGCTTTCAACAAAAAAATTAACGCTATATCCAAAGAATCCGAAAACGCATACATTCTTCCCACATCCCGCAAGGCGAAAGCCGAACTTCGCATATTACCCGCTTTTCGAAAATAAGATTCCGCTTCCTTATATTTGTCCTTTCCTAACAGATAATTACCCTCGAAATCATACAGATCTCCCATATAGCTACAAATATATCCGGCTTGATTATAGTCTTCACTGCGTAAAGCGATATCCAAAGCTTGCAAATAAACCTTCATCGCTTTCTCGTTCTCTTTATCTTCCACATACGAACGCCCCAAATACAAACCAATCTTCGCTTGTTCTTGCTTTGTCCCGTGTGACTTATAATAGGCTTGCGCACGTAGCAATTGTTGTACATAGGGCAGATCCGTATATAACGTGTCCGCCACTTTACCGGATAGCATACACCAACGAGCCAATAATTTATCGCTCAAATTATCGGGCACGGCTATGCTATCCAATAGGATAAGGGAACTATCCGGATCAGATTTCAACAAGGATTCCGCACGATCGATTAGGTATGTGGCATCGCTTTCATCTCGACAACCTATAAATGAGAGTGTGGATAATAACGATATCAAAATAAGTAAATGCCTCATTGGTTCCTATCTTTAGATTCTATGCACAAGATAGGCATATTTTTCATCAAACCTTAAAGAATAATTGATTATTAGGCTTATTGTATAAAATTCTTATCGCTTGGATATCTCCATCATATTTTTGGAAAAACACGTACGTGTTTTCATAAATTCTCGTACGTGTTTCCGAAAAAAGACGTACGTGTTTTTCCGAAAACATGTATGTGTTTTTTATATATTTGATTATCAGTATACTAAAAACAGTATTCCCAAAGGCAGGGATATTGTAGGAAATTCCATTATCTTTGGACTTTCATTGGTAACTTTTTAATCTACTATCAATATGGCACAACAATCCGGAAGATTGCTATCCCTCGACGTGATGAGGGGAATTACGATCGCGGGGATGATTTTGGTAAACAACCCCGGGTCATGGAAGTATGTATATACGCCTTTAGAGCATGCACGTTGGAACGGCCTCACTCCCACCGATTTGGTATTTCCGTTCTTTATGTTCATCATGGGGGTCTCCATGTTTTTCTCACTTCGGAAATATAACTTCAAGCTGTCGAAAGAAAGCGTGACGAAAGTATTGAGACGCACGGTATTGATATTCCTCGTGGGATTAGGGCTGAATCTGTTCGGGCATGTTTGCTACAATGGATTTACCGATTTCCAGAATTTACGTATCCTTGGGGTGATGCAAAGGTTGGCGCTGGCATACGGCTTCGGGTCGTTGATAGGATTAGCGATTAATCATAAGTATATTTTGCAGGTAGCCGCTGGTATATTGATATTTTACTGGGCATTACTAGGTTTCACGCATAGTATGGAAATGTCGGAGGATAGCATTATAGCGATCGTGGACAGAACTTTATTCGGTACATCGCATATGTATCACGATGATATGGCAGATGGTACACGGATCGCCTTTGATCCGGAAGGGCTCTTGAGCTGCATCGGTAGCATAGCGCATGTATTACTCGGTTTCTACGTAGGAAAGGTAATACAGGATTGTAAAAAGAACAATGAGTTGATTATCCGTAATATCTTCATTTTCGGTACGATTATTCTTTTTATCGGTTTCTTACTAAGTTACGGCTGCCCGATCAATAAGAAGATATGGAGTAGCACGTTCGTCTTGGTAACTTGCGGATTCGCCTCCTTATTTCTCGCTTTATTAATCTGGATCATCGATATAAACGGGAAGAAGAAATGGACGTTATTCTTTGAGTCGTTCGGTATCAACCCGTTGTATCTGTATGTACAAGGGGATATATTGGCCGTATTGCTGGGAATGAGCGGTATCTCCGCCTTTATGTATATGGATCTGTTCAGGCCGATATTCGGCGATTTCGGAGGATCGCTGGCTTGGGCTATCTTCTTCGTGGTATTAAACTGGATACCGGGATATTTCTTGTATAAGAAGAAGATTTATATAAAGCTATAAAAGCAATATTCATATAGTAGCCTCGTAGTGATCGAGGCTACTATATAAATGAGAAATACCCCATAGAGACGGGTTTCTTAGAGCCTTCTTATTTCCTCCTCAGCGGCTCCTTTTCCCTTATACTTATTTTTGGTCGTATTAAACTTATAGCGAACGGTCAGTCGTACCTCACGGCTATCGGTTACATTATTCACCGTCAGATCCATGTGTTTGTTATAAATCACGTTGCCATCTTTACGCCCATGCGTAAGATCAATACCTTGTAGATTAAAGGAAAGACGGTCATCAAAGAAAGACTTAGTGAGCGAGGCATCCATCATAAACACGTTCTTGTTGATATAAATATTTTGGAAATCACCTTTACCCTGAAAAAACAAATCTACATGTAGTGTCCATCCATAAGGAAATTGAATTCCATTGTTAAACCGGCCGATAAACAACGGTCTATCCATAGAAAGCATCCTACTATTATGCTCAATATCCATCCATTGTTTCTGTAAACCTATCGTGAGTTGAGGATGCCACTTCTTTATAATAGGAGACGCTATCAAAAACACCGATACGTTATCAATCCGGTCATAATTACGATGCGTAATGATCGTTATAGCGGGATTTTTCTCATATTGATCCGTCATATAAAGAATAACGTCTTTTTCTCTCTGGTAGCTCAACATAAATTGAAACCAATCATAACTGCCTGATAAAGTGATATCGTGTAGGTTTGTAGGTTTTAACGCCGGATTACCGTTCATATAGGTAAACCGATTGATATAGTTCATATTACTTGACAATTGAGCGTAAGTAGGGCGTTTCGTTTTCGTCGTATAACCAAGTTGGGTTTGTAGTTTTCCTATTTGCGTGGATAACGAGACATTTGGAAAAAAATTATCATAGGAACGTTCTGTTGAAACATGTTCATAACGCAAACCCATATTTAGGTAGGCGATACGGATAAACTTACTATATTCAGCGAAAGCTCCCGCACGATCTTCCCGGATATGGCTATCAGTTGTAGGAAGGATTTCCTGTGGATTAGTAAATAAGTCTGTACGGCGGGTACTGGTAAACTCCGAGCCTAGGCTCAAATTACCACCTGCTAATGGATAGGAAGCAATCAATTTAGCGGCGTATAACTTATTGTCCACATTATTAGTGGAGGTCACGATACGACTTTCTTGCTCTTGACTGTTTTCTATTACCTCATTTCCTGTCCTCGCTTCGCTCCTTAGCATATCCGCATTGAAATCCAAAGAAAGCTTCCCTACGGCTCCCGAATAATAAACGTTGATTTGGTGAGCTGGATGTTTCACGGTCGTACTATAACTCTCGCTCAATAAATAGTCATAGAAATCATCATTGGCATCAATCCGACTTTCTGTTTGTCCCCTTATTTTATTTTCTGGAGAGGCAGACATTATATAACGGACACCCAAAGAATGGTTATCGTTAACTTGATAATTCACTCCCAGCTCTCCCCGGTAATCATTATCCAATGAATGCTGCTCCATCCGATTCTCTTGCCGCCAAAGCGTATCGACATATACTTGCTGACTTACATTATTGATGAGCAAATAGTTGTTATGCACATATTGAAACATAGCAAATACATCCAGATTATTATGACGGTAGTTTAAATTCAATTGTTCCGTAAAATCCGTGTTTTGCGACTGTCCCCAAGTAGAGCGAGCCTCAAAGCTCATCCCTTCACCTTCACGCTTTATAGTCTTAATACGGATAACCGATTTCACTTCCGCCCCATAACGTGATCCCGGATTAGTAATCACCTCTATTTGACGAATCTCAGAAGAGCTAAGACGATCCAGTTCGGAGAGATCCCTTACTTCACGTCCATTGATATATATAACAGGAATACCTTTACCGAACACCTGAAACTCCCCCTCTTTGCCTTGTATGCCGGGAATATACTTCAATACGTCGTTCGCTGTCCCGGATTTGCTTAGCAGGCTGTTTTCTATGCGGGTTGTCAAGGTACCGTCTTTGATCTGGAAATCCGGTCGTTTCCCTATGACAACGGCCTCATCCAACAAGATCGCCTCATCCGACAAAACGATATTTTCCATATTACCGGCTCGTGTATCTCGGTAGATGGTTTGATAACCGATCGAAGATATTTTGATCACATAAGTTCGTATAGATATAGAATCTCCTGTTTGAATGCGAAAACTACCACTCTCATCACTAACCGTACCTTGAAGGAAAGAAGAATCCGGAACAGATAACAATACTATATTAGCAAATTCCACAGGTAAACCCTGACGATCCGTAATTGAGCCGGTGATAAATTGCGCCGATCCATTGACAGCCACAAATAATAACAACATAACATTAATAAGAATCTTTTTTACTACTGACTTTTCCATATCGCTGATTATTTTTGCAATTGATTTTTCAGCAAATATAAAGTGGGTAAAAAAGCCAGTCAAACAATAGGGATAGATGTCAAGATTTGGTGATAAAACATGGAAATCTGTGCCTTATCACAAGTTTTAGGGATAAAATACAACCTAGTTTTCCTTATTAAGAAAACTCTTAAAGTCTTTTAGATAGGTACGTGAGACAGGAATCTCTTGTTGTGTATCCTCCAAATTCAAACGGTAGCCTTGCGCATTACCGTTTATGTTCATGATTTTATTCACGTTTACGATATAAGCCCGGTGACAACGGACAAAACAACCATATTTCTCCATCATCTCATCCATTTGCTTGATCGTGGAACGGAGAAGTTTATGCTTCATATTCCCTTCCTCTCTATAACAGACATCTACATAATTACCAGAAGATTCCATATACATAATATTATCCGGAAGTACGCAAATCGATTCTTTTGTATCGCCGGACAGGATTATGGCATCACCCCCTTTCTCTTCTTGTATATTTCGTTCGGATAATAGTTTATTCATCCTTTTCGCTTCTTGCAAATTACGTTTCAAAGCATTATTCTCTATAATGAAAAATCCGAAAATAAGGGGAATAATAACAATCGTGATCGCCGCTGACACATCTATAAGCAACATTTTATAAAAAATAGTCGTATCTAAATCACTCCAAAAGTCCATTCGCATCAAGAAGTAATAGTCATAAATGAAACAAGCGAGTCCCAAAAATAACAAAAAGCAGGAACAATGTAGTAAGTTTTTACCAATAGTCCATCGTTCAGGATCATAAAAACGTTTGAATAATTTAGGAAACAAGACAAAAGCGACAACAGAAAATATAAATGTCAAGCCTACGAAACACCATAATACCCAAAACTGTATCACGCTATTTAGCCGATAGTGAAAAGGCTCGAAAATAGCGAGTATTAACGCCACTACCATCGAGTTTAACAGAACGATCACCCATGGTCTATCTATAGCGTACGTAGGTTTATTAAGATATTCCTTCAAATTCATATTCAATTCTCACATGTAGTTAAAGATAAAATTTTCACAAAGGTATGCATTTGGATATAAAAAATCCCCTAGATCAAAATCTTTTGACCTAGAGGATTAATCTATCTATTACTCTACATTATAACCGGAGATAACCACCTTCGGAGTCTCGCCTCTCGTATCTACATCTTTCCAATGGATGTTGATCTCTTTCTTCTCGCCCGGGAGCAATGAGAAATAGTTATCGCTATAGAAGACGGGGAGGAATTGCTCGCCATCCTTCTCGCCCACTACATTCACACGAATCATTAGAGCCGGGGTGGATGAAGTATTCTCTAAGGTAGCGGTAGCGGTCCAAGTACCGTCATTACCCTTATTGGTTGCCACGTTGGATCGTAAAGTAACCTTTGGCATCTCACGCAAAGCTTGGTAGTTGCCTTCCTCTACGCCACGCAGATAGAAGTTATCCGATACGATCTTGCCATTCTCTGTCAACGTCAACTTGACGAAATGAGCGCTGGATACGCTAGCAGGGAAATCCAGTTTCATACATTTGTTGGTCGTATCTTCCTTACTATCCACGGAAACCTCGTTTTCCCATGAGATAGAACCGTCCATATTGATGATTTGAGCCTTTGCCGTCAAACCATTACGTACGCCGGCGCTATAGTTCACTACCTCGATCTCGTCCGTAACCGGATTCCATTGAATGTGCAGAGGCTCAGAGGCCTTCTTGCAACCAAAGTAAGCGGCGGTAGGCTCGAAATAATAATCGTAGGTCTGCCATACCATAGAAGGCCATGCCGGATGCGTCATCCACAGCAATAATCCCTTACGGTTCAAGCTTCTCGATTCGAACATACCCCGGTAACCATCATAGTTTACCCACTGAGCCAGATCGGCGAATTCCTTGGCGTTGTTCGGCTTGCCAAAGCCCTTTTCGATGATAGCGTTGAAAGAAGCGCAAGACTGGGCGCCTTCCATCGTATAATCGTGTTGTCCCCATTGAGCGTTTTGCGGCCAAAGCGCTTCCGGAGAGAAAGTACGAACCAAGCTCTCGTAATTCATCACGTTAGGCATACCCCGCTCACTATGGAACTTATCACTACCATTCTTCAAGCTAAAGTATTCTTTAACAGGAAGCGCACGGTACGGGCCATGGCCACTTACCACCTCATCCGCCGAGCTGGAGATATAATGTAAGCCCGGATGATCCTCTTTCACGATACGGCGTAAAGCCTTGTCGATCTGCTCCGGCGGGAAGCCCTCGTTGCGCCCGCAATAAATACCGATAGAGGCATGGTTACGGAAACGTTTCACATAATCCTCAGCATTAGCGATAAACATCTCCGGATCATAAGGATCGGGTCCGTCGGAAGGATTCGCCAACCAGAAATCTTGCCAGATCATGATACCATGACGGTCGCAAGCCTCATATAATTCTTTATCGCCAATCTGTCCTACCCAGTTACGCATCATCGTAAAGTTCATATCGGCATGGTAAGCCACGGCGATATCGTACTCACGACCCCGGTAATTCAGATTAGACTCACCAAATCCCCAGTTACCGCCACGGCCTATAAAACGACGACCATTGATAAAGAGACTCAAGATACTATTATTCTCATTGAAGGTCATTTGTCGGATACCTACCTTGAAATCCTCAGAGTCGGATACCTTATCACCTACCTTAAAGGTGAAATTAGCGTCGTATAAATAAGGAGATCCGTACCCTTTAGGCCACCACAAACGTGGATTCTGAACCTTCAATTGGCTAAAGGTATTCGGGTCGAAAGCAACGCTCTTCTCCTCGTTGGCGGCCAATTCCACCGGTTGCTCGAAAGTGATATCACCGATCTTTCCTGTCAATATACCCTTCACGGGAGCGGCATCATGGTTCTTCACGATCACTTCCGGAGTCAAGGTAGCGGAAGTCGTATCCGGCAACGGTAATACAACCTGTACGAACGGGTCTTGAATCGTTACCTTGCCTGTAGAAGTCAAGTACACATCATCCCAAATACCGATATTACGACCACGGATCGTCGAGATCCAATCCCAACCGATCGAAGCGTGGAAGGTCGGGTTATCAGCGCCTAAGATACCACCGTTGAAATCCGTATTCTTCTCACATTTCTCCTTGATAGCTCCGATATGCTCATTCTTGATGATCTCCACCGCGACAACGTTCTTACCCGGTACGACCCTGTCTGTAACGTCAAATACACCCCGGATAAACGCTCCCTCGATACGGCCGATCTTGTTACCGTTTAAATATACATTCACTTTCCAGTTGATACCATCGAAATTCAAGAACAAACGATCTTGCTTGAATCCTTCGGGTACCTCAAACTCATCCCTATACCAGAAATTAGAGTTGAAGAATGACTCGGATATCTGCATCAAGTTATCCGCGTAATTCGGATTCGGGATAGCTCCGATATTCTTATAACTGCTCAATACCGTTCCCGGTACGGTCGCCACGATCCAATTTTCCGGAGAGAAAGAAGGTTTCGATATTTCCTCACCAGAAGCGGTTACCTCGGAAGCTCGTTGTACTTTCCAGTTTCCGCCCGACAAACGGATCTCGTCTTTTGTAGAAGCCGGAGCAGCAGCCGGTTGGGCAAGCAAGCCACCTTTACCCATCACCTCTATCTCGCTTAAGATATAGCGTCCGTCATTAGCCGGTTGCTCCATCCATACCCGTACGTAGCGGCCCTTTCCTTTTAGCTTGATCTCATCCAGATTAGCATCTCCACCCGGAAGATTCGCTATGTCAACCCATTGTTTCGCATCGTCAGAAACTTGAATCTTACCCTTGATCGCTTTATTGATCCAATGTAATTTTACTTTGTCGAATTCGGATTGGCTACCCAAGTCCACATAGACCCACTCCTCTCCTGTCGTGGCACTCATCCAAGCGCTATTAAAGAATTTGGAAGGAAGCAAATCTATCAACTTATCTTGGTTATAGAAATTCATCTCGAAGAATGCCCAATAAGCGGCACCTTCCATTTTCAATCGCATCCGATAATAAGCATATTCACCCGGTTGATCGAATGTCAAAGTCTCATTCAACATACGGGTGGGCAACGTACCCGGATCCCAGCTATTCTTATTCGGGTCCGAATGGGCCTTATACTTGCTGGCCTTACCCGGCATACCTTTACCCTTTAAGGCAGCCAATTCCGTCCAAGTATTTCCATCATTCGATCCCTCGCAAACAATCTCATATCCATCCTTAATCTTATTCTCGTCATAAGCCACGCTGCCACGAAATTGTACCTTGTCGGCTTTCTCTTTCCAGTTATTCAGCGTGAACAGGAAATAGGCATCCTCGCCTGTAACCGCATTACGAGAATAAGGACCTTGATCGATCATCCACTCACGCTCACGACGAGCGATATCCCCATTTTGCGTGGAGAGATCGAGATACTGAGGCTGTTTATCGCTAATAACACCATCCGTCACCAGTTGAGCCGTTAGATTGTAATCATAACTGGAGGAGTTGTAAGCGCTACGCAAAAGAGCTATGTTACGATACGTGGAATAATCCGGACGTAATGAAGGAGAAAAATCCTCCCCCGGATCTCCCGGATACGAACCGATACCTCTGGTATAATAATCCGACCGATCGAAAGATTCCGCCGGAACACCGCTCTGCCCACATCCCCCTAGCAATGCTGAGACCGCTACCGCTCCACAAAGCGTCAAGAGTCGAGGCAATTTTTTCTTTTTACTGAATGTTCTCATACTACTTATTGTGTTTCTCTA
>OLYB01003045.1_pt1 | contig 10642 bp, 5 predicted proteins | sample 1674481 | NCBI WGS metagenome assembly OLYB01 (sample SAMEA103958167, study PRJEB25191) | human gut metagenome
TTTTCAAAACAACCTTTGCCTCGGACCATGGTCCCATCGGTGAATCCGAAACCATGTAAGCAATGTTCGCTATACCAAGTTCATTTGTCGTCGGCCGTTTCTTGGCACCATCCCAGTTTGTACAATAGCTATAATAATATTTACCGTTAAATTTATTAATTCCGGAATCCTCAAATGGTGCCGGTGCATCGATAACAACCGGATCCTCTTTAAGACTTATCATGTCATCTCCAAGTTTTACGACACGAATACATTTTGGATGTTCTCTGTCTTCTGCTTCACCAATTCCACCAAAATACAAATATCCCTGTCCATCATCATCGACAAATACAGCCGGGTCAAATAACCATGGCACTTCACTTCCGCCGCAGTTTGGAGTATTTCTACTGATTAACTGCTTGCCAATTGGGTCACGCCATGGACCAGTCGGGCTATCTCCCTCCAACACACCAATTCCGCTTCCGTTGTCAGCAAAGTAAATAAAGAACTTGTCTTTGCCGTCAATGTTTTTATAGCATACCGCAGGTGCCCAGCTATTCTTTGACCAAGTTGCCGGACCTTTCTTTCCTGCCACCTGAATAATACCCTCATCACGCCAGTTTACCATATCCTCAGAAGAATAACAGTTTAACGTATTGATATTGGAATAATTGTTATTTGGAATCTTGCCATCCTCACCAATTCTCATGGACTGGCTGTCATTTGTACCATATACATAAACGCGTCCATTATATTCAATTGCATACGGATCCGCCATAAATCGCTGCGCCGCAATCGGGTTATTATTTCCTACTTCTTTTATCGCTTCAGTCAAGCCGTCTGTGTTTACATTTTCCAAGTTTTCTGCTCCTAATTTAAATGAAATAGATTTAATATTAAAAGTAACTTCATCATCCGATTTTGTTCCAAGGAATAACCAGTCTGCTTTTCCTGACGGATTTTGTTCTGTCAAATCAATCGTAATCTTGTCACTGAATGCATTTGGATATACCCAGCTGTCCAGATTGTTATGGTCAATAAAGTATTCTCCCTCTTTATTTCCAAAACTCAAACGAAAACCTGCTGATGCACTTCCTTCAATCGTAATACTTTTAACTTTATTAAGGTTTAATGGACTTTCAAATGCAATCGCATAATATTTCCATCCTGCCTCTACTGTTACACTGCCATCACTGTTTAGTGTATAAGTAGCTCTTGTATCTGCATCTGTTGGTTTCACTTGATCACCTTCCATTTTCAAAATATTCGGATCCGGCGTTGGCGTCGGTACACTTGTTGGTGTAGCCGTCGGTTTTAAAGGTGTAGCCGTTGGCGCAGCATTTGTCGCCTGCGATGTCGACGGTGCTGCCGTATTTGGTTTTGTCTGTGGCTTTGAAGGCGTAACTGCTTTCACTGCCTTAACCGTCACTTTCACCTTTCCAATTACTTTTGTCTTTTTCTTCTTTTTCTCTTTTACCGTAATTACCGCATTACCCTTTTTCTTTGCTGTTACAACACCGGATTTACTAACCGAAGCAACTGCTTTTTTACTACTCTTAAACGTGTACTTTGCTTTCTTTACTTTTCCGGAAATTGCAATTTTCTTTTTCTTTCCTACTTTTAATGATATTTTCTTTGTTTTGAGTTTTGCCTTTTTTGCCGCCTTTGCTACATTGCTGTCAGGAAGTGATATTCCTGTACAAACAAGAGCAAGTGCTGTTGCAAGCGAAAGAACTCTTTTTGTTTTTTTCTGTAACATAAAAAATACCTCCTTCTTTTTTATCTGCTTAAATTGTAGCAAATAGAAGGAGATATTTCCATGATATGTCATGCACTGTTTTTGATATTTCCAGCACTTTTTATTTAATCACACGAACACGGATAACACCGTCAAGCGCCTCTAATTCTTTTACTACTTCGTCTGTTGAATCGGAGCAGATATCAAGAATTGTATACGCGAAGTTTCCACGGCTCTTATTTACCATGTTTTCGATATTGACACCATCTTTGGAGAACAATGTCGTAAACTGGCTCAACATATTCGGTACATTCTTATGCGCAATCGTGATACGTCCTGCTGTCTGGCATACACCGGCGTCGCAGTTTGGATAGTTCACAGAATTTTTGATGTTACCATTTTCCATGAAATCACGAATTTCACTGACTGCCATTTTCGCACAGTTGTCCTCAGACTCCTGTGTGGAAGCACCAAGATGAGGTGTTACGGTTGTATTTGGCAGCTTTACTGTTGTCGGATTTGGGAAATCAACAACGTATTTTGCTACTTTACCGGACTCCAGTGCCACTTTGATGTCGTCTTCGTTCACCAGTGTATCACGGGAGAAGTTAAGAAGAACAACACCGTCTTTCATCTTGTCAAATGCCTCTTTGTTAAACATTCCCTTGGTGGAATCCAAAAGCGGAACATGTACGGTAAGGTAATCACACATCTCATACAATTCCTCATTTGTTTTTACCATCGTTACATCGCGGGACATGTTAAGTGCATGCTCAACGGACAAATAAGGGTCACATCCGTAAACATCCATACCGAGACGGTTTGCCGCATTGGCAACTAATACACCAATTGCACCAAGACCGATAATGCCCAATTTCTTGCCTTTAATTTCTGTTCCGGCGAATGCTTTCTTTGCTTTTTCTCCGGATTTTGCAATATTCTCATCGTCTTTGTTATCCTGACACCATTTGATACCACCTGTGATATCACGGGCAGCCAATAAAAGGGAAGCAATCACTAACTCTTTTACACCATTTGCATTTGCACCCGGTGTATTAAAGACAACAATACCTTTTTCTGCGCATGCATCAAGCGGAATGTTATTTACACCGGCACCTGCACGGGCAACGGCTAACAAAGATTCCGGTAAATCCATGTCGTGCATACCGGCACTGCGAACCAAAATTGCTTCTGCTTCGTTTGTATTTTCCGTAATCTCGTAGTTATCTCCCAACATATCCAGACCGCAGGCTGCAATCGGATTTAAGCAGTTTACTTTGATACTCATTATGCATTCTCCTCCTCAAACTTCTTCATAAACTCAACCAATTTCTCAACACCCTCTTTTGGCATTGCATTGTAAATGCTGGCACGCATACCACCAACGGTACGGTGTCCTTTCAAGTTTTCAAATCCAGCTGCTTTTGCTTCTGCAACAAATTTTGCATCCAAATCTTTATCTCCTGTTACAAATGGTACATTCATCAAAGAACGGTCTTCTTTGCGTACGGTTCCTTTGAACAGTTTGGAAGAATCTAAGAAATCATACAAAACTTTTGCTTTTTCAATGTTTCTCTTCTGCATCTCTTTCAAGCCGCCCATTTTCTTAATCCATTTAAATACTTTGCCGCAAATGTAAATACCGTAAGCAGGCGGTGTATTGTAAAGAGACTGTGCATCGGCATGAATCTTGTACTGAAGCATCGTAGGAACTTTCTCATCCACTTCATCCGGAATCAAATCCTCACGGATAATTACAATAACAACACCGGCAGGTCCGATGTTCTTCTGAACACCACCGTAGATAACGCCGTATTTGCTGACATCTACAGGTTCTGACAAAAAGCAGGAAGACACGTCTGCTACCAATGTCTTTCCTTTGGTATTTGGCAGTGTTTTATATTTTGTACCATAAATGGTATTGTTCTCACAAATATAAACATAATCTGCATCCTCATCAATCGGAAGGTCGGAACAATCCGGAATATAGGAAAATGTCTCATCCTCAGAAGAAGCAATTTTAACTGCTTTTCCATATTTGCAAGCCTCATTATAAGCTTTCTTTGCCCACTGGCCGGTTACGATGTAATCAGCCACGCCGTTTTTCATAAGATTCATCGGAATCATGGCAAACTGCTGGGAAGCGCCGCCCTGAAGGAACAATACTTTGTAATTGTCCGGAATTTCCATCAAATCTCTCAAATCCTGCTCAGCATCTTTGATAATTTTATCATATGCTGCGGAACGATGGCTCATCTCCATAACGGACATTCCTGTTCCCTGATAATCAAGCATCTCATCTGCTGCCTCTTTTAATACCTCTTCCGGCAATACGGCCGGTCCTGCTGAAAAGTTATACACTCTAGCCACTGTTATATCCTCCTTACATAACTGTTAATTAATTCTGAATGCGATTCTCCTGATCTTTCTCATCAAAAGAATCTTCAATCGCTGCTCCCGGAGCAACCATTGGCCATACCTTGTCATCCTGGTTGATTACGACTTCAATCACAACCGGCACCTCTGCTGACAATGCAGTCTTAATCGCATCGTCAATCTCCTCTTTTTCGTTACACGGATTGCTTTTGCGCCCATTGCTTCTGATACTTTGCAATAGTCTACTTTATCTTCCAAAATGGTCTGAGAATATCTCTTACCATAAAACAAGGTCTGCCACTGTCTTACCATGCCAAGTGCATGGTTATTAAATACTACTTCAATAATCGGAATATTATATCTTGTTGCTGTCGCAATCTCATTCATGTTCATGCGGAAACATCCGTCTCCTGCGATGTTAATAACCGGTGTGTCAGGCACTCCGACTTTCGCACCGATACAGGCACCAAGACCATATCCCATCGTACCCATTCCGCCGGACGTAATAAAATGTCTCGGAGAGCGGTATTTATAATACTGCGCCGCCCACATCTGGTGCTGGCCGACATCAGTCGTAATAATCGCTTCGTTATCGGTAAGTTCACTGATTCGCTCAATCACATAAGGTCCTGTAAGAGCATCCGTGTGATAAGAAAGCGGCAAAGCTTCTTTTCTCGCCATAACCTTATCAACCCAAGCCTTATGATAGTGCTGCTCCAATTTGCGGTTTAAGATTTCCAAAACTGCCTTTAAATCACCGATAATGGAATAATCCACCGGAATATTTTTATTAATTTCAGCCGGATCAATATCAATATGAACAATTTCTGCACGGTTTGCAAATTTCTTTGCATTTCCCGTAACACGGTCTGAAAATCTGGCACCTAATACAATCAATAAGTCACATTCAGTTACACTTAAGTTTGCTGTCTTTGTACCATGCATACCAAGCATTCCTGTATAATATGGGTCTGTGCCGTCAAATGCACCTTTTCCCATCAAAGTATCCGTTACCGGAGCGTCTACCTTATAGACAAATTCTTTTAATTCTTTCTCTGCGCCGGAAATTACGGCACCACCGCCGACAAAAATCATTGGTCTCTGCGATTTTTTTATTGCATTGACTACGCTTTCGATATCTTTTTCATCAATCGTGTCAACCTGTCTCTGAATCAATTCCGGTGTCTGCGGTGTAAAATCGGTCACTGCAGCCGTTACATCCTTTGTTACATCCACCAAAACAGGACCCGGACGACCGGTCTGTGCAATCTTAAAGGCACGGCGCATAACCGCAGCCAAATCCTTTACATCTTTTACAATAAAACTATGTTTCGTAATCGGCATTGTGACACCGGCAATATCAACCTCCTGGAAGGAATCTTTTCCAAGCATCGGAAGTGTAACATTACAGGTAATCGCAACCATCGGTACAGAATCCATATATGCCGTTGCAATACCGGTAACTAAGTTCGTTGCTCCCGGTCCGCTCGTTGCCATACACACACCAACTTTTCCTGTTGCTCTGGCATAACCGTCTGCCGCATGGGAAGCTCCCTGCTCATGAGAGGTAAGCACGTGACGGATTCTATCCTGATAACGATATAATTCATCGTACACGTTTAAAATAGAACCTCCCGGATAACCAAAGATGGTATCTACGCCCTGCTCAAGCAGACATTCAATCATAATCTGTGACCCATTTATTTGCATACCTTGCACCTCTTTCTTTTCGTCTGTTTCCCTATTCTCACACGCATCGTATTATTTCAAAATCGCTCCTGTGCTGCCACTTGTTACCATATTGGCATAACGACGTAAGTAACCGCTTGTCACTTTCGGCTCTCTTGGCTGCCAGTTTTTGCGTCTCTTCTCCATCTCTTCATCTGAAACATCTACCATCAAAGTATTTTCCGGAATGTTAATCTTAATGATGTCTCCTTCTTCTACAAGAGCAATCGGACCACCAACCGCTGCTTCCGGTGAAACATGTCCAATCGAAGCACCACGGGAAGCTCCCGAGAAACGTCCATCCGTAATCAAAGCAACGGAAGAGCCAAGTCCCATACCGGCAATTGCGGAAGTTGGATTGAGCATCTCTCTCATACCCGGACCACCCTTTGGTCCCTCATAGCGGATAACAACAACATCGCCTGCAACAATTTTACCGCCCTTGATAGCAGCAATTGCATCTTCCTCGCAGTCAAAGACACGCGCCGGACCTTCATGAACCATCATTTCCGGTACTACGGCAGAACGTTTTACAACGCCGGAATCCGGTGCCAAGTTACCTTTCAAAACGGCGATGCCACCAGTTTCACTGTATGGATTATCAATTGGACGAATCACTTCCGGATTACGGTTTACTACATGTTCAATGTTCTCACCTACCGTCTTTCCGGTCACAGTCATAAGGTCCGTATAAAGAAGTCCCTTCTTATTCAGTTCATTCATTACCGCATAAACACCGCCAGCCTCATTCAACTGTTCCATATAGGTGTGCCCTGCCGGTGCCAGATGACAAAGGTTAGGTGTCTTTGCACTAATTTCATTGGCAATATCAAGATTCAGTTTTACGCCTGCTTCATGAGCAATTGCCGGCAGATGAAGCATCGTATTGGTCGAACATCCAAGTGCCATATCAACTGTCATCGCATTTAAAAATGCTTTCTCACACATAATGTCACGTGGACGGATATTTTTCTTATACATTTCCATAACCTGCATACCGGCATGTTTTGCCAGTTTGATTCGGTCGGAATATACAGCCGGAATTGTACCATTGCCCTGAAGTCCCATACCAAGTGCCTCTGTCAGACAGTTCATGGAGTTTGCTGTATACATACCGGAGCAGGAACCACAGGTCGGGCAGGCATGGCTGACATAATCATCCACCTGCTCTTCGGTCATTTTGCCTGCCGCATGAGCACCAACTGCCTCAAACATACTTGAAAGAGAAGTTCTCTGTCCCTGCACATGGCCGGCTAACATTGGACCACCGCTGACAAATACGGTTGGAATATTCACACGTGCCGCAGCCATCAAAAGACCCGGTACGTTTTTATCACAGTTTGGCACCATTACCATCGCATCAAAAGCATGTGCAAGTGCCATACACTCGGTTGAATCCGCAATCAAGTCACGGGTTACCAAAGAATATTTCATTCCCACATGTCCCATCGCAATACCATCACAAACGGCAATTGCCGGGAATACAATTGGTGTACCACCTGCCATAGCGACACCAAGTTTTGCTGCCTCTACAATTTTGTCCAGATTCATATGACCCGGAACAATTTCATTATAAGAGCTGACAATAGCTACAAGCGGCTTTTCCAGCTCTTCTTTTGTCAAACCAAGCGCATTAAACAAAGAACGCTGTGGTGCTGTCTGCATTCCTTTTTTTACTGAATCACTTTTCATCTTGTCGTCCTCCTATTCAATCTCTGCTGCAATGGCATCGCCCATTTCTTTTGTACCAAGCAGAGTCTTACCTTCATCCATAATATCAATCGTACGCATTCCTTTTTTGAGTACAGTCTTGACGGCATTTTCAACCGCATCTGCTTCTTTGGAAAGTCCAAAGGAATAACGTAGTAACATAGCTGCCGATAAAATCGTCGCAATCGGATTTGCCTTATTTTGTCCTGCGATATCCGGTGCTGAACCGCCGCTCGGCTCATAGAGACCGAACTTCGTGTCGTTTAAGCTGGCGCTTGACAACATTCCGATGGAACCTGTCACCATGCTCGCCTCATCGGATAAGATATCACCAAACATATTTTCCGTTAAAATAACATCAAACTGTTTCGGATCTTTGACTAACTGCATTGCACAGTTGTCAACTAACATGTGCTCGTAGGTAACTTCCGGGTAATCCTTTGCCACTTCCTCGACCACTTTCCGCCAAAGTCTTGAGGAATCCAGCACGTTTGCCTTGTCCACGCTCGTCACTTTTTTGCGGCGTTTCATGGCAATGTCAAATCCTCTCTTTGCGATCCTGCGGATCTCTGTCTCGCTGTATGTCAGGGTATCTGTCGCAGTCATCACACCGTCAACTTCCTCGGTTTTTCGCGCACCGAAGTATAATCCTCCGGTCAGCTCACGCATGATCATCATATCAAATCCATCCCCAATAATATCATCGCGGAGCGGACATGCCTCTTTTAATTCTTCATATAAATATGCCGGTCTTAAATTTGCAAATAAATTCAAAGACTTTCTCAACTTTAATAATCCTGCCTCCGGTCTTAATTCCGGTGCTAATTTATACCACGGAGAGGTCGCTGTATTACCGCCGATGGAACCCATAAGCACTGCATCGGACGCTTTTGCTGCTGCGATCGCCTCATCTGTTAACGGCACGCCTGTCGCATCAATCGAACATCCGCCCATCAAAATCGCTTCATACAAAAAACTGTGACCATACTTTGTTCCGATCTTGTCTAATACTTTTTTTGCCTCTGCCACGATCTCCGGTCCGATTCCGTCACCGGAAATCACGCCAATCTTACATTCCATGCTCTAATCCCTCTTTCTTTTCCTCTGTCAGATATGTGTAACTGATTTTTTTCGCCTGCCAGAAAGTATCCTGCTTTTCTGCACCATAGAATGCATACTCTGCGAACCTCCTGCTTTGTTATGAATAAAAAGAAAATCAGCGGCCGCTGTGTGCCAGCACTTTATCACATTACTAACAGACAGTATGTATAATGTCTATAATAATGTAATTTTGGCAACATTGCAACCTCTGATTCTATTTTTCTTTTTTATAATATTTATAACTGGGTATTATGAAAGAGCTTTCTTTTCATTACTTTGTTGTATACTATATTATCAAAAATAAAGCGTGGCCAAGTTTTATAGACGGCAAAATCCCCCTCTGATGGCTATTTTGTCTGCCACTACTCTTTAGGTATATATTCTTTATTTCAATCATAAAACTGACCACTTACTGATTTCCCATTTTATATAACCGGCAAAACTTTCCATCTGCCGCCATCAGTTTTTCAAATGTTCCCTGTTCCACAATATTTCCCTGTTCTAAAACCACGATCGCATCGCATTTTTCCAGATTACTTCTGTTATAATGATGCGTGATCATAATGACGGTAATGCCTGGTATATCAAGCACTGCTTTTTCCACCTGGTATGCCATTTTATTATCCAGACTTGAGGTTGCTTCATCAAGCACCCACAATTTCCTGTGGTGTAAAAAAGCTCTTGCGATGGAGATTCTCTGCTTTTCCCCGCCGGAAAGATTTGATCCACCCTCTTTCAACACGGTTTCCAGCCCCATTTCCAGCCTTTGTACAACTCCATCCAGACCAGCCTTTTTTACTGCCATATCTACCTCTTCCTCTGTATACGGATCAAACAATGTGATATTATTTCGCAAAGTATCTTCAAATACATATACATTTTGAGGAATGACTGCTACCTGCTCCATCACAGACTTTTCGGATATTGCATGCATATCCATATCATCAAATCGTATCTGTCCCTGATAATTATTGTAATACCCCAATACCAGCTTCGTCAGCGTTGACTTTCCGCTTCCACTTCCCCCGACCACTGCATACCGTTTTCCTTTTTCAAAGGTAATATTTATATTATTTAATGTCATGTGCTCCGCCTGTGGATAAGAAAAGCTGACATTCTCCATTGAAATCAGATTCTGGAAATTTATACCATCCCCCGTCTCTTCCTTCTTTTGTTCCCCAATCTCTTCCATCACTTTCTGACAGATCGGTGTTCCTGATTTGATCTGTATCAATGACTCAATAAACGTGGACATAGAACCTATGACACTGCTGCTCAGAGCAATGGCTACTGTCAGAAATGATATACTGACTTTTCCATATAGTACCATGATACCAGATATAATTACAATTAATAACTGCAGCGTAAGCTGGACGTCCATCGTGATTCCTCCAACAACACCCTGCACAAACTGGCTGGTAAATTTTTTCTTTCCAAATCTGATGTTTTCCTGTGCATACTGCCCCACCACATTTTCTTCAATCTGATAATTTTTAATAACTTCAAATCCCCTGAAATCATCATTGATCAGTGTATTATGTTTCGCTGCCTCATCCATCTGTTCAATATTGGATTTCTGCAGAATCTGCTGTGTCATGATAGGAACTGCCAGTCCCACAATTCCAACTACAATTAAAAGTATGCAAAGCACCACATTCTGTACAAATGCATAAGCAAGTGAGAATACAATTTCTTCCAGCTGGACGACCAATATAAAATATGCGAGCAATGTCGTTTCTACCACCTGTAAATCATTGTGATATAAAGATGTATAGTAACTGGTATTCTGTTTGTAATACCCGGTCATATCCCTGTTTAATATACTCTGGAATAAATCCTGGCGGATATCACATATGACTTTCATTGAAAATTTATTTTTTGCATACATGTAAAATAAATAAATCAATGCCAGCCCAACTGCCAAAATTATCACCATCAGAAACATCTCTTTTATCCTGTCTTTTTTCCCATTTGCGACAATCTCCGTCACATACTGCATTGTATAAGAAG
>OLYB01003057.1_pt1 | contig 10621 bp, 13 predicted proteins | sample 1674481 | NCBI WGS metagenome assembly OLYB01 (sample SAMEA103958167, study PRJEB25191) | human gut metagenome
GCATTTGACAGACTTGTTGATTATTACATTTCATTGAGAGAGGAGAAATGATGAAAAAGCATCTGATTTATATTCTCTCACTCGTCGAGAGTTGATTTTGCTTGAAATGTTTAACATGCTTGATGACGAGGAACAGGTTCAGCGTTTGTGTAGTCTTTCCGGTTATTTGCTCGGACGCAAAATCTTGTCGGAGGACGATTCGATGAAATACCTGCGTGAAATAAAAAAAGACTGACAGTCTTTTTCAACTGCCAGTCTCATGGGTGTACAGATATAAAACGAATTTATATATCCTCTTGAGGACTTTTTCGCTTTGTATCTTACCGACTAACTCAATGATAGTCTCTTTGTAATGCAAGGGAACACCACCCCTTTCCGAAACACATCATATCACATATTTCCATGATTGTGGAAATATCGGAGTTCATTTCCATAATTGTGGAAATCGTCTCCTGTTCCCGCTCACGGAACATGTCATGTGATACAATTATTTGTATTCGGATTCAAACAGGTCGGTGATTTTGACCTCCAGTGCAATCGCTATCGTTTCGAGTTGAAACAATGTCGGTGACACCTTACCGTTTTCGATGTTGTTGAGCGTCGATTTTCCGATTCCGGATTTCTTCGCCAACTCCATCAACGTGAACCCTTTTGAGGTTCTCGTTTCCCATAACAAAACTTTCATCCTGCTCACCTCCTTTCGTAAGGAAAGTGTACAAGGTGACAGATTTGTCCAAAAGAATGGAGGTGTTTTGCATGAAATACGGTGTCAGAAAACCGAATGTCAAAAAGAGCATAAAGGCAAGGACTACCGGAAAAGTAAAGAGGCAGGTCAAAAAGGCTGTGAATCCTCTTTATGGTAAAAAGGGAATGGGGATTGTGAATGACCCGAAAAAGGCTGCTTATAATGCAGTGTATAGTCGAACGACCGTCGGGGTCTCTGATGTGATGAAAAGTGCATCATCCGGAAACGGACACACATCCGCATCCTATGACGCACCTGTTCCAGTGAAAAAGGAATATTCCGACCGAACATACAATGTCTGTGGAATTATCCTCATGGTTCTCGCTGTTGTGCTTGTGCTTTTGGGATTGCTCCTGCTGCTTGCTGTTCCTGTTGGCGGTGTTGCTGCCATCCTGTTGGGTGTCGGCTGTTTTGCCATCGGTCGCAAGTATCGGAAAATTGTGAAAGAACGCTCTGAAAAATAGATTTGCACATAAAAAGACGACCCGTGCTGCAACACGAATCGCCTTTGTGGAATCTCTTATCTCATGCCCTGCAAAAAGCATTTTGATAGAATCCGAATCCTGTTTCATTCTACCATAAAACCGTGCTTTTTGCACTGGTTTTATTTTTTATACTCTTTTTTAGGATGGTGATTGAATGAAACTACCGAACGGGTTCGGGTCGGTCTATAAATTATCCGGAAACCGACGAAATCCCTATGTAGCAAAAAAGACAAAAGGGTGGGAAATTGACCCTATAACCGGAAAATCAAAACAATTATATATAACCGTCGGATATTACCCGACACGCAAAGAGGCTCTCACCGCATTAGCGGAATATAACAAAGACCCCTTTGATTTGCACCATGCAACTATTACTTTCGAGGAAGTGTATGAGAATTGGTCAGAAATCCATTTTGAAAAAATCAAGGACACGAATGGTTATAAGGCTGCTTTTAACACATCGAAACCCCTGTGGAAAATGAGATTTGTTGACATCAAACTGGATCACCTGCAAAGTGTCGTCGATAGCTCCGGCAAAAACACTCCCACACTTAAAACCTTGAAAATCCTGTGGGGTCTCATGTATGACTATGCTGTCATTCACGAGATTGTGTCTCAAGATAAAAGAGACATGGTCAGATATGTCGATATAAGCAAGGCGGGAAATCCGAACGCATACAACCGGAAACCTTTTTCAAAGAAAGAGATTTCTATTCTGTGGAAATGCAAGGATTCAAACATATATGTGACCGTCATCCTTATTATGATTTATTCCGGTGTCCGTATCGGGGAACTCCTCGACCTTGAGAAAAAGGACATCCATCTTGATGAACGATGGTTCTATGTGAAAGAATCCAAAACAGAGGCAGGAATCAGAGAAGTTCCCATTGCTGAAAAGATTGTACCATTCTTTGAATACTGGATGAACCGGAAATGTGACCATCTGATTTGTACACCCGACGACGAACCTTTTCAGTACCGGAATTATTATGATTCTTACTGGATTCCTCTGATGCTTGAGTTCGGTTTCGGGAAATTCGTCATTGATGAAACGAAAAGAGAACCTGTCTATGACGGACACCGCCCGCATGATACAAGACACACCTGCATCTCTCTCCTCACCGAAAAGGAAGTTGACGAGAGATTCATCAAGAAAATTGTCGGGCATAAAGGACAGGGTGTGACCGAAAACGTCTACACCCACATTGAACTCCCGACCAAACTTGAGGCAATCAATTTGATTTGATGGAGGGCAATGTCATGAACAGAACAGAATACAAAAATAATTTTTATAAAGAGCATTATGAACGAATAAACCTCGCAGTTCCTAAAGGAATGAAAGATATTATCCGGACGCTCGCAGCAGACAAGGGAATGTCTATCAACGCATACATTCAAGACCTTGTCAGAAAAGACCAGTGCGGAATGTTCGACACGATGCAGGTCGCAGAAAAGAACAGGGAAATGATTTCCGGAATCACTGGAAACATGCACGACGGATATGACATCATATTCAAGGACGGTCATTCCTGTCACTGCCGGACGAAAAAAGATGTCCGGTCATGTATCATTGAATACTGCAAAGAAAAGGGTGATTGAATCGCCCTTTTTTCATGCAAAAATGTGTCTTGCACAAGATTTCAAAAGTATTGCACAAGACACCTGTTTTCGTGTTAGTTACCTGTGTGTTACCTGTTAGTTACCGGAACATTTTCGTGTGTTTTGAGGGTGTCTGATAGATTTTCAGAATATAAAGAAAACCCCGAAAATACTGGATTTTCGGGGTTTGTTGCTCTTTTTCGATATTCGGTTGAATTATCTCTTTGAGAACTGTGGTGCTCTACGAGCTGCTTTGAGACCGTATTTCTTACGTTCTTTCATACGTGGATCACGTGTAAGGAATCCAGCTTTCTTAAGAACTGGTCTGTAATCAGCATCAGCCTCAAGAAGTGCTCTTGCAACACCGTGACGGATTGCTCCAGCCTGTCCTGTGTATCCACCACCCTTAACATTAACGATTACATCAAATTTTCCTTCTGTGTCTGTTGCAGCTAATGGCTGGCGAACAACAACCTTTAATGTCTCAAGTCCAAAATACTCATCGATATCTCTTTTATTGATAGTAATTTTACCTGTTCCTGGTACTAAATATACTCTAGCAACAGATTTTTTTCTTCTACCTGTTCCGTAAAATTTTGCAGTAGCCATTGTAAAATCCTCCTTTTAACCTTTCTTAGAATTTCAGTTCAACTGGTTTCTGAGCCTGCTGAGCGTGCTCTGGTCCAGCGTATACGTGAAGTTTCTTGATCATAGATCTTCCTAAAGGTCCCTTTGGAAGCATTCCCTTAACAGCAAGTTCGATAACCTTCTCTGGTTTCTTAGCCATCATCTCTGCTAATGTAGTCTCTTTCATTCCACCTACATATTCAGAGTGATTGTAATAAATCTTCTGATTCAGTTTCTTACCTGTTACATTAACCTTTTCTGCATTTACAACGATTACATAATCGCCTGTATCAACGTGTGGTGTGAACTCCGGTTTGTTCTTTCCTCTTAAAACCTTAGCAACTTCTGATGCTAAACGTCCTAATGTATATTCCGAAGCGTCAACTACATACCATTTTCTTTCAATCTTATCTGGATTAGCCATATAAGTTTTCATTGTGGTTTACCTCCTGTGAATCATTAACATTTTCATGATAATATATCAGAATCAGCAAGATTCCGGGGCTTTGGTCTCTTACTGTTTCTCCTTTTGTCATACTTGCTTATTATATTATACTGTACCGTGTGTGTCAACTGTTTTTTGACATATTTTTCTTATATTTTTACTTATTTTCGTTGATCAAATGTACTTTTCCCGAGAATCTTCCCGTACATTTTTCATACTAAAATTTTAAATACTGTACACTATATGGTTTCAGTTCAAGCTGACCATTCATCGTAACCGTTTCCCCGGTCAGCAGATCTGCTGCCGTTCCATTCAGTTCTCCTGCATTGGCAGTGTATGGATAATCCGCAGCATTGATTGCAACGATCACTCGTTCTTTCTCTGAGCAGCGCTCGAATACCAGCTGATGATTCTGGATCACTACATTCTTATAAGCACCATTGCAAAGTGCATCCCTTTCCTGGCGTACACGGATCAGTTTCTTAATAAACTCTGTCAGCTCATTTGGCTTTGGTTCTTCAAAGCAAGGGCGAAGCGCATAGTCATTATCCGGTGCTTTCTCCCCCGGCTCAGCCCATTCACTTCCATAATACAGGCACGGGATTCCCGGCATACCCATAAGCAGTCCGTATGCCAGCGGAATATGTTTCTTATTCGTCAGAATGCTTGCCAGTCTTGTAACATCATGATTATCCACAAATGTCATCAGGTGCTTTCCTCTGTAAATACACCACTGATCACTTCCGAACTGGCGGTGCAGGGAATGTGCGATCTCGAACATATTCATACTGTTAAAGCTGGAATATAATCCCTTGTAGCACTCATAATTCGTGCAACTGTGAAGCATCTCATCATTCACGATAATATTATAATCGCCAAACAATACCTCTCCGATCAGTGCAAAGTCCGGTTTTAATTCCTGTGTATAAGAGCGGAGACGTCTCATGAAATTGTGATCCAGACTATAAGCCACATCCAGACGGAGACCGTCGATATCAAATTCGTCAATCCAGTATTTTACACATTCCATCAGATAATCTACGACTGCCGGATTCTGAAGGTTTAATTTGACCAGCTCAAAATGGCCTTCCCATCCTTCATACCAGAATCCGTCATTATAGCAGCTGTTGCCGTCAAAGCTGATATGGAACCAGTCTTTGTACGGTGAATCCCATTTCTTCTCCTGTACATCTTTAAATGCCCAGAAGCCTCGTCCCACATGGTTAAATACACCATCCAGTACAATTTTTACGTTATGTTTATGCAGATCTTCACAGACCTCTTTAAAATCTTCATTCGTTCCAAGCCTGCAGTCGATCGTCTTAAAATCTCTTGTATCATATCCATGATTGTCCGATTCAAAGATCGGATTTAACAGAATTGAATCTACTCCTAATGTCTGAAGATACTCAGACCAGTCCATAAGTTTGCGGATACGAGGAACACACACACCGTCATTGTGCACCGGTGCCCCACAGAATCCGATCGGATAAATCTGATAAAAAATACTATTGTAAGCCCACATTACTCATCCATCCTTTCTGTGTCTGCCATAAACTATGCTCCGGCAGATCACTTACTGTTCTATTGTACCACATTTCGTTCTTTAAAGACACAAAAGACACTGCCACTGGCAGTGCCTCTTGCATACTTCCCTATCTGAAAGACCTGCCGCTGGCAGGTTATTTCCTGTTATATATAAGTTTCTCTCCCCGCATGAATATGTAGAACCATACAAACAGCAGCACACCTTTCAGAATACTCGAAATCGTAATACTCCACCAGATCCCGTTCAGCGCAAGTGTTGTATGAACCAGTATCAGCGCAAGCGGAATCCTGAGCGCCGTAAATACAATACTGATCACAGATGGCGGCACGGTCTTTCCATACCCCGAAAATGCACCTGCCGTCGTAATCTCAAGACTCATAAAAAGCTGCGATACACCAAGGATCCGAAGATAATCCACTCCAAGCGGAATTACATCTTTTTCTGTAATAAAAATCCGGAATACCGGAGCCGGACAGCATATTAATAATAGCGTACAGAAAATCCCCCATACAAACACTACTTTTAATGCGCTGACATATCCCTGATAGATCCGTCTCTTCTTACCTGCGCCATGGTTCTGCGATGTAAATGAATTCACCGCTGCTGCAAAACCATCCGCTGTCATCCACGAAATTGATTCTATCTGTGAACCAACTTTCTGGACAGCCACCGCCGCATCTCCATATCCCGCGACCAGACGTGCAATGATCATCGATATTCCGGTAAACAGCATACTCTGAACAGACGTTGGAAAACCGATTCTGACAATTCCTTTCAGATGATGCAGATCCGGCTTCTTCAGATATCTTACATATTGAAAAAGTACGGTATCCTTCATCGCAAATATAAAAAACATAACTGTAACGATCATCTGCGCGGTTACCGTAGCAATTGCTGCACCTGTCACTCGAAGAACCGGAAATGGTCCGATTCCAAAAATCAGAACCGGATCCAGGACGATATTAACAACCAGTCCGGTCGTTGTTGCCAGAAATACCGGCCTGCTGTTACCGATTGCCGTAAATAATCCAGTATACGTCTGATTTAAAAAGGAAAACAAGACAAGTCCGCAAGTAATTTCAAGATAATATATGGCATCCCGGATCACCTGTGCCTGATTCAGATGGAAAAAATGAATCAGTGGTTTTGCCCCTAATATACAGACAAGTCCATAAATAATCCCCAAAATCAACGTAAGCTGTAACGCGTTGGATGCATATTCTGCGGCCTCTTCACTATTAGATGCCCCAAGTGCATGTCCGACATTAACCTGCCCTCCCATTTTTGCAAGCGCGGCAAGTCCGTTGGAAAGCCACATATACATTCCTGCTGCCCCAACAGACGCTACCGCCGAACTTCCGATACGGCCGATCCAGATCATGTCGGTCATATTGTACGCCATCTGGATCAATGACGTCGCCATGATCGGGACAGCCAGTCTGGTAAGAGATGATAATACAGGTCCGTTTACCAAATCAATTTTCTTTTGCATGATTGGCTATACTCTTTTCAATACTTTCACGATCTCGCCCATATACATCGTATGATAATCCTTATCCGGATACCATTTCTCATCATTTTCCTTAACATCGAAACATTCCGGTTTCATATCCTGTGTATACTGAGTCTTGCATACGAAGATCAGATCTGCTTCTTCAACTGCAGTTGTTCCGTCTACCGCATATGGATGAAGGCCTGCTTCTTTCCATTTATCTTCTACGTCTTTTCCTGATACAGATCCGCATACGCTTAATGCTTTTCTGTAATCTTCTGACAGGAAAGAAAGCGTGTACATACCGGTCTCATCCATGAATTTCTTCGTGTATCTCTGTGGGCGGATATATGCAGTTGCGATATTCTTTCCCCACATGATTCCGACACCACCCCAGCTTGCTGTCATGGTGTTACTCTTTTTTTCATCTCCTGCTGTTACCAGCATCCACTCTTTTGAAATCTTTGTGAATGGATTGAATTCCAGACTTTCAATTGCTACTTCTTTAAATGCCATTTCCATATCCTCCTTATCGTCTTTATGTACTCTCACAAAATTAAGTATGAAACAGTAGCAAGAGTACATCTTTGCTTTTAGAATTACAGACAGTGAGTATTCACTGCCTGCAATTTTACTGTATTCTTTTATAATTATACTACTTTACTAACACTTTACGGAAGTTTTTCTTACCCTTTTTCAGGACTACGCCTTCTCCACTTAATGCTTCTCCGGCAAATGTCTGGAATACATCTGTCACCTTCTCACCATCTACAGATACTCCACCCTGCTGTACGGCACGGCGTGCTTCTGACTTAGAAGCTGTCAGTCCTGATTTTACTAACATCGTCAGGATATCGATGTTACCGTCTGTAAGGTCTTCTTCTGTCAGTTCTGTCTTTGGCATATCTGCTGCTGCACCTGTTGAGAATAATGCTCTTGCTGCCTCCTGTGCCTTCTGTGCTTCTTCTTCACCGTGAACCAGTTTTGTAAGCTCGAATGCAAGGATCTCTTTTGCTGTGTTAAGCTGTGCACCTTCCCAGCTGTCCATCTTGTCGATCTCCTCTAATGGAAGGAATGTCAGCATACGGATGCATTTTAACACGTCTGCATCTGCAACATTTCTCCAGTACTGGTAGAATTCGAATGGTGATGTCTTGTTAGGATCAAGCCATACAGCACCGCTCTGTGTCTTACCCATCTTTTTACCTTCTGAGTTCAGAAGCAGTGTGATCGTCATAGCAGAAGCGTCTTTTCCGAGTTTACGACGGATCAGTTCTGTACCTGCAAGCATGTTGCTCCACTGATCGTCCCCGCCAAACTCAAGGTTACATCCGTATTTCTGGTATAACTCATAGAAGTCATATGCCTGCATGATCATATAGTTGAACTCAAGAAAGCTGAGTCCTTTTTCCATTCTCTGCTTGTAGCACTCTGCTGTCAGCATACGGTTAACGGAGAAATGTGCTCCGACTTCACGTAATACTTCGATGTAGTTCAGTCCCATCAACCAGTCAGCGTTATTAACCATCAATGCTTTTCCATCTGAGAAATCGATAAATCGACTCATCTGTTTCTTAAAGCAGTCACAGTTGTGCTGGATTGTCTCCGGTGTCATCATCTGACGCATATCTGTTCTTCCGGATGGATCACCGATCATAGCTGTTCCTCCACCGATCAGTGCGATTGGTTTGTTTCCTGCTTCCTGTAGACGTTTCATCAGGCACAGTGCCATGAAATGTCCTACGTGAAGGCTGTCTGCTGTCGGGTCAAATCCGATGTAGAATGTAGCCTTTCCATTGTTGACCAAGTCTTTGATCCTGTCTTCGTCTGTTACCTGTGCGATCAGACCTCTTGCAACGAGTTCTTCATAAATTCCCATTTTTATTCTCCTTTTATTATGTTAATGATTTACAGAATTCTCACTTTACTTCAGCTTGCAAATATGCTTTTCAGGAAGCGATTTTCCCACATAACTGGTCAAAAAAAGTCCTTATCCAATCAATATTGGATAAGGACGATATTAACCGTGGTACCACCTTATTTCGCTGATTACCTGCGTATTCAGCCTCATTCAATCTGCGTGTTCACAGACCTTTGCACTATAACGTGTGCCCGACGTCACAGCCTACTTTCGAAAACACTCATAATTCTTATCGCGTATCATTTCGGTGTGCAGCTCCAAGACGTATTCATTCTTCACTCTTTCATGCGCCTCTCATCAACCGGCTGCTTTCTGTATGGGTGTGTGAATCACTACTTCTTCTTTTCCAAGCCTTTGTGATATCTGTATATTATTTTCCTGTCTGTGTTAAAGACTAACTGATTTGATGAACTTTGTCAAGATGATTTTTAATCTCCATCTTTTATTTTTTCAAAAAGTTGCAGCCATGCTCCTGCAATTATTTCATTTCCATATTCTGTCAGATGAATACCATCCGTTGTAACACTCTCATATCCTGCTTTTTCTGCTTTCAATATTATCATGTCCTGAAGCGCAAGAAAGTCCGCATGATATTTTTCTGCAATCTTTTTTTCGATTCTTTCTGTCTGTTTTATTCCCGGAATCCAGTTTTCATACATTCTGGGATATGGCACTATAAATGGCGACATACAGATAAGCTTTGCATCCGATTGCTCTGTAATTTCTTTCACAATGGCTTCATAACAGGCTTCAAACTGCTGTTCTTCCAGGCTCTTTCCTGTATTCATCATAACTCCGACATCATTGCATCCTATCAGAATGCTTACGACATCCGGTCGTTTTAAAATGCATTCCTTCTCCAATATACGTTTCACTCCATGAATCGTGAATCCATCATGTCCTCGATTCATAATGTCGTACTTCTTCCTTCCGCCGTCACTGTCATTCAACTTCTCAGCCACCATATTCACATAACCGTTTCCCAGTGGATTTTCTAAAAAGCAATGACTGGCATCTGTAATACTGTCACCTAAAAATATAATCTTTTTCATCTGTCCTTAACACCAAATGGCCTTATACTATAAATTGCATGAATTATAATTCCTGTCCGTCCTTAATTACCATCTTAAGCTCCAAATTCTCGTCTAATAATACGATATTCGCTTTCTTTCCCGGTGCGATCGAACCATATGTATCTTCAATTCCAAGACTCTTAGCCGGATTAATCGTCGCACATGCAATAGCTGTCTCAAGTGGGATCTCCATCTTTTTAACTACTGTACGCAGGCAGTCAGCAAGGTTTGTTACTGATCCAGCAAGTGCTCCGTCAGATACCAGTGTCGCATGATTTCCAACTACTTTTACATCCAGACCGCCAAGTGTATACTGTCCGTCCGGCATTCCGGTTGCACGCATGCTGTCACTGATCAGGATCATGCGGTCTGCTCCCATCATCTTGAACGCTGCTCTTACCATAGATGGGTGGATATGTACACCGTCACAGATAATTTCTGCCATTACATGTGCACTGTCGGACACTGCTCCTACAACACCCGGTTCACGGTGAGTGAATGCAGGCATCGCATTAAAGAGATGTACGGCATGATTTGCTCCGGCATCGAATGCTGCTTTCGCATGTGCATAATCCGCATTGGTATGTGCAAGCGAAATGTTCACTTTATCTTTCATTGCTTCTACAAATGCAACTGCGTCCTCGCTTTCTTCCGGCGCAAGTCCTACAAACTTCACAAGTCCTTC
>OLYB01003073.1_pt1 | contig 10585 bp, 7 predicted proteins | sample 1674481 | NCBI WGS metagenome assembly OLYB01 (sample SAMEA103958167, study PRJEB25191) | human gut metagenome
GCCTCTTGAACCCCATTCAAGCGCGCTACCAAACTGCGCTACACCCGGTCAACCGGGCTGTCTCGAATCAGCTTGATTATTATAACTGACTGCACCGAGAATGTCAATAGAAATGTACGAATTTTATAAATATATTTTGCTTTGTGACTGATAAAGGAAGGAAAGAAGGGATAAATCATGCCGAATAGCCTAGAATTGAACGTCTCCACTGCGCTGCTGCACACCTTTGCCAACCATCCGTTCCATGTCCGCAAGGATATGGAGATGAATGAGTTGGTGGACAGCATCCGGGAAAGCGGCGTTATTGTTCCGCTGATCGTGCGCAGCAGGCCCGAGGGCGGCTATGAGATCATCAGCGGACACCGCCGCTGCGAGGCCTGCCGGGAGCTGGGCATTGAGAAGGTGCCGGTTCGCGTGCAGGAGCTGACGGATGATGAAGCCACCATTTTAATGGTGAATAGCAATATCCAGCGGGAGCATGTGCTGCCGAGTGAGAAGGCGTTTGCATACAAAATGCGTATGGATGCGCTGAAGAATCAGGGCCGAGTAACTTCGGCCCAAGTTGGGCCGAAGTTGAGCAGTGAGGTTTTGGCTGAACAGGTTGGAGAAAGCCGGAACCAAATCAAGCGCTACATCCGCCTGACCTACCTCATCTCCTCCATCCTGCAAATGGTCGATGAATCCCGGATGGCGTTCAACCCCGCGGTAGAGATCTCCTACATGACGCCCGAGCATCAACGGTGGCTGCAAGCCGAAATGGAGCTTTGCGAGGCCACGCCCTCTCTGGTGCAGTCCCGCCGCCTCAAGGAGATGAGCCAGAGCGGCACGCTGACGGAGCACTACCTGCATACCCTGCTCACCGAACAGAAGCCCAATCAACGGCAGAAGTTTTTCTTGAATCAATCTGACGTACAGAGGTTCTTCCCTCCCGGCTATACGCCCGAGCAGATGCAGAACACGATATTCTCCCTGCTGAAAACCTGGGGCCATGCTCACGAGCATACCCAGAGCCAGCAGGAGTTGGAACGGTAAAATGCCACACATAACCTTATTTATAAGGCCCGGTTAGGATACCAAAAGCACGGTATTCTGTCAGGCTTATTCGAGTGCGCGCTTTTTGGAGAAGCAACCATGCAATTTGACTACTTTTACGGCAGTCAGGCCGAGCAGTTCTCATTCTATCGCATCCCCAAGGTGCTGTTCACAGACCCGCAGTTCAAGCCGCTGTCCACCGACGCCAAGGTCCTGTACGGTATCCTACTGGACCGCATGAGCCTGTCGGTCAAGAATCACTGGCTGGATGAACAGAGCAGGGTCTACATCATCTTCACCACCGAGGAAATCATGGAGGCCCTGAGCTGTGCCAACCAGAAGGCCTGCCGCCTGATGCTCGAGCTGGAAAAGGATGCAGGTCTGATTGAGCGCAAGCGCCAGGGGCTGGGAAAGCCCAGCTTGATTTACGTAAAAAACTTTGCTGTTTCGTCATAAATCAAGAAATGTGAAAATCACATTTCTTGAAGTGTGATTTTCACACTTCTGGAGATGTGATTATCACACGCAAATAAGACTGATAGTAATTAGACTGATTATAACGATACAGAAAACAGATTGAAAAACAGAATACGGGGTGTAGAGTATGGCCGGGGTGACGAAAGAAGAAATCGCACTGGCGAAGGAGTTGGACCTGCTGACCTACTTCAAACTCGTTGAGCCAGGTAACCTGAAGCTCGTGGGCAAGGAATATCGCCACAAGGTACACAGCTCGCTGACCATCAGCAAAGACAGCCTTTGGTGCTGGCACTGCATCGGCCTGCGCGGGCGCACGGCGCTGAAATATCTGATCGACGTCGAGAAGATTCCCTATGTCGAGGCTGTGCGGGAAATCAACCGCATCCAAGGCGGCGTGGTTCATTCTTCCCAACCTGTAAGCCTGCCGCAGCCGCGCGCTGAACCGGAAGCACCGCGAGATTTCAAGCTACCCAAGCCAGACGCAAACAGTTATGCAGCTATGGCGTATCTGCGTTGGCGCTGTATCCACCCCAATGTACTGATGTTCTGCCGCAAGGAGGGCATTTTGTACCAGACCAGCTTCAAAAATCACCCAAACTGCGTATTTGTTGGACGTGATGGTGAGGGTATTGCGAAAGGCGGCAGCTTACGTGGCTGTACGCAGCTGCAATTCCGGCGTGATATTCCCGGAAGCAAGAAGATTTACCCGTTCTACATACAGGCCAGCACTAAGGCCGACACGGTTGAGGTCTACGAAGCGCCCATTGATGCCATGTCCGGTGCGTCTCTAAAGCTCATGCAGCATACCGGGCCGTGGCGAAGCGTCCACTATCTGGCGCTGGGCGGCACGGACTATGCGGCATTGGATGCGTTTTTGAAGTATTTCCCGGCTGTCCGCAAAATCGTCCTCTGTCTGGATAACGACAACGCAGGGCGGACCCGAACGCAGGATATTATTGCACATCTTGCAGGCAGCGGCAAAGCCGTGGAGGACCGTCCGCCGCCGGTGGGCAAGGATTACAACGACACACTGGTGCAGTACATGCAGGAATACTGCGCGCACTGCATCAGCATGGATGATATTTTGGAGGAAACAAGATGAAAACAATCGCAATCGCAAACCAGAAGGGCGGCACGGGGAAAACGACTACAACGTATAACCTCGGCATTGCCCTGACTCAGCAGGGCTACCGCGTCCTGATGGTGGACTTTGACCCGCAGGGCAATCTTTCCTGCTACTGCGGTATCCCACCAGAAAAGGACCTTGACCAAACCATTACGGAGCTGCTGATGAAGACCTCCTGCGAAAAGCCGATAGGAAATCGGGAGTGTGTCTACCAGACCGGACGCAAGGAGACTGCCGCCCGGGTGGATTTTATCCCGTCCAACCTACGGCTGGCGGGCTTTGAGCTGGCGATGGGCACGATGATGTGCCGTGAGGTGCTGCTGAAAGCCTGCCTGGAGCAGTACAACAATCAGTACGACTACTGTTTGATCGACTGCTCCCCCTCTGTTGGCCTGCTGCTGACCAATGCGCTGGCCGCCGCCAATGAAATTATTATCCCGATGCAGGCGCAGCCATTCTCCGTTGTGGGCATGTCGCAGCTGACGTCCTCTATTGCGAATGTGCAGCGCAAGATCAACCCAGGGCTGCGCGTGAAGGGCATCCTGCTGACGATGACCGAGCACACGAACGTTTCCGACCACTACTGCGAGCAGGTCCGCAGCACTTACGGCAATAAGATTCACGTTTTTACGACGGAGATTCCCAGAAACGTGAAGGTACAGGAGAGCCAGGCCAATGCAGAGCCGACGATTCTGTACGACCCGAAAAGCAACAGTGCAAAGGCCTATATTGAATTTGCGAAGGAGGTTTCCGGCTATGGCCGCGAAGAACAAGTTTTTGAACGCGATGAAGATGCCCTCAATCGATGATATGTTTTCCTCGGAGGCTGACAGGCAGTGGGAAAGCGGCGATTTGGTCACAGAGGTGCCGCTTTCCGAGCTGCATCCGTTCGTCGGGCATCCGTTTGAGGTGCGTGACGATGAGGACATGCAGAAGCTGGTGGACAGCATCCGGGAGAACGGTGTGCTCACCAACCTGACCGTGCGCCGCCGCGCCGAGGGTGGATATGAGATTATCAGTGGGCACAGGCGGTTTCATGCGGCACAGCGGGCCGGACTGACTGCGGTCAAGGTTCAGGTGCGGGATATTGATGACGACCAGGCGATTATTGACATGGTCGATTCCAATATCCAGCGAGATCATATCAGTCCGATGGAAAAGGCAAGAGCATATCGGATGAAGTATGATGCTTTGAAACGGCAGGGCTGTCGCACAGATTTAACTTCGCCGCAAGTTGCGGCGAAGTTGCGAACCGATGACCGTGTGGCTGCCGATGCGGGTGTGAGTGGCGATACAGTTCGCCGCTTCATCCGCCTCAACAACCTTGTCCCCGACCTGCAAAAGAAAGTCGACGACGGCAGCCTGAAATTCAACCCCGCCGTTGAGCTTTCTTACCTTTCCCCCACCGAGCAGAATGATTTCCTAGATTACATCGAATCCCAGTCTTGTTCACCGTCGTTATCGCAGGCACAGAAGCTTAAGGCCGCCAGCAAGGAAGGTGCGCTGGATCACGGCAAGCTGCTGGAAATCATGGACACCAAAAAGCCCAGTGTACCGCCTCGTGACCCTACGCTGACCATCAGCGTCAGCAAAATTGCCCGCTACTTTCCCACCGGCTACACACAAGAACAGATGGTAGGAATCATCATGCAGCTTCTGGAACGAAACTCCCGCCATCTTATGCCGGAAAAACAAACCAGTCTGGAGCGTTGAAATGGCAGAGTACAGATATTACCTGATTCCCGATTTTATGTCGCACGTCTTTCCGCAACAGTTTGAAGAACAAGCTCCAACGGAGTTCTTTTCCAATACTGCTGATTTGATGAAGCGCTACAAGCAATTGAGAAAAATGCCCTACAACAACGAGTACACCTGGAACGAGCGCACCAATCTTCCCTACCCGCGCCTGACTGTTGGAATTGACCGCCGTGACCCGGATGGCGCAGTAACCATCATGCAGGTGCGCAACGGCGTCAACTACCTGTGTGATGACTACCGCGGCCCCTTTGCAGATCGCAATGACAAGCAGCTCATTGAAATGGCAAAGCAGCTTGTGACAGCGGTTGGCGTAGATCGTATCCGGCCTCACTACTACACGAAAGAAAATGGTCACACAAAGGTACATGTTGGCAAAGACATCCACATAACCGAGTGGACCAATGCACCCGAGCTTTGCAGCACACTCCGCTTCTCACGGTTTCTGAACCGTGATGGGCAGCAGTTGTTTCAGGTGCGCAACGGTCAGCGCATTATTGAAAACTACGCGGATGGTTCACAGCTGGTGAAAGATGTGCAGACAGTTGACGATACGCACTTTTATGTAGGTAGTCGTTTCTGCCACATCCAGCAGTATGCAAATCAGTGCTTCAAAAGAGGCTGTTATGTTGAGCCAGAGCATCCGCAGCCGGGTGATAAGTTAGATAGACTGCTGATATATCAAATTCCACATTACACTTGCGAATATCGCTTTACGGATTATGACTACGCCCAGAACAAGCTGAAGGCCACCGATTACCGCTGTGCCTATGTGGCCAACATGCCCCGGGACTACACACCTGACAAGTGCTTCCGTGATTTCAATTATGATGACCGGCCCTGCGCCAACAGTATGCCGTCTTTGTCCGTCAGTGATCTGATCGTCATGGAGCGCGGTGATAAAGCCGAAGCCCTGTATGTGGATGCCGTTGGTTTTAAGGATGTAAGCCGACTGTTACCCGAGCTTCATGATATGGAAGTTGAGCGACAGGAGCACAATTTAGATGAATTAGAAAGGTAGGTGTCAAGATGCCGAAACCGCAGGATATATTTCAGCTGGCCCGGCAGGAGGCCGTGCGGGTCACAGCATCGCCGCAGGCGTGGCAGAGCTTTTTGTACACTGCCGCTCACAACTATCACACCACCTATCTGAACCAACTGCTGATTCACGCCCAGCGGCCCGACGCCGCAGCCTGTGCCAGCATGGAATACTGGAATACGAAGGCGAACCGGCTGGTCATGCGCGGCAGCAGAAGCATCACCGTGCTGCAGCGCCGACAGGGCGTGGCGGTGACAAAGCCGGTCTTTGTTATCGGCGATACCACACTATTGAGCCAGACGCGCACCGGCGGGCCGTGGGAGGTCACGGACACAACGCGCCCGCTGCTTCTGCAAGGCAAATCCGATGACTGGCTGGCGGCGCTGGCGCAGGATGGCGTATCCAACGAAGCTGACCGTGCCCGCCGTATGCTGGAACGCAATGTGGCAGACAGCACGCTGCAATGGGCGCAGCCTGACGAGCAAATGCAAATCATGCAGGAGTTGGTCACTCAAAGCGCTGTGTATATGGCACAGCTTCGGTTGGGGCTTCCGGTGCGGGATGTGGATTTCCCGGTATTTCAAAGCGTCAGCCAGTTCGACACCTATCAGATTTCACTTTGCTTGGGTGGCTATGTACAGGCAGCCGCGGAGCCGATGCTGGACGCCATTGGACGCGAGGCGCTGCGACTAAACCGTGACAGCATTGCAATACCACACGAACCAGTTCATAATGAAAGCACACGAACACAACTGAACAGCCGAGAGGAGGCCGTTACTTATGACGTACACGAAGAACCGCGAAGGCTACCTGATTCCGAGCCTTTCCCTGCCGAACCAGCCGAACCCGTACCTGAACCGCTACGCGAGGCTGCGTCTGGAATATCTGGAACAGAACGAGCCGACGCTCTGCGACCAGCTGATGCTGGAGGGCACGCTGCTGACGAGCTGCAATCGAATCGGACGAGCCGCACAGCAGATGGTGGACAAGACCCTGCACACGCTGATGCAGACCACCCAGATGCCGGACCGCAAAACGAACCCGCTGGGCTGGGCACAGCTGACCAACAGCCTGAAAAAGCAGGCGGAGGAAGCAGTCCTTCCGATGCTGTACGAAGTTTAACCGAAGCACCCGCAAAGGCGGAGAGCGAGCCATCGCCCTCCGCTTTTGCTTTGCCTGAATTTCCGCCCACGCTCCTGCCGCAGCTGCTGGCGGCAGAGACTTCTTCCCGTGCGTCTAACGCTGAGTATCTTACCTTTTATTGTAAGAATTCCCTGCTCATTGACCGGCTGCGCTTTGTGAGGGAAAGCTACAAGGATATTTTTACAGAGCTTCTGCTTACCGATGATACTCGCGTGGGCTTTCACAGGCAGGACAGTGGCCTGCTTGTCTGGCAGGGCGCGTATCTGACCCGCAGCGCGGAAACGCTGCTGTCGTGGCGTGCGGTGGCCAATGCCCTGAACGATTTGATTGAACAGCATGAGCTGATTGCGGCCATCGACCCGAAGGAGCTGCCGCAGGCAGAGGAACAGCTTTCCTTTGAACTGCCTGACGGTTCGCCGACGAGTGCGGAAGATGTCAGGTTGGAAAAGGATGATTTTCTCACCCCGGAAAAGCAGGAAACCGTCATTCGCTCTGCCCTGCCTGTTGCAGAGTACAATGCACCGCAGATGGATGACGGCAGCATTATCACAGACGAAGAAATCAACCTGGCCCTGGCAGCGGGCAGCAATTTTGAAAACAGTAAATTCCGTATTTATCAGCAGTTCACCACCATGCAGGGCGACCACGCCGCTTTTTTGAAGAAGGAATACGGCAGTGGCGGCAGGTCATGGAACTACCAAAGCGGTGCTCATGGCTGGGTGGATCACGGCCCTGCCGGATTGAAGCTGATTTTGACAAATGAAGAAGGCCGCTTTGAGCGCAGGCTGCCATGGCGGGCCGCAGCCAAGCGCATTTCCTATCTGATCGAGATGCAGCGCTTTTTGACACCGCAGGAGTTGGAGCAGTATCCCGCATGGGCTGCCGAACAGCAAGAGGCCACCAGTGCGGTGCGCGATGAGCCCGGCAACGTACCGGATACCAGACCGGTTTGTGCCGAGGGCAGCGTTGTCTACTTGGAGGATGACCACCGATTCACGGTGGAGCGCATCGGGCAGTTTGACGTGCATCTGCGGGACGAGGAAGTACCCTTGTTTGGGCGCGCCATCAGCCGGGAGGAGTTTCAGCGGCAGTTGGACGCCAACCCGCGCAACGGCGGTATGATGCTCTCCGAGCAGCAGCGAACTGCCCTTGTGCAAACGCAGACGGAACAGGCGCTCTCCTACATTGAGGATTATCTCAAGGACGAATTTGAAATCACCGAGCCGGACTTTTCCGACCTGACGCGAATCGATTTGGGCTATACCACCACCGAGGATGAGAAGCACGTCATTCAGGTATATGCCGACTTGGAGCACTGCACTGTCACCAAGCTGGTGGACGATACTCTCTACGCACAGGAACGGTATGGCTCGCTCGATGATCTGAACCAAGCGGTGCTCTCCAATCTCGATTTTGACAGCCTCATGGAAATAGACCTCGACGAGGCGGAAGAACACGAGCCGCAGGAAAACGCCCTTCCTACCGACGAGTCCGCCGCGCATGACCCCACCAACTACCTTGCACCCTATGAGCCGGAGGTTCCCACAGGGGCAAAGGCCAAGTTCGCTGCGAACTTAAATGCAATTCGGACACTAAAGCAAATTGAGCAGCGCGGCACACCGGCCACGATAGCCGAGCAGGATGTTCTGGCCGGTTATCTCGGCTGGGGCGGTCTTTCCGATGCCTTTGACTCTAATAAAGACAACTGGCACAGCGAGTACACGCAGCTGAAAGAACTGCTGACGCCGGAGGAATACGCCGCCGCGCAGGAATCCACGCTGACAGCGTTTTATACCCCGCCTGCCGTCATCCATGCCATGTACCGCACGCTGACACGCATAGGCTGCGTGGGCGGCAATGTGCTGGAGCCCAGCATGGGTGTGGGTGCATTCTTTGGGCACCGCAGCGGCAGCTTTGATACGAACAATGCAAAGCTCTACGGCGTCGAGCTGGACAGTGTATCAGGCCGCATCGCGCAGCAGTTATACCAGAAAGCCAAAATTCAAATCTGCGGCTACGAAAAAGCCAACCTGCCGGACAGCTTCTTTGATTTAGCCATTGGCAATGTGCCGTTTGGGCAGTATCAGGTTACGGACCGTCAATATGACAAGCTGCACTTTCAAATCCACGATTACTTTCTTGCCAAGACCGTAGATAAACTCCGCGTCGGCGGCATTATGGCGTTCATAACAACCTCCGGCACGATGGATAAAAAGTCCGAAAGCGTGCGCCGGTATCTGGCTGCCCGCTGTGATTTGATCGGTGCGGTAAGGCTGCCAAACAATACCTTTACCGCACAGGCAGGTACAACCGTCACCTCGGACATTCTGTTTCTGCAAAAGCGCGGGCGGATCTTGGAGCAGGACGCGCCGTGGATTCATATGGGCGAGACTACTGATGGCATTCCGCTGAACCGGTATTTCATCGACCATCCCGAGATGATCTGCGGCGAGATGCAGATGGTCAGCGGGCCCTACGGGCAGCGCCCCACCTGCGCACCGCTGGAAAATGGCACATCACTGGAAGGTCAGCTTGACACAGCCCTTGCAAATTTACAGGCCGAGTACACGCTGGCGGATGACCGGGAGGATGCGCAGGAGGAAAGCGACACGCTCGACGCTGACCCCAGCACGCGAAATTTTAGCTATGTTGTTAAAGCCGACACAGTTTATTACCGTGAGAATTCCAAAATGCGCGCCGTGAAGGCCAGCACCTCCGCGTTAGCCCGCATCAAGGCGCTGGTTCCTCTGCGGGATACCTGCCGGGAGCTGATTCGGGCACAGCTGGACAATCTGCCCGATGAAACGATTGCCGCTTTGCAAGCGCAGCTGACCGCCCAGTATGATTCCTACCACGATACGTATGGGCTAATCAACAGCCGCGGCACGGCTTCGGCGTTCCGTGAGGATTCCGGGTATTTCCTGCTCTGCTCGCTGGAGGACATCGACAGTGAGGGCCATTACAGGGGCAAGACGGATATGTTCACGAAGCGGACCATCCGCCCGGCCCAGGTCGTGGAGCATGTGGACACCGCCGATGAAGCGCTGGTGCTGAGCCTGACCGAGAAGGCCCGCGTGGACCTTGCCTACATGTCACAGGTCACGGGTAAAGCGCAGGAGGAGATCATCCGTGATTTGACCGGCGTTCTTCTGCTGCAGGAAATGCTGGTGAGAAGGAAGAAAAAACGCCGGAGATAGACTGGCTGCGGGTGCTTGACCCACCGGAGAAAGACTGCTAGAATGAAGGACATAACAGTTTTCGATAGATGGAGAGAGACATGAAAAGAAGAATCATACAATATACCACTGTTGTGCTTGCATTTCTGGCAGGCATGATCTTTATGACATATATGACCCGTATGGGTAACCGGGATATGACCGGCGATATGGCACAGGCACAGTTGCCGGTCGTTCACGCGGAACAGGACGGTGTCCTCTATAATGAGATGCACGGCTACGTGGAAGATATGGACGGAGCCAGCATGCGGGACAGTGTGATCGGTGTATCAGAGGATCATAAAGTAGGACTGGCACTGGAAAAATATAATGCACAGATCAAGTCAGTGTCCTACGAAGTGAGAAGTCTGGACATGAGCCGTCTGATCGAAGGTGGAGACGATCTGCAGGCGGAAGACGATGGAAAGTATCTGCACATTTCTCTGACACTCAAAGATCTTCTGACCCAGGGAGAAGAATATCTTCTGGTACTGAAGGTACAGACCGAAGATCAGGATCTGGTACGGTTCTATTCAATCCTGACTTATCTGGGAACGAATCATGTGCAGGACTGCGTGGATTTTGCGCAGCGGTTTCATGAGATGACGCTGACCGGTGATTCAGATGGCGTATTGAATTATCTGGAGCAGGATGGAAGTATGGATGGCAAGAATCTGGGATATATTAACATTCATTCCCGTTCCGGCCCTGTGACCTGGGGGGACATGCAGGTGGAGCAGATCGGTGATCCTAGTCTGCGTTTCACAGAGCTTGAGAGCGACATTACCGCTCTGACCA
>OLYB01003083.1_pt1 | contig 10551 bp, 10 predicted proteins | sample 1674481 | NCBI WGS metagenome assembly OLYB01 (sample SAMEA103958167, study PRJEB25191) | human gut metagenome
TGGCCGCTCAGTTCGGGCTGGCGGGCTTGGCCGCAAAATGGTGGCTGGGGGATGTCCGGGCCACTGGAGCGCTGCGGGTATCGGCCTTCGGGATGCCGTGGATGGCGGTCTCGGCGGTGCTGCGCGGCTTTTTTATTGCGCGGCGGCGGGTGTCGCCCAACGTGGTGAGCCAGCTGGCCGAGCAGACAGTCCGGATCGGGGCCATCTGGTTCGCCCTGAGCCGGGGCGCGGCGCTGGACGTGGGCGGCAAATGCACCGCCGTCCTCGCGGCAACGGCCCTGAGTGAAGCCGTCTCCTGCGGGATGATGGCCCTGTTTTACCGGCAGGAGGCGGTGTCCGCATTCGGTGCGGGCCCCGCCCGACGCCCGGCGGACCCGGCGAAGCGGCTGTGGGAGATCTTGTGGCCGGTGGAGGGCGGGCGCTGCCTTGCCAGCGCGCTCCATACCGCCGAAAACATGCTGGTGCCCGCGTGCCTGACGGTATATCTGCTGGCCGCCGGGGGCCGCAGCGCCGCCGTGGCCCAATACGGCAATTTGAAAGGTATGGCCCTGCCGCTGCTGACCTTTCCCTTCGGGCTGCTGGGGAGCTTATCCGTTCTGCTGATGCCGGAGATCACCCAAGCCCACATCCGGGGCGAGAAAAAGCGGCTTTCGGCTTTGCTGGACCGGATGCTGCGGCTGACGGGTTACTTCTCTGCGCTGGCGGGGGCGGTGTTCTGGGTGTGGGGCGGCCCGCTGGCAGACCTTCTGTACGGAGAAAACGGGGCTGAGGCGGGCTTTTATCTGACAGTCCTCGGCCCGGCCATGCCGCTGATGTATCTTGAAAGCATGGTGGACGGCGCAATGAAGGGGATGGGAGAGCAGAAGGCCGTCTTCCGCTACAGCCTGTGGGACGCTGTGCTCCGCATTGCGGGGGTCATGCTGCTGCTGCCCCGCTTCGGGATGCGGGGCTTTCTCTTCGTCATTCTACTGTCCAGCGTTTATACCTGTCTGGCGAACACCGGGCGGCTGCTGCGCGTCAGCGGAGTGCGCCCGGCGGTGTGGCGCTGGCTGGGGGCTCCGGTGCTGGCGGCAGCCGTCTCGGCGGGGGCGGGGATGGTTTTCCGGGAAATGCTGGCAGCGTGGTCTGCCGGGGAGCTGCCGCTCCGTCTCGCCGCGCTGGCTGCGGGCGGCGGCGGGATGGGGCTCGTCGGGGCTGCGGCGGCGTGGCCGCTGGGCCTTGGGGAGGAAGTGCGAACCATCCTCGGTGCGGAAAAAGCGGGGAAATCTGCCCGAAAGATGAAATCTTCTGGACACAGCGGCGGGAAACGAGTATAATACAATGGATACCATGGCGGAACAGGCTCTTTTCTGCCGCTGTGGCGAATAAACCGGCGCCGGACAAGACGCCGAAGGTAAAGAGGACTTTTTGTGAAGGATATCAAAAAAATCACGCCGCAGGTCTGGCTGCGCCGGGCGATTCTGGTGGTGCTGGATGCGGCGCTCATCCTGTTCAGCTTTTACTTTGCGCTGCTGCTCCGTGCCGATGGTGCGGTGGAAGCGGCATGGTGGCCCCATAACCGGGCGCTGCTCTATGATAATCTGCCGTGGATCGTGGCCCTTTACCTCATCAGCTTTCTGGTGGGCGGGCTGTACTCGACCTTGTGGAAGTACGCGGGCGAGCGGGATCTCATCCGCCTCGGCGGCATGATCGCCGTGCCCACCGGCATCGTCTATTTCGTGAACCACGGCCTCATCCACGGTGTGCTGTTCGACTCCGCCAACGCGATGGCAGCGGTGCTCATCTTTCTGCTGGTGGGCGGGAGCCGTCTGGCGTGGCGGCTCTTTCTGAACCATCCCATCGGCGAGCGGATGCGCGGCGTCCCTGCCAAGGACCCCAACCGCCCGGTGCTGATCGTCGGCGCGGGCGAGGCCGGTGCGTGGGCCATCAACGTCTGCAAGTCCAACGAAAGCTACGGCCACCCCGTCGTTGCCGTGGACGATAATCCCGCCAAGTTCGGCCAGACCATCCACGGCGTGCCGGTGCGGGGTACGCTGGAGCAGATCCCGCAGATCTGCGAAAAGTACAATATCCACAGCATCATCATCGCCATCCCGACGCTGCGGGGCAGCAAGCTGAACCATGTCATCGACCTCTGCGTCTCCACCCACTGCGCGGTCCAGATCTTGAGCGACCCGCAGCTGGTCGGGGCCGGCGCACCGCAGCAGGAGGCATTCCGCGAACTGAACACCGCCGACTTCCTCTCCCGTGAGGAGGTCACGCTGGACATCGAGAAGATCTCCGGCTACCTGACCGGTAAGACCGTCCTCGTCACAGGCGGCGGCGGGTCCATCGGCAGCGAGCTCTGCCGTCAGGTCATGCGGTTCCAGCCCGGCAAGCTGCTCATCTTCGATATCTACGAGAACTGTGCCTACGAGCTGCTGATGGAGCTGCAGCAGAAGTATGGCCGGGATATCCCGGTCACGGTGCTTATCGGCTCCATCCGGGATAAAAAGCGCCTCGATGAAGTGTTCGAGACCTATCACCCCACCGTGGTCTTCCACGCAGCGGCCCACAAGCATGTGCCGCTGATGGAGGTCAGCCCGGCGGAGGCGGTCAAGAACAACGTCCTTGGCACCAAGAACCTGCTCACCAGTGCCAGCGAGCACGGGGTAGAGCGGTTCGTCCAGCTCTCCACCGATAAGGCCGTCAACCCCACCAGCGTCATGGGCTGCACCAAGCGCATCTGCGAAATGCTGATCCAGACCTTCGCGGGCAACACCGACATGAAGTGTGTGGCTGTCCGCTTCGGCAACGTGCTGGGCAGCCACGGCAGCGTCATCCCGCTGTTTGAGGCGCAGATCAAAAAGGGCGGCCCCGTCACCCTGACCGACCCCAACATCGAGCGCTATTTCATGACCATCCCGGAAGCGGCTCAGCTCGTGCTGCAGGCCGGTGCGCTGGCCGAGAGCGGCAGCATCTACGTCCTCGATATGGGCGAGCCGGTTAAGATCATGGATCTTGCCAAGCAGCTGATCCGCTTTTACGGCTATGAGCCGGGCGTGAACATGGAGATCAAGATCGTGGGCCTCCGCCCCGGCGAAAAGCTCTACGAAGAGCTGATGATGGACGAGGAGCAGGACAAGATGCGCCGCACCGAGCACAACAAGATCTTTGTGGCTCCGCCGCGCCAGATCGACCTTGCCGACTTCTACAGCCAATTGCAGACGCTGGCCGCCGCGGCAGAACACAACGACGAGGGCGTGGTGAAGCAGCTGGCGAAGATGATCCCCACCTTCACCCCCACCCGCAGCAACCTCAAGACCTGAATCCGCACCGCACGGCGGTGACGCTATAAAATGAGAGGGAAGTATATTATGGAAAAGAAACCGTTTCTGACCGAAGAACAGGCGCAGGAGATCATTCAGGATGTTCCTACCCCGTTCCATGTCTACGATGAAAAGGGCATTCGCGAGAACGTCCGCCGCATCAATAAAGCCTTCAGCTGGAACAAGGGCTTCCGGGAGTATTTTGCCGTCAAGGCGCTGCCCAACCCCATCATCCTCCAGATCCTGAAGGAAGAGGGCTGCGGTGTGGACTGCTCCTCTCTGACCGAGCTGATGCTCAGCGAAGTCTGCGGCTTTACCGGCAGCGACATCATGTTCTCCTCCAACCAGACCCCCGTGGAGGATATGAAGAAAGCCTATGAGCTGGGCGCTTACATCAACCTCGACGACGCCACCATGGTGGACTTCCTCGACCGTGTGGCCGGTGTGCCGGAGAACATCTTCTGCCGCTACAATCCGGGCGGAACGTTCCAACTGGGTGCGAGCGAAGAAGGCTTTCAGGTCATGGACAAGCCCGGCGACGCCAAGTATGGCATGACCGAGGAGCAGATGATCGACAGCTATAAGAAGCTGATGGCAAAGGGTGCCAAGAACTTTGGCATCCACGCCTTCCTTGCCTCCAACACCATCTCCGATGCCTATTATCCGGAGCTGGCGGGCATCCTGTTCCAACTGGCCGTCCGGGTCCAGAAGGCGACCGGTGCCCACATCTCCTACATCAACCTGTCCGGCGGCGTCGGCATCCCGTACCGCCCGGAGCAGACCGAAAACGACATCATGGCCATCGGCGAGGGCGTCCGCAAGAAGTTTGAGGAGATCCTCGTCCCCGCCGGGATGGGCGATGTGGCCATCTTCACCGAGATGGGCCGCTTCACCACCGGCCCCTACGGCGCACTGGTGGCAACGGCCATCCACGAGAAGCACATCTATAAGGAGTACATCGGTCTGGACGCCTGTGCAGCCAACCTGATGCGTCCGGCCATGTACGGCGCTTACCATCACATCACCGTGCTGGGCAAGGAGAACGCCCCCTGCGACCACAAGTATGACGTGGTCGGCGGCCTGTGCGAGAATAACGATAAGTTCGCCATCGACCGGATGCTTCCCAAGATCGACATCGGCGACCTGATCTACATCCACGACACCGGTGCTCACGGCTCGGCCATGGGCTATAACTACAACGGCAAGCTGCGCAGCGCCGAGGTCCTGCTCTGCGAGGACGGCTCCCACCGTCTCATCCGCCGCGCCGAGACCCCGCGCGACTACTTTGCAACGCTGGACTTCCTGCCCATGATGAAGCCCCTGTTCGAGGAGTACGACGACTAAACACGGACGAGGTGTGCTATGTTTTTCGGATTTCAATTGACCTGCGGCCTGATGATGGTCTTCTACGGCTATTCGGTCATGAAGAACCCCCGTGTCTGGGGCGACCAAGGCCGACAGGCGGTCAAGGCGGAGAACTTTGCCGAATACTGCCGCCAGAACGGCCTGTTCTTCCTGAAAGCGGGCTGCATCATGGCAGTCATTGCCGCGCTGGATGCACTGTTCACGCTGGACGCAGTGCTGTACGTTCTGCTGTACCTGTTCGGGTTGGCGTTTTCTTTCTCCCCGCTGGTCAAGTGGTGCCGCGAGAACGAGGGCTTCTCGTGGCCGTGGCCCCATGTGGAAAGCGAGAAAAAGCGGATCAAGAAGCTGCGAAAAGAACAAGAAGACCAGAAGAAGTGAACTTCTGGTGAAAAGCACCGCACACGATGTGAAAACCATCGCTGTGCGGTGCTTTTACGTCTGAGCGGAAAAGTTTCGTCTCTTGACAGAAGTTTCCACTGCCTCTATAATGAAAGAAAAGACGACCTTCGTACCGTATCATTCTGGAGGTAGAACAATGATGACTTTGACCTATCCTGAAAATTATGCACTCCTCACCATGGAGGAAATGACGTATACCACAGGCGGCGATGCCGAAGGCGAAAACAAAGGTAGCTGGGTCCGGACGGCATTCAATATCGGCATGGGTGCGCTGGCAGCAGTGGGCATCGTGAAAACCGTCGGGAGCGCCATCAGCAGCGGCTCGATCACCGGCCTGATGGCAACGGTGTGCGGCCTTGGCACGACTGTGCTGGGTTACCTGAACATTTCCAGCATCGGTGCCATCGCCGGCCAGATCCAGAAGGCCTATCCGGAGCAGTACCCGGAAGAGGGCACCACCCTCAACGGCACCCTGATCCGGGATTCGGCCCTTGTCTACTTCTCTTCGCCCATCGGCGCTCTGCTGGGCCTCGCCAATATCGGCACGGCCGCCGGTTATGTGTACTGCATGCTCAAATGAGCGAAATTAGAACCATAAGATGAACCCCACCCCCGGCGCGGAATCTTCTGCGCCGGGGGTGATTTTGTACACGGTGGAATGATTGCATTTTTTGTGGGAATGAGATGTGCTGGAACTGACCCGGAAAGGCGCAAAGGGCAAGGCCGACACCGAGCGTGTGCCCCGCGAGATGCGCACCCTGATCGAGTACCAAGGATAACGACCCTGTGAGATTTGTGCGGAACAGCGAAGTGTTGTATACCTCTGAGAACGAAAAAAGAACCACAGCGTTGTTGAAATCGTTAGGCTTCCAATTGCCTATTGGACTGCAACGCTATAGCTCTGTTGGTAGTATAACCTATGCGGATGGCGGTGTCAAGTTTGTAGGTGTGCCGTTTACAGAAATAGAGGCTTCCAGTGGAAGCCTGTTAGTATCGGATGATGCCGGACAGATAAAACAAAAGCAGGAAAGCGCTGACACGGTACTCAAAACCGAGGAGGGCGGTGAACGCCCGGACTTTCCTGCTAGAAACAGTATAACACAAGATACTACCGAAAGCAAGAGAACCGACGAACCTGTGAAGAAATCGGTGCGGTTCCAGATGGCCGAACAGGCCGACCGGGAGGCGAGGAAGAATGTGCAGCGGAAAGCCAGCCGGACCATTGCGGACAACTGCGCGGCCATCAAGACAAAGACCGAAAAAGAGAAGCTGGAAGAACGCCAGAAAGCCGTGGACACCCTGCCCGAAACACTGGCCGCCCTGCAAAGCGCCCAGACCGATACCAACAGCCTGATGGTGGATCAGGAGTACAGGTTGACCCTACTGGAGCTGGGGCTTACGCCGGAGGCATGAAAAAAGCAGACGGCCCGAAGGTCATCTGCTGAGAAGTTGATTTTCAGTCAAACAGATCCGTGTGAGTGCCGGTGCGGAACAAAAACAGGATCAGATCTTCGCCATCCACACGGTAGACCAGCAGCCAATCGGGCCGGATGTGGCATTCCCGGAAGCCGATGTAATCCCCGGTCAAAGCGTGGTCACGGTTCTTGTCCGGCAATGGAAGCTGCGCCGCCAGCTGTTCGACAATGGCATCCAGTTCGGCAAGATTCATGCCGCGCTTGGCTGCCAGCTTGAGGTCTTTCTTGAACCGGTTGGAAAGAACGACATCAAGCATTGGTCAGCACCTCATCCATGGCATCCTTGAAAGAGGAATAGCGCTTATACTTTTCAGGATGCGCTTTCATCTCATAGTACTCGTTCATGGCGGCAATGGTTTCGGCGTTGGGATTTTCCCGCGTGACGGCAAACGGAAGCCCCTGAACACGAAGCGACTGCTTTAGAAAAAGGGTGATCGCCGTGGAAAGGTCAAGGCCAAGGTCTGCGAAAAGCTCCTGACTATCATGTTTGAGCTGCGGGTCAAGGCTGATATTGGTGCTTGTTCTTGCCATAAGAAAACCTCCCAATCATTTTGTTACCATTATTATAGCACGATTCAAGACAAAATCAATGCATTATGCACACGATATGCGCATGAGAAAGGGCGAATCTATGTTGTACCGTACCTGTAAACGAAAGATCAAAAAGGGTTTTTATAAAGTGAGGTAAAAAGTGAGGTGATAGAACAAGAAAAGAGCCTAGATTCTAACGAATCTAGGCCCTTTTTGCGTGGAGCGGGCAATGGGAATCGAACCCACCTCCTCAGCTTGGAAGGCTGATATACTAGCCGATGTACGATGCCCGCGAATGCAAGAGATAGTATAGCAGGTTTTACGCGAAATGTCCAGAGAAAATTTTACTTTTGCTCTGTTTGGCGGGACAAATTGCTTTTTCTGTTTACAATACCGGCATTTTATTGTAAAATAGACAGGAGAAACAAAGCTGCCGGTCAAGGCGGCACAAATATTATAGGTGGTGTATTGAATTATGGCATTGAAATATCAGCGTATTCTGCTTAAGATCAGCGGCGAGGCCCTTGGCGGCGAGAAGGGCACCGGCTTTGATGAGCCGACCATGGACGCCATCTGCGGCGGCGTCAAGAAGGCACACGACCTCGGCGTGCAGATCGGCATCGTTGTGGGCGGCGGTAACTTCTGGCGCGGCCGCTCCAGCGGCAAGATGGAGCGTACCCTCGCCGACAAGATCGGAATGCTGGCGACCGTGATGAACGCGCTGGCTGTCTCCGACAAGCTGGAGCAGTTGGGCGTGCCCACCGAGGTGTTCACCTCCATCACGATGCCGCAGGTGGCCCCGGCCTTTACCCGCAAGGACGCACTGCGCGCCATGGAAGAGGGCAAGATCGCGGTCTTCGGCGGCGGCACGGGCAACCCCTTCTTCTCCACCGATACGGCCACCGCACTGCGCGCCGTGGAAGTCTCGGCGGACGTGATGTTCAAGGCGACGATGGTGGACGGCGTCTACGATAAGGATCCCCACAAGTACCCTGACGCCAAAAAGTACGATACCCTGACCTTCACCAAGGTTCTGGAAGATCAACTGGCCGTCATGGACGGCACCGCCGCCACCCTCTGCCGGGACAACAAGCTCCCGATTCTGGTCTTCGATCTGGCTGAACCGGACAACATCGCGAAGGCCGTGCAGGGCGAGAACGTCGGCACGCTGGTCTACGAGGGCTGAGCATAGCCCGCAGCCCATTACAATAGAATGAAACAGGCGGCACCCGCAGCCTGTGCAGAATAAGTACAAACAGGAGACAAGGACAATGAGCAGCAACACGAAGGCATTTGAAGAAAAGATGAAGAGCACGGTCGAGCATCTGAACCGTGAGCTGGCAGCCGTTCGCGCAGGCCGTGCGAATCCCGCCGTTCTGGACAAGGTGAGCGTGGATTACTACGGTGCCCCCACCCCGATCCAGCAGGTCGCATCCGTGGCCGTCAGCGAGGCCCGCACCCTGACCATCACCCCGTGGGATCGCACCCTGCTGCGCGCCATCAGCAAGGCCATCATGGCCAGCGATGTGGGCATCACCCCCATTGATGATGGCTCGACCATCCGCCTGAACTTCCCGGCTCCCACCGAGGAGCGCCGCAAGCAGCTGGCAAAGGAAGTCTCCAAGCTGGGTGAGGACGCCAAGGTGGCGACCCGCAACATCCGCCGCGAGGCCATGGATAAGGCCAAGGCCATGAAGAAGACCGGTGAGCTGACCGAGGATACCCAGAAGACCATGGAAGAGGATGTCCAGAAGCTGACCGATAAGTATATCAAGATCATCGATGCAGCCGTTGAGGAAAAGCAGAAGGAGATCATGTCCGTCTGATCGCCGCGGCGAGTGGAACCCTTCAAAGTGCCGTGTGCTGGACGTAGTGCGCGGCACTTTTTGCCGACCGGCAGGGGAAAAGATCCTTTGCCGCAGATAGGAGAACAACAATGGAACATCCCAAAGAATTCGCCGAGGGCCTTTCCATCGGCATCATCATGGACGGCAACGGCCGCTGGGCCAAACAGCGCGGTCTGCCCCGCACGGCGGGCCACAAAAAGGGCGCAGCCGTTTTTCAGGATATCGCAAACTACTGCGATGAGCTGGGCGTGTCGTCGGTGTATTTCTACGCCTTCTCGACCGAAAACTGGAAGCGCCCCCTCGAAGAGGTCAACGCCATCATGAAGCTGTTCGGCGAGTATCTGCTGAAAGGCTTCAACTATAAGGACCGCAACATCCGCATGAAGTTCATCGGCGACCGCACGGCGCTGGACCCCAAGCTCCAGAAGCTGATGAACGAGCTGGAAGAGGACTCCGCGGGCAAGACCGGCATGACCCTGAACATCGCGGTCAACTACGGCGGCCGCCCGGAGATCGTCCGCGCCGCGCAGCAGCTGGCTGCCAAAGCGGCGGCAGGGGAGCTGAAGCCCGAAGACATCACCGAAGAGATGATGTCCGACGCCATGTACACCACCGGCCAGAAGGACCCGGACTTTATCCTGCGCCCCAGCGGAGAGAAGCGCCTGTCCAACTTCATGCTCTGGCAGGCGGCTTATTCGGAACTGGTGGAAATGGACGTTCTGTGGCCTGATTTCACCCGTGACGACCTCGATGCGGCCATCATGGAGTTCAATAAGCGCTCCCGCCGGTTCGGCGGCATCTAAACCGCCCCGGCAAACAAAACCAAGGAGAAACACTGTATGAAAACACGAATCATAACCGCAGTCGTGGGCATCCTCGTCCTCATCGGCGTGCTGTTCACCTTCGACACGATGGTCTTCAACCTCGTGGTTGCGGCCATCACCCTCATCGCTATCCATGAGATCTACACGGCCCTCGGCTTTGACAAAAAGGATTGGCTGCTGTACGTAGTCACGGTGCCATACACTTTGCTCATCATGCTGTCCAGCTACTCGGTCTGCCGGGCGCTGGTCATGCCGGCTTCCTTTTTGCTCGTGCTGTTCTATGCCATCTACCTCGTGGTGCGCAACGGCACCGTCAGCTTTGCGAAAACCAGCGGCCTCGTGATGTTTTCGGGCATCGTGATCTTCTGCTTCTATTCGTTCGTCCGGCTGAAGGAATTGCTGCCTGTGGAAGAATACGGCTATGATGCGATCTTTTTCATCCTGCTGAGCCTCTGCTTCGCATGGGGCGGCGATACCTGCGCCTACTTCGCGGGCCGCGCCTTCGGCAAGCATAAGCTCTGCCCCGTGGTCAGCCCCAAAAAGACGGTGGAAGGTGCCATCGGCGGCGTGCTGGGCACGATGGTCTGCGGCGTGGTCGTCACGCTGGTCTACTCCATCGCAGCCGACCGGATGGAGGCGTTCACCCGCTCCAACATCGGCGTCTCGATGTACGTTGTCATTGCGCTGCTGGCCTGTGTGGCGGCGGTGCTTGGCATTTACGGAGACCTGTTCGCCAGCGTCGTCAAACGCCAGTGCGGCATCAAGGATTACGGCACCATTTTCCCCGGCCACGGCGGCATTC
>OLYB01003084.1_pt1 | contig 10551 bp, 10 predicted proteins | sample 1674481 | NCBI WGS metagenome assembly OLYB01 (sample SAMEA103958167, study PRJEB25191) | human gut metagenome
CTCGGCCTCGTAGATCAGCAGGGCATTGCCGCCCGCCGGTACGGTGATCCCGCCGATCACCAGCGGGGCGCCTGCGGTGACCGCCGGGGCGGGCTGCAGCGTGCCGTTGCTGTAATACTTGAGTAAGCCCTCCACATAGGTGAGGGGCACCCGGGTCTCCCCGGCAAAGGCGTACCCGCCCAGGTCATCGGTGACGGTGAGCCCGGTATAGGCGGCCGCGCCGCTATTGCGGATGCTGACGATATAGGTGACGGTATTGCTGCTGCCGTAGGTTGGCAGCACGGCGGCCTTTTCGGCGGCCAGCACCTGCACCAGCTGCCCCTCCACGGTATTGGAATTGGTGGAGGTATCACGGTAGGAAAGGGTTGCGGTATTATAAAAAGCAGCCATAAAATTATTCCCTCCTAAGATCTCATTGGGAAAGCGGGCGAGCGCCGACTCTCCGGTATCAGTTTATGCTGGTGCGCAAAAATGCGTGTTCCCTGCCCTTTTGCAGCTTGACACCGGCGGGCAATCGTGATATTATAGATGAGCAGTTTTGAGCGCCACAAAAGAATATGGGCCCGTGGCTCAGTTGGGAGAGCGCCGCGTTCGCATCGCGGAGGCCGAGGGTTCGAATCCCTTCGGGTCCACCATATCATAAACCCGCAGAAATGCGGGTTTTCCCTTTGTTTATGCTGGTTTTCAGCGTTTTTAGTCTTTGCAAATCTTGCTGTTTCTTGCGGTCTTTTGGCATATAGACTACACAGAAACTACACAGTAAAATACCCCCTCCGTAACTGGAGGGGGCATCTCTTTACCACACCTTCTCTGACACTCCGAGTGCCTCGTACAAAAGGTGCTTTTGCTTTGTGCTTGCGCCTGGAACGGCCCCACCACAATATTTCTGCTTTCCATTCCCTGCGGAATGCCGGAAGGCAGCGCCGCCATCTCGGCCAGCACAGCAAAAGCTCCCCCGGCGCGGGAGAGCTTTTGGGCGAATCACGGATTACTTTTTGCGGGCGAGGACGGCCATGCCAAGAGCAGAAACAGCCATGAGAGCGACCGCGGCGGCGACCACATCATTGGCACCGGTGGTGGGGTTCTTCTCGGGCTCGGTCTTGGGGGTGTCCTCGGTGGGGGTGTAGATGATGATGGGGGTGGAAACTTCCTCCTTACCGGTGGGGTTTATGATCAGCTGATCATTCGTTTTCCACTTCAAAACATCAGTCAGTTTAATCGATTCTCCTGCAGGGTTAGTTACAGTAGAGCCATCAGGCAGGCCGGGAACACTTTCTTTATTGGTATTATCAACCATTGTATACATAGCAGCAGTATTTGCGCTCTTAGTGTTCTTTTCTACTACAAGGTCGAACGCCGCATTGGCACCGAAATACATACCAACATTCTTGGTGCTGGTATCGCCATTCTGTGCGGAAATATCAAAGTGGTTACTGGTAGCAGTTAGAGTCGTGTCCATCTCCCACTGGGCAATTCGTTCAAACTTTACGGGACGGGTACTTGTCACTTTATTATTGGTAAAGTTGATGGTTGTGAGGGAACGGAAATCGTTACCCTGACCCTCGTTATCGCCCTTGCTCCAGTTACCGTAGGCAGGTCTGATCCAAGTGGGGTTGGAATTGTTGGCCTTAGATGTATTGGTGTAATTGTTAAAAGTGCAGTTATTGAAAACCAAGCTCTGTGTAGCCATAGCACCAACGATAATGCCATCAAAGGTGCAGCCTTCAAAATCCACGCAGCCCAACTGACTCCAAGGGCCGGTGTAAAGCTGATAATCAATGCTGATAACATTCTTGAAGGTGGTGCCCTGGAAGGTTACATGGGTGTAGGCGGGAACAGCCAGCAATAAGCTGGTGCCGATATGATCAATATCCTCATAGCCGGTAACACCGCTGGTAATAGTACCGCCAACAAAAACAATATTTTTACCGTTGGCGCCGTCATTTTTCTCGCCAAGGTAGCCATTAGAATTGTAGCCATTCAGCACGCTGCGGTCTTCAGTCTGTCCCGTGGTATCATCGCGCTTACCATTGCCGAGAACACCGTTAGCACCATAGCTGTAATCACCTACGGCGACATACATAGTTCCGCCGAGCCGTTCCTGGGCAGCGATGTATTCATCACGAGTCATAGCGCCAAGCTGCGCCAGCGTATAGGGGTTGGACTGGGAACCATTACCCGCAGCACCCTCTTCGGCCATAGCAGTAACCGGCAGCATGACGGCCAGCATAAGGACAGCCAGCAAAATGCTTAAAAACTTTTTCATTTTGTATACCTCTTTCTCTTTTTTATTTTTCCCGCAGGTGGGGTTGTGTTTGCGGAGCAAACACAAAAATATCCCCATGGGGATATAAGAACAGGATAAGACTACCACTTTTGGGCAGGGGATGTCAACCTAAATGAGAAATTTTGGGGAGGTGCACAAATTCTTGTGTAATTTTTATGCAAAACAGAAGAGCAGCGCCGCAGCGCTGCCCTTTGCAGGAGAAAATCCGGGATATCAAATCATTGCTCTGTTACTTGCAGAGGGGGCTTTCCTTGGGCCGGGTAAAGTACTCCTTGGTGAGTTTAAGAACGACCGGGGAAAGCAGCGCCACGGCGATGAGGTTGGGGATGGCCATCATACCATTGAAGGTTTCGGCGATGCTCCAGAGGAGATCGAGCTTGACGGTGGCACCGATAATGGCAACCAGGGAATAGATGACCATGAAGGGCTTGATGACCTTTTCACCGAAGAGGTACTCGCTGCAGCGGGCACCGTACAGGCCCCAACCCAAAATGGTGGTGAAGGCAAAGCAGCACATGGCCACGGCGGTGAAAATGGTGATCCAGTTGCCGTAGGTGCTGGTAAAGCCGCTGATGGTCAGCTCTGCGCCGGCATCCGCGCCAAAGTTGATGGGCACGCCGCTGCACAGGATAACAAGCGCAGTAAAGGTGCAGATGATGATGGTATCCACAAATACCTCAAAGACACCGAACAGGCCCTGCTGCACCGGATCATTGACCTCGGCGCCTGCATGGGCAATAGAGGCAGTACCAAGACCGGCTTCATTGGAGAAGATGCCGCGGGCAACACCCTTTTGTACGGCGGTGAACATGGCGCCTACTACGCCGCCGGTCACAGCGGTGGGATTGAAGGCGCCCTTAATGATGGAGGAGAACGCCTCAGGGAGATTCCCGATGTGAACAATGATAACGCCAAGACCCAGCACCACATACAAAAGCGCCATAATGGGCACAAGACGCTCTGCCACATGACCGATGCGCTTGATGCCGCCCAGCAGGATCATGCCGACCAAAACAGTAATAACAATGCCGAGAATGAGATTGAGGGTGGAAGCGCTGCCTGCCTCGATCACGCCGAAGCTGATGAGAGCGGTATCAATGGAGGCGACGATGGTATTGACCTGTGTGGCGTTACCGGTGCCGAATACAGCAAAGACACCGAAGATGGCGAAGAGCACGCCCAGCCATTTCCACTTCTTGCCCAGGCCGTTCTGGATATAATACATGGGGCCGCCGACCCAGTCGCCGTGTTTATTCTTCTGGCGGTAGTGGACGGCCAGCGTAACCTCGCTGTACTTGGTCACCATACCCAGCAGGGCGGAGATCCACATCCAGAAAACAGCGCCGGGGCCGCCGATGGCGATAGCGCCTGCCACACCGGCGATATTGCCGGTGCCGACGGTAGCTGCCAAGGCGGTGCAGACCGCCTGAAAAGGGGTGACGGCGCCGCGACCAGCCTCGGTGGAGCGATGGAACAGCTTACCGATGGTATTCTGCCACACGGTGCCGAACTTGCGGAACTGGAGGAAACCGGTGCGGATACTGAGGTACAGACCCACGCCGAAGATGAGCACCATGGCGGGCACACCCCACACGATGCCATTGACGGTAGAATTGATACTGCTGATGGTTTCAAGCATTTACAATACTTCCTTTCTCTACACAATTTTTTACGGGATTTGTGCGGGAAAGGGTATAAAAAAACGCCCCCGCCCCTGCACTTCGGCATAAGGACGAAAGCGAAAAACGCCTGCGTGGTACCACCTTACTTCGCTCCGCCCTCGCAGGCGGCAGCCTTATGGGTGCCAAGGACACCCTGCCGCTGTAATGGGCGGCGCCCAGCGCAGCCTACCGGGGTTCCCTTTCGGTGCGCGGCTCCGGGAGAGCTTCATACAAAACCACACCCGCGCCTCTCACCAACCGGCTGCTCTCTTTGGGGGGATCTTTGTACTACTAATTCCCTTCGTTGCTTTTTATTATGTTGCATATTGTAGCAGATGAAAGCGGGAATGTCAACGGGTTTGACGCATTTTTTGTAGTTTTTCCAAATCACAAATTCATCTTAGCTGGCTTTTTGATAAAAAAGACGGTAAAAAGGCTGGAAATATGAAAGTTTCTCATTGAAATTCCTGCAACATGGAGATTTTTTGACGGAAGCCTTGCTATAACTATACTGCTGTGGTATAATATAAGTAACCGGAACACCCGGTGAGAAAGGATGAAAAATGATATGGCAATGAATATAACCGAACTGCACGCGGAAAATTTTGAACAGGAAGTAGTAAACGCCGACCGGCCGGTGTGCATCGACTTTTGGGCGCCGTGGTGCGGTCCCTGCCGGATGCTTTCGCCGGTCATCGAGGAGCTGGCGGCGGAGGAACCGGCCATCAAGTTCTGCAAGGTGAATGTGGACGACGAGCCGGGGCTGGCGGCCCAGTTTGGGGTCAGCAGCATCCCGACGCTGATCTTCAGCAAAAACGGCGCGCTGACCGGCCGCACGGTGGGCTTCCGGCCCAAGGCAGAGCTGCTGGAGCTGATCGACGGGATCAAGGACTAAAACTTTATAAAAATACCCCCGGTCACTGCGGCCGGGGGGTGTTTTTCTTTATTCTGTTTATTCGGTTTTCTCCGGGGCGGGCTGTTCCGCGTACTGGTGCGGGGTACCGCTGCCGGGGTAGCAATCCACCAGGGCGTGATACATCAGCGGCCACACATGCTCGCTGACATCCCGGGTGCCGCGGTGCTCGCTATCGTAGGGCAGCACCTCCAGTACCTTAAGATTGACGGTGGTGGGCTGCCAGGGGAAATTCTTGAGGATCTTTTCGGTATTTTCGATGACGCAGACCACGATGGGGACTTTGGCCTTTTGGGCGATCTTGAAGGCGCCATTGCGGAAGGGCAGCAGTGGCTCCTCGGTTTTATTGGTTTGGCCCTCCGGGTAGATGCCCATGGAAACGACATTCTCATCCAAAAGCTCCACCGCTTCATTGATGGTCTTAACGGCGGCGCGGTTATCCTCGCGGTCCAGCGGCAGGCAGAAGCACATATGCATGAGTTTATTGACAATGGGGATCTTGAAATTCTCCTTTTTGGAGATAAAGGCCAGGGTGAATTCCGAAAGCTCCGCCATGGTGAGGACGGGATCGAAAATGGTGCGGTGGTTGCTGACCAGCAAAAAGCGGGTATCGTGTGGGATCTTTTCCCGGCCGGTAACATTGACCCGCACCCGCAGCAAGAACATACCCACCTGCACGATGTTGGTCATGAGCCAGTGGTAGAAGCGGGTACGGCGGTCGGCGGGGCGATCGATGCGGATGAACACCGACAGCAGCGCCACCAGCAGCAAAAAAACAATAATACAGCCCAGTGTATAGCCCACGGCCAACAGAATGCCAAGAATGGGGCCGATGCTGTGGAGGATGCAGGTATAGACGGCCAGGCCGATACCCAGCAGGATGAGAATGGTGAGGATCAAGGGAGTCCCTCGCTTTCAGGTGGATGATGGATAAGAATAAAAAAGGAGAGATTAAGATTTCCTTAAGGTATAGTATCTATTCTATCGAAAAGATTTTGATTTGCAAGGTATTTTTCCGTTAAATTTTCGTAAACGATGGCATGGGCTTGCATTTTACGAGGTATAGCGGTATACTATTGGCGGAATAACCGTTCTGAAAATACATTTACAGGAGGTATTGTGATGAATCATATTGACGCAAAAGGCAAGGCCTGCCCCATGCCCGTAATGATGGCCAAAAAAGAGATGGATACCGGCTGCGAGGCGCTTTCCATCACGGTGGATAATGCCATAGCCGTACAGAATCTGAGCCGCCTGGCAGAGAGCCAGGGCTTTGCCGCCGAGACCGCCGAGGAGAACGGCTGCTATACCATTACCATGCACCGCACCGGCGCGCCGGCCCAGGAGATGCCTGAGGAGCTGCTGAACTGCGCTGTGCCCGCCGCGAGCGACTATGTGGTATTTGCCGGGCGGGATGTCATCGGTGAGGGCGACCCGGAGCTGGGCCATTCCCTCATCAAGATGTTCTTCTACACCCTGAGCGAGAAGCCTGACCTGCCTTCCGCCATCTGCTTTATGAACAACGGCGTGCGGCTGGTGACTGAGAACGAGCAGACCATAGAGCACCTGAAGGTACTGGAAGCAAAGGGCGTCAAGCTGATTGTGTGCGGCACCTGCCTGAATTTCTACGGGCTGACCGACAAGCTGCAGTGCGGCACCATCGGCAACATGTATGACATTGTGGAGACCATGACCAAGGCGGGCAAGGTCATCACCGTGTAAGCAAAGAGAAACAGCTCTTCCCCCGGCCGAAAGGTTGGGGGAGTTTTGCTGGGGGCGGGTAGGCGCAAGACGGCCGCAGGCCGCCCCGGCTGCGCCGGGGCCAGCGGGCTTCGCCCGCTGAGATCGCCCTTTGGGCGATCTGGCCTGCGGCCGAAACCAGTACCCAGCAGGGGCCGGCGGTGTCATATTTTACAGGAATGTGAACATTTTACACCATTTGCCCCGAAGTGTGGCATGACATCTTGATTTTATGAAGGCAGACCGCTATACTATTGATATTGAAAATCCGCCGGCACAAAATGCCGGCACAAATTATCTTTTTCCGAGGTCAACACCCTATGACAAAGCTGAAAGATTTTTTGCACAAGCGGCCCTCCGCATGGTATATGCTGTATATCCCGGTATATCTGCTGCTGTTTTTCATTGTGGAGCAGCTGGTACCCTCCACCTGCGATTACTGGGTAAGCTACCTGCCGCTGGATGATCTGATCCCCTTTTGCGAGTATTTTGTTATCTTCTACTGCATGTGGTATCCGCTGCTCATCGCCACGGCCATTTATCTTTTTGCCAATGATGACCACAGCTTTCGGCTGTACGGATGGTTTATCATCATTGCCTTTACCGGAACGCTTTTATTCTGCCTGATTTTCCCCAATGGACAGAACCTGCGCCCGGCCGAATTTACCGATCCGAACATCTTTACCTGGCTGGTGGGGCGGCTGTACCATGCCGATACCAACACCAATGTCATCCCCAGTATGCATGTACTGGGCTGCATGGCCGCCGTCTTTGGGCTGTTCCGCTGCCGCTGTACTCCACGCTGGGCCAAGATCGGTGTCATTATCCTGACGGTGCTTATCAATGCCTCCACGGTGTTCATCAAGCAGCACAGCATCCTGGATGTTATCATCGCGCTGATCGTCAGCGTGGTGCTGTACTTTGTGGTATTCCGGTGGATGGATAAACGCATCGGCGGCACACCGCTGCCCCTGCCGGAGGATGCCAAGACCTGATCCCGCAGAACAAAAGAGAACCTCCCCTAACTTTCCGGTCAGGGGAGGTTTTTGTGTATTTATTTGTTTTGGGCCAGCCAGTCCATACGGCCGATGCGTTTTCTCAGAAGCCCAGTTAGTTCCTCCATTATTTTTCTTTTGTTTTATGATATGCCAGCCGCTCGCCGCCATCTGCCAGGTAGATGATGCCGCACTGATGAAAGCCGTTTTTGGCAAGGCAGCCCTGCATGGGCAGATTGATGCGATGGGTGTCGGCGCGGAGGTTGGGGTGCTGCTGCCAGCACCACGCCAGACAGAAGCTGCACACGCCGCCCCGGTGCGCCCCCACGCCCAGCCGGTGGATGACGCCGTAGGGTTTCTCATCCAGCCAGGTGCCCTGGTAGATTTTACGGTAGGTGGGTTCTTCCCCTACAGTGAAGCAGAATACCGCCAGCGGGGTGCCATTATCATCGCAGCAGAGATAGCTCTGCCCTTTGGTGATATCCTCTGTCACCAGTTCCCGGCTGGGGTAGCCGCCGCCCCACTGCTGGTCATTGCCGTTTTGGCGCATATACTGCCGGGCGTGGTCGTACAGGGCCATAGCGGCGTCTAAATCTTCTATTTGAGTGGGGCGAATAAACATCAGTAATCTCTCCTTTGCGGGGGCACATTCTTTGTGATGGGGATACTATAGCACACGGGAGAAGCCGGTGCAAGGGGGAAGTATGGAGCTCGCCGGCATTTCGCCCCAAAGGGCGAAATGCCGGTGGGCCCCTGCCCTTAGCAGGAAGCCACGGAGGTGCAGGGAGTACGGAAAGGCCGCCGGCGGAGCCGACGGCCAAAATGCTCATGTGCGGTTTTTAGATGGTTTCGTCCCGGCCAGCTTTCTGTCCGGCCAGCAGGGCCACCATGCAGGTAAACAGGATATACCCCAGGCCGATGTTCCAGTTGGGGGTCAGATCATGCAGCCAGCCCACCACCAGCGGACCTGTAGCGGCCAGCGCATAGCCTACCGACTGTGCAAAGCCGGAAAGCCGGGCGGCATCCACAGCGTTTTTGGCACGGAAGCCCATAAGCGCCAGCCCCATGCTGAAGGCGCAGCCGTTGGCGAGGCCCAGGATGATGGTGGCAGCGACCTGCGCCGCGGCCGCGGAGGAGGCCATCAGGGTGGTGATGCCGATGATATTGAGGATGGAGCCCAGCAGCAGCCAACCGCGCTGATCCCGGCGTTTACCGGCCAGGGTGGGCACCAGCAGCGAGGGGGCCAGGCTGACCACCTGATACAGGGAGGTGACCATCCCGGCGGTTTGGCCTGCCATGCCGGAGGACTGCAAAATGGTGGGCAGCCAGCCGATGACCGCATAGAAGATAAGGGAATTGATGCCGAAATACAGGGTGACGCACCAGGCCAGCCCGCTTTTCCAGATGGGCTTCAGATCGGATGCGGCTTCGGCCGGGTCGGTGGTGCCCAGCCGCAGGGAGACATTCTTGCGCCAGATAAAGCCGGTGATGACCACCGTGATACCCCAGATCATCAGCGCACCGTTCCATCCCAAGCCGGCGGTGGAAAGCGGGACATTAAGTGCCAAACCGATGGCGGCGGCTGCCACCATGGCCACGGTGAAGTAGGCCGTGACCTGCCCCACTCGGGTGGGATATTCCGCCTTGACCACAGCGGGGAGCAGCACATTGCCGATGGCGGTGCCGACACCGACGATGGCAGTACCGAGGAACAGTCCAAGGATGCCTGCGGTGCTCCTAAGCACGGTGCCCAGCAGGATAAGGCACAGCCCGATAAGGACGGTTCGGCCCTCCCCCAGGCGGCGGCCGATGCCGCCGGTAAGCGGACTGACCACGGCAAAGGCGATAAGCGGCAGGGTGGTAAGCAGCCCGGAAGCGCTGCCGGAAAGGCCCAGACTCTCGGTGATCTCCGGGAGGAGGGGGCCCACGCCGGTGATGATGATACGCAGACAGAAGGCCACCAGAATGATGCTGAGCATCATAGTGCGACCCGGGGAGGAAACGGTGTTGGTTTCAGCTTTCGTAATGATCCCTCATTTTTTACTTATTTTTATTGCAGTGGTATTGCCAGTAGATCTTATTGACAAGGCCGCCCAGCAGGATGATGGTCCCGATGAGATGCAGCCAGAGCATCAAAATAATAAGCGAGGCCAGTGACCCGTATACCAGCGTATACCGCGCCGAGGCACTGATCATGGTGGAGAAAAGGATGCTGACCGCCAAAATGGCCAGCCCGCCAAAGATGGCGCCCGGCAGAACCGGCAGCGCGGGACGGTTGTGTGGGGTGACACTGCGGTACAGCAGCAGCAACAGCAGCATAATGATACCGGTGAGCAGAATAAAACGCAGCCAGGTCCAGCTGGCGATGATCTCGCCCACATGGAACCACTGGTCCAGCAGATCGATGAACCAATCGCCGGTGGCCACCACAATGACCGAAAGGTAAATGATAACCAGGAATACCGCCGAGTAGAGGAAGCACATCACCGTGTGGAGCAGCCCTTGATAGCGCTGCTGGCCGTAAAGATCCCCCATGGTGGCCATGATGGTACCAAAGGCGCCGGAAGCCGCCGTAAACAACAGGATGATGCCGGCCCACAGCATGGCCTGGGAGTAGTTATCGTGAATATAGCCGAAGAAGGTGACCAGTGTTTCGGTCACCTGGGGAGGGATGACCTCGCTGAGCAGTTCCAGCAGCTCGCCGGTATCGATGCGGGTGCGGCCGATGATGCTGGCCACGCAGATGAGCAGCGGGAAAAAGCTGAGCATCAGGTAGTAGGCGAATGCTGCCGCGCTGCGGCCCATGCGCCTGCTGCCGTACAGGTCCAGGATCTCATACACCTTGGTCAAAAACGGGCTCTTATCGATAATTTTCTGCAGGAATGGGGGCAAGGGGTTCCCTCCTTTCTCCTAAATTCTACAAGCCGCCGGGCCCCCGCCGCCCCGCTGCCGGGC
>OLYB01003085.1_pt1 | contig 10548 bp, 3 predicted proteins | sample 1674481 | NCBI WGS metagenome assembly OLYB01 (sample SAMEA103958167, study PRJEB25191) | human gut metagenome
CGCTCTATGTAACTGCGCATATTCCATGCTCTGCAAAGCGCTTTCTTCGACCGTCGCCGGACGATGCACGGCCCGGTCATACAACGATGCCTCCGTAAGCTCCGATTGCTCATAGTGGCGATCCACTTCGTTCAGATAGGAGAGGTCGTCCAGCTCAAAGGAATCAAACAACGCAAACACGGCAGCGCTGATCTCAAAATGATGCCGATTGCCTTGTCCGTCCGAAAAGGTCAGCCAGTGGCGGCCGTCCCCGGTCGTGCCGATGGTATAGGGATTGTATTTGTCCTTCCTTCGTTTCGGATGGTTTCCATCCATGATATTTTCCTCCGTTTCGATTTGAATTTTGAAAATCCAAATCGTGCGGAGGACTGCGGCAGCCTACGCTGCAGACCGAAAAGCGCAGACATAGGAAAATGCATCTGCAGAAAGCGAAGGCCTGCAAAACAAGTGAGTATAATCTATATGGAGTGGCTGTTTTTACTACATATTTCATTGCTCGGAGAGCACTTTTTGAGGAACTCACCATTCGCAACGCAGGCTATAGAATGAAATAAAATTTGCTACTTTTTACAGGGAAGGCGGTTCGCAAACAAATAAGCACAAAAAATCCCTCCAATCTAAAAAACTCAGATTGGAGGGATATACGCGCAGTGAATCAGCCCGCCAACATTCGTTTTTTTATTTGGCGGGATATATGATTTCGTATTTGTTGCATCGCTTATTTGCCGATACTTGTACAGTTGACATGAATGGCGCTGCTATAACAATTACTTACTATAATGAAGCTCCATTAACAAAAGTCAAGCCCAAAAACAAAAAAACATGCGAACATCATAGCGGAGAGAAGGAGATCATTTTTCATGGTCATCTTTTGGAATTATATTTTCTAATAAATTCTATCAAAAATATAAAAACAGTATTGACAGAGGAAAACGGGTTTGTCATAATTACACCAATACGTTTCATTTTTTTACAGAAACGTACAAAATTTTACTTTGTGGGGTAAAGAACCATGAAAGAAGGCGTAAAGAAGAGCATATCCCTCATCCTTGTGCTGACGCTGCTGGTGCAGCTGCTGCCGGTGGTGGCATTCGGTGTCGGCGACGAAACAAACGATCTGGACATCAGTACAGACAGCGAAACGGTGTCCATGAAAGACGACGATGCGGAGATCGTCGGCGAGGAGGACGCGCTGCGCGAGGAATCCGTCAAGCATTTCCGGTTGCGGGACGGGGGCTACATGCTGGTGGAGTACGAAACGGCAGTGCACTACCAGACGGCGGACGGGTCTTGGGAGGAGATCGACAACACACTGCAGAAAACCGGTCAGCAGTATGTTGCCAAGGCGGGAGACATGACGCGGAAATTTGCCGCGTCGCTCGACAGCGGCTTCCTGTTCGAGACGGCGTATCAGGGGCAGAGCGTGTCGATGTCGCTGGCGCGGCGCAGCAGCCGCGACGTTGTGGCGGTCGCGCCGGACGTTCCGGCAGCGGAGGAAACGGCAGCCCCCGAAGAAACAGCGGTGCCGGAGACTGCCGACCAGCCGCAGGAGGCGGAGCAGACGGAGGCAGACCAGACGCAGGAGCCCGCGGAAGCCGCGGCGGAGACGGATGTGCCGCAGCAGGAGACGGCAGAGGAGCTGCCGCTGCTGGACGACGCGGCGTATACGCTGGTCACGTCCACGGCGGCGGCCAGGATGGAAAACCCGGGGGCCAAAATGCGCACCTTCAGCAAGCTGGCGGAGAAAGACAAGATCCAGCCGCAGAAAATCCGCTCCAGCGTTGCGTTCGACAACGTGATGGACGGTGTCAGCCTGCTGTACCAGAACTATGGATATAACGTAAAAGAGAGCATCATCATCGAGAAGCCGCAGGAACAGTATGCCTACTCGTTTGTGCTGAACCTGCAGGGCCTGACGCCGACGCTTGAGGCCGACGGCTCTGTGCTGCTGCGCGGTGCCGACGGCGAGCCGGTCTACGAGATCCCGGCACCGTATCTGGCGGATGCCGACGGCGCAACGTCACTGGAGGACGCCGCCTACAAGCTCGAGCGCATCTCGGGCGGTTATCTGCTGACCGTGGAGGCGGACCCGGAGTGGATGAACGCGCCGGAGCGTGCCTACCCCGTGACGCTCGACCCGACGATCCTGCTGCACAACAAGGGCAACGTTCTGACGACGTTCATCCGGTCGGCATGGCCGGGGTCTGTTGCCCCGAATTCTGCAGATCAATTTGTCGGGTATAGGGCAAACGAAGGATATGATGCCTGTAATATTTATGTTCAGTTTGCAAACCTGCCGGAGATTCCGCAAAATTGTGTTCCAATTAGCGCGCAATTGGCAATGTATAACGCCGGCTTTTTCACATCCGATGGTGTAGGCTGTGCGGCTCCGGATGGATCATTGACGGTGGAAGCGCATGAATGGCCCGCTGCGGTCAGCGATGTTTCCGGTCTGACTTGGTATCTGGTCCATTTTGGCTCTACACCTGTTAACGAAGAAACCATTGACTACCAAAAATTAAGTAAGAAAACTCTTGGGGAATACGTCACATGGGACATCACGCGCACAGTCATGCAGTGGTACCAGAAGCAGAACGAAGGCGACACGAGCGGCGGGCGCGGCGTACTCCTCGAGGGAATTGACGGTAGTGAGAATTATCGCGTAGCGAACCTGATCGGCAGCGGATACCACGACTACAGCCCGTATTTTGCGGTGTACTACCGCAATCCGGTCGGTCTGGAGAGCTATTATACCTATCAGGAGGCATCGGCGGGAAAAGCCGGAGATCTTTCTATCCATAATTTTACGAACCAGTTCACGCTCGACCGTGCGGATGTCTCCCTCTCGCTGGAGCCGGCATCCTATGCGCTGCGCCACATCTATAATAGCGCCACCTCCGGCATCGAATTTTCCAATAACGAGGCGGGCGGTATTCACACCTGTGACTACACGTCCATGCAAGTCGGTGTCGGCTGGAAGCTCTCTGCGCAGCAGACGGTGGTGGAGTGCAAGGTCGGCGACGAGACGTATCTGGTCTACAACGACGAGGACGGCACCGAGCATTACTTCAGCAAGACGGCGACCAACACGTATGAGGACGAGGACGGCCTCAGCCTGAAGATCGTCAAGTCCACCAGTGGCGGCAATACGATCTATACCATGACGGATATGGACAAGTACCACACGTGGGTGTTCCACAACGGCTACCTGATCTCCGTCACGGACAACAACAGCAACACGATCTATTTCGCCTACAACGCAGCGTACAGCAGCGGCGGCAGCGCGTGGAAGCCGGTCAAGGGTTCTGCCAGCAACCGGCTCGTGCAGATCGTCATGGACATCAACAGCAGCAGCAACGACAATCCGAGGACGCTCCAGACGGTCGCGAACCTGGCCTACAGCGGCGACCGGCTCTCCAGCGTGACGGACTACGCCGGTCGCAGCACGAACTACAGCTACGACTCCGGCGGACACCTGACGCAGGTGACCTATGCAGACGGCACGTCCGCGTCCTACGAGTATTACTCGAGCAACGGCCGCCTGTCGACGCTGTATGATGCCGAGAGCCAGTACGGACTGGACATTACCTACACCTACAATCTCGGCGTCGTGTCCACGTTCCGCGTGCAGGAATTTGCCAACACCTCGGGGGCAAAGCAGACCGGCAGCGCCTTTCATGCCTACCGCAACGGCATCCACCAGACATCGTACCGCTTCTACGGGCCGGACCATACCCGGGACACGGCCGACGACACGGTCATGACCTGCGTGCTCGACCATTTTGGTAAGACGATCTGCACCTATGACAGCAACACGGACTACTCAGAGATCATCGGCACCAGCGCCGCCAACTATACGGACAACAGCGGCACCAGCAAAACGAACAACCGCCTGACCGGCGCGGCGGCTATGGGTATATCGTCGTTCAACATGCTGTCCAACTCCGGATTGGAGACCTGCACAGGCAACGCTGCGGACAACTGGGCGCAGCTTTCATTCAGCACGTCTGCCTCGGCGGGTACACAGTCCGGAAACAAGGCGCGCCTTGGCAAAGCCTCAATTAAAACCACGGCGCGCGGCAGCGGCATGTATCAGGAAGCCACCCTGCAGGCAGGCACAACGTACACCTTCTCAGGCTATGTGAACACATGCGACATGACCGCGTTTGATTCCAACGGCAGCGTGTATCTTGCGGCACTCACGGCCGACCAGATCGCGGATCTGTCGCAGGCGTGTGCCTCGCCGTGGAAAAGCGAACAGGTGAACTACAAAACGGATGCCTCGATCAACCGCGGCTGGGAGAAGATCAGCGTGACGTTCATGCCGGAGACGTCGGGCACATACTACATGGCGTTCCTGCAGGATCGAGCGGACGGCACGGCCTATTGCGACGACCTGCTGCTGGAAGAGAGCGAGGCCGCCTCCGAGATCAACCTGGTGCAAAATGGCAGATTTGCGTGGCTCGTCAACGGGAAACCGGAAGGCTGGGTCCCAAACAGCTACACGATCAGCGATGAGCACCCGTTCGGCCAGTCGCTGAGCAAATCCATGCGTGTCAGCAACACGATGAACGGCTACGCGCGCACGCACCAGGTCATCCCGCTCAATCTCCCGGCAGATGAGGCGACGTTCCTGCTCTCCGGCTGGGGCAAGGCAAACTCCGTGGGCGGCACGGCCCGCAAGCATGAGGACGGCGACGAGCGGTATTTTGGCCTTGTCGCGGAGATTGCCTACACCGACGGAACGACCGAAAACCAGTACGTGAGCTTCAACGGGGACTACGCGGACTGGCAGTTTGCATCGGGCGTCATCGTGCCGGGCAAGCGCGACAAGTGGGTCCAAGAGATCACGGTGCGCTGCGCCTATGACTACAACGCCAACGACGCGTACTTCACGAACATCAGCCTCGTGCTCGAACCGGCGGAGACCTACAGCTACGACAGCAAGGGCAACCCCATCGCGGCAACGGACGGCAGCGCCAAGACGGCCAGCGAGTTCTTCGCCGACTCCCAGCGCCTCAAGAGCTACACCACGCCCGGCGGCGCAAAGCACACGCTGGGGTACGACGCAAGCAACAACCTGCAGGAGGATACGCTGGCCGGGCTGACGAACTACACCTACCACAACACCTCCGGCAGCCCCACGACGAGCATGACGCGCGAGGGGTACAGCGGAGATTACCTCAAGTCCCAAAATGTCTACGACAGTACCGGCCGTTTCCGCACGCTGGCCATAGATGCAAACGGTGTGCAGACAGGCTACACCTATGACGATACAACGCTGCAGCTCACCAGCGTCCACAGCGCCGGCGGAGCGACTCAGACCTATACCTACCAGTCCGGCCGCGACCGCGTGTCGCAGACGGCGATCGACCAGACGGCTGCACTTACCTACCGGTACGACCGCGCGCAGCTGACCGACCTCATCCGCAAGGCGTTCCCGCAGGCGGCGGATGCCAGCGGAAACAACGTCAACCCCTTCTGGCAGCACTACCTGCTGGGCTACGACGCCTTCGGCAACATGACGCGCGTGCAGGTCTGCGCCTCGAGCGCGGAGCGAGAGGGGCATACCGCGCCCGTCACCCTCGCGTCGTATACATATGAGGGCAACGTCAATAACGGCCGGCTGGCCACGATGACCTACGGCAACGGCGACAGTGTCAGCTACACCTATGACGCGTTTGACAGGCAGCGCACCGCCGCGTATAATGACGGTACAACATACCACTACGACTACAGCGGCGACAACGACCTTGCGCGGCAGTACGTCACGGACGGCAGCGGCGCGGTCACGGAGCAGTACAGCTACCAGTATGACAGCCTCGGCCGGCTCATCCATTCGCGCCAGTCGACGGGCGGCGGCACACTCGTGCAGCTCACGCAGCACATGTACGACAACGCAAACCGGCTCACATCGCAGTCGTGGCAGTTCGGCGGCGACACGTTCCGGCAGAGCTATACCTACACCGGCCAGAATAGTGACGGCAAACAGGTCGATGGCACGATCAGCGCCATCACGACCACGATTCCGGACCGGAGCGCCATCACGTCCGAATACAAATACAATGACCTCCGCCAGCTGAAGTCCAAGAGCGTCACCGGGCCCGGCCAGAACGGGAAGCAGACCAAGGTCTATGACCGCACCTATACCTATGCGGTCATCGCGGAGGATGACGGCTGCAACCGGATGGGCACGCGTCTGGCGAGCACGGGCTATACGTTCGGCTCAAGCAGCCGCGGCTTCACGTATACCTACGACGCAGCCGGCAACATCTCCAGGATCGTCACTGCGGGCACGAGCGTGCCCAAGGCGGCGCAGTTGAAGGAGTATACCTACGACGCGCAGGGCCAGCTGGTGTCTGAGAAGAACAGCAGCAAGACGACCTTCCTCTATGCCTACGATACGGCGGGCAACATCCGGAGTATTACGAAAGACGGCACGGTCACAAAGTCCTTCGGCTACACGAATGCCTCGTGGCCGGACCTGCTCACGAGCGTGACGGCAAACGGTACGACCAAGGACGTCCTGTATGAGGGGCAGTCGCAGACGAGCGACCTCCCATCCTCCGGCAACCCGGTCACATATTACAACGGCAAGGACTATACCTTCACGTGGACGAAGGGCCGCCAGCTCGCCTCCGCGACGGTCGACGGGAAGCAGGTCTCCTATACTTATGACATGTCCGGTGTCCGTACCAGCAAAACGGTCAACGGCACGACGTACAACTACACCACGCTCTCCGGCAAGGTCATGCGGCAGACTTGGGGCAACAAGTCTCTCGAGTTTGTCTACGACGACGGCAACCAGCCGTTCGCCATGATCTATAACGACGGCTCGACCTCGACGCTCTACTACTACGTCCTCAATGCGCAGGGCGACGTCATTGCCCTTCTGAATTCCGCCGGCGCGCTCGTCGCGTCTTACAACTACGGCGCGTGGGGCAACTACTCCGTGCATGGTGCTGACGGCAAAAAGACTACGGATGCTACCTTCATCGGGCACATCAACCCGCTGCGCTACCGTGGTTACTATTACGACCGTGAGACGCGCCTTTACTACCTCCAGAGCCGGTACTACGACTTTGCCAACTGCCGGTTCATTAATGCGGATGGGTTGCTTGGAATTACCACTTTCCTTGGATGCAATTTGTTTTCCTATTGCAATAATAATCCAATAAATTGCGTGGATCCCTTAGGAACTATGGCTGCCGAAGCGATTACTGCTGCAACTAATTTTTGGAATCCTGTTGGATGGGTTGCAGCAACAGTTCTTGGTATTGAAATACTGGTAACGGGAATAGCTATAATTGGCGCAGGGATGGATTATTTAGAGAGCCGTAGGAATAGCTCAGGTTCTAACTCGAAGGCCGACCCAAAACCATCATCCAATAAAAACCCTAGCAAAAATGATAGTCGAAAGTCAAAGAAGACTTCCAAACAGACCGGAAAAGAAAGGGCCACAGATAAGCCTAGTTATGTAAACAAAGGAATGGTGGATCGCTCTTTGTCTGCACAACAAAATGCAAAGGATATTTTAAACAACCAGTTTGGCCCCGGAAATTGGAACAAAGGGCCTGGTAGCGATTTTAACAAAATTGTGAAATGGATCAATAGAAGTGGGTTGTTTGTGTGGTCTTTAGGAAATACAGATCGGTTACAAGCAGATGAAAATGGAGATTATTTCATTTTCCTTTATTCGGAGGGGATAATGTCATGAAGATTTATGAACTGGTACATATGCATAGAGCGGAAGTGCTATCAGATGGTCGTTTTCACTGCGGAGACATTGCAATCCTTGGCTTTTTTAAATCATTAGATGAGGTTTCTACAACAATTAAGTTCTATAAAAACATTGAGGGCTTCCGGAATTATCCTAATGGATTTGTTGTCTTTGAGCACGAAATAGAGGGAGATGAGGCAAGCATCTACGTTGCATTTTTTTACATGCATGATGAAGAATATGAATTTGAATACAGCCGGGATCTCGGTATATTCACATGTGAGAGCGACGCTTGTCATGCTATAAAAAACTTTCGGCAGAACAACCTGATAAATTGGGATAATGACAAACTAGTAGCGGAATCCGGTGTAGATAAATATGTTCTTGGTGAGATGAACTGCACAGATGGTTTCGAGTTTTGAGCATGAGTATTAAAAAATACGGATAAAATTTTGCGAGAGATTTGCAAAATAGTAATTCGTTGCGGGCGGTGCTGATGCACCGCCCGCGTTTTGTTCCTCTTGGTGGGGGTGCGTTCGCGCCAAGAAAAATGAACAAATGCCATCATATATGGTTTTTCGTGCTCTTTTTTATCTATTCCGGAATACCGTAGCCTAAAATTTCGTAGTATCCCACCGGATATTGGCGCTGTCGGCAGCTGTCGCCGGAATTGCCCTCGATGGTGTAGACAATGCCGTTTTCGCATTTCTCCACGATGCCGACATGATCGGACTGCCCGTCCTGCGGACCGGATGAGCCCTTGTTGTCCCAATCGAAGAAAATGATCTGACCGGCAGACGGCTCAAAGCTGCCGTCCTGCCATTGTCCACGGTCCTTGAACCACTGCACCCCATTGACACAGCCTGCGAACTTCGGAATAACGCCGCTGTCGATATAGCCGCACTCATTCGCACACCAAGATACAAAGCAGGCGCACCACTCCACACGGGAGTTAAATCCATACCATGACCAATAGGGCTGACCGCCTACATTGCCGATCTGCGACAAGGCCACCGTGACGATAGCATCGTCCCCGGAGTAAATGCCGTAAAGGACGGCTGACCCCATACTACGGTTTTCCTCGACAAGCAATTCAGAGAGCTGCTGCCGCTGATCGGCGTTGAAGTTGAAACGGTCTGCCATTTCTTCGGCGGTCTTGTGGCTGACCGTAATATAAAGGTAGGTGTGTGTGACCGTTGTAATGGTTTCTACAATGTTCCCGTGGCCGTCATCGGTTTCGGTGATAATCTTTCCGGGCTTTCTCTCAATGTGAGAAGATATTTCATTCATCTGCCAGAAAATATCTTTGAGGATGGCTTTCTTGGCATCGTCCACCGTGGCGACCTCCTGCGGATCGTTGGGGTCGGTGGTGGTTTTCACCGCATACACGGCCAGCACCTCCGGCCAGACGGCACGGGAGCCGGACATCTCCAGCTCATCATAGGTGAGATTTGCCCTTGCGGTATCGATCTGCGACTGATAGTCGGCGTTAATTTCCTGCACAGCCTGCCGCATAGTTTGCCCCGTGCCGCTGCCCTCGCCGGAGAAGAAGATGCCGAAACAAGAGCCGACGATCAGCCCGATCAGGCAGACTACGATGATGACGGTGACAGAGACCCATCCACCGGCGGCGATAGCTGCGGCCAAGGCCTTCGCTTTGGCAATTACGGCTTTAACAGCGGTAGTAGTAGCCTTGACAGCCGTCTTCCTTGTGGAACTAGCAAACGCCTGCCTACTGCGGCTATTTGCTTTGATGGTGTTATGCACCGGCTTCTTTGGTAAATCCGCCTTTCTCAGCTGAAAGTGCTCTTTTGCCTTGGAGATGTTTTGCTTGGTGACCTTTACACCCTTGCGGCCGGCCTTATCCAGCCCATGAACAGCTTCGTGCGCCGCCGTTTCCGTTCCAGTCAAAGTGCGGTCGGCGGCGTATTCTTCGGGAGAGGATTCCGCCGCAAAAATGCCGTGCTCCGCCTTGTCCTTGGTGCGGACATAGGCATCCTTCATCCGCTCGGCGGCCACCGCCGATTTGTCGATTGCCTTTACCGTTCCCTTGACCACATCCCGTATCTTGATGTCAGGCATTGCTGCCCACCTCCGCAAAGGGCGCGGCGATTCGCTTGGCGACAACGACCATACGCCCGTTTTTGCGACTGTATTCACAGGTGGAGAGGGTGATCAGTTTATCGCCGTATTTCGCCGTTACACCGGTGTCGTAGAGGGAAAGCGCCTTGCATTGGACGATATAATCACCAAAGTCCTCCGCCGACTCCGCACAGATGAAATGATAATACTTGAAACCCCGTTCGGAATAGGCAACGGTCTTGAACACCGCCACGATCTCATATTCACTAAAGCCGGACAGCGTATCAAAGCGGATGGTCTTGTGCTCTCTATAAAAGTCCTCGTTTTCATACTTGCAGAGATCGGCAAACATCGTCCCGTTGTTCATGTGATGGCTGTAGATCACGCAGTTGTCGGACCGCGCAAGGTCGCAGTTTTCCTGCACATAGGGCACGCCGTAATCGCTGTACTGCTTGTCAAAACCCCGTTTTAGATAGAAATTCGGCTTGTCCACGGTCTGCATCACGGGATAGTCGATGTTTGTGCCGGGAATGGAGAGCCAGCCCACAAAGTCACTGTTCTGTTCCTGCACCACCCTATACCTTTCAAATGCCGTCAGCTCCGGCAGCGGCTCGGTTTCCACCAGCGCGGCGACCTGTTCAAAGGCTTCGGTGGCCTGTTTTCCGTCCGCATACTGCCGACAGAGCATGATGCCGGAGAAAAGGAAAAGGGCGGCACATACGGCCGCCCCGATCATCAGATATTTG
>OLYB01003093.1_pt1 | contig 10534 bp, 9 predicted proteins | sample 1674481 | NCBI WGS metagenome assembly OLYB01 (sample SAMEA103958167, study PRJEB25191) | human gut metagenome
CCTACAGGAGTGTATGAGGAAGTTGCAGGGACTCCCATGGATTTCAGCACTGCCAAACAGATCGGGCAGGATATTGAAGCAGAATTTGAGCAGCTGAAATTCACAGGCGGATATGACCACAATTATGTGACAGACAATTATGCAAAAGGAAACAGAAGACTAATCGCAACCGCATACAGTGATAAAACCGGAATTGCCATGGATGTCACTTCCGACTGTCCATGTGTACAGTTTTACGCAGCAAATTTTGTCGAAAATGAACATGGTAAAAATGGTCATACTTACAATAAGCGGGATGCTTTCTGTCTGGAAACGCAGGTTGAACCGAATGCGGTCAATGTTGAAGATTTCCACTCCCCGATTCTTAATGCAGGTGAACAGTATGATTCTGTGACTGCTTATCATTTCTACATCAGAAAGTAAAAATCTGACCATAAAACTAATTACATATTGATCCGGTTTTTTTCATATCTACAGCGTTCCAGCATGAAAAGAACCGGATTTTATTATCCATAATTCATGTTTGTCATAACGGCAGTTTCATGGTATGATAGTAAACAGAGATATTCGAAACAGTTATCTTTATAATTACAGCAATCACCATAAATGCATTATCAGAAATGACTGCTGTAAAATAACAGAATGGAGACATATATGAAAAAGAAAAATAAAACCCGGTCTGTTACAGGGCTTTTATTCGGGTTTATGGAACGTGTATCCGGAGATCACGTAGGAGCTTATGCGACACAGGCAGCGTATTTTCTGATCATGTCTTTTATTCCCTGTATTCTGTTTCTGACTACACTGGTACGGTATACACCTCTGACCTATAATGTAGTCAGGGATGCGATCGTTGCTTTTATTCCGGAGAATCTGCAGAGTTTTGTTCTGGGGATCGTGGTAGATGTATACAAAAGAAGTACTGCAATTGTCCCTTTGTCAGCAATTGTGGCACTGTGGTCTGCCGGAAAAGGAATGCAGTCTATCATCAATGGATTAAATACCATTTATCACGTAAAAGAAACCCGTAACTGGCTGTTAACCAGAATTTATGCAGTATTCTATACTTTATCACTGGTGATTGCGGTAATCGTGTCTCTGCTTATGCTTGTACTTGGAAACGAAATACAGAAAGTTGTATCAAGATATATTCCTTTTCTTGGAAGAGTTCTGGGAAAAATACTGGGGGCAAGAGCACTGTTGGTATTTGGTGTGTTGTTTCTGGTTTTTCTTATGTTGTATAAGGTTCTTCCGAACAGAAAAGCCACATTCAAAAGCCAGATTCCCGGAGCCTTGATCATAGCAGTTGCATGGTCGATATTTTCATACGGATTCTCTTTTTATTTTGAGATTTTTCCGGGATTCAGTAATATGTACGGAAACCTTGCGACGATCATCATGGTCATGGTATGGTTGTATATCTGTATGAATCTTCTGTTATACGGTGCAGAGATCAATGCTTATTTTGAAAAAGAATTCCGGATTGCACATAAATCGGTACAGGAACTGCTGGCACATGAAAAAGAAAAAAAGCAGCAGGAAAATGTTGCAGATAAGGATGCAGGAAAAGACAAAGGCAATAAGAAAGAAGATGGAGCTTCGGATGATTTTGTGGCAACGCTTCCAAAGACAGAGGAAGAAACATCGGAGAAACTGGCAGAGACAGACAGTATCATAAAACCTTCTGATAACGCAGTTGCTTCAAAGGATTCTGATGGACAGGCACAGTCCGACAGCGGGCAGACGGAAGAAGAGAATGTAACAAATACAGCGGCTGAGACAGAAAATGAGCCTGAGACAAAGGCGGCAGCAGCCACCACAAAAACACTGCATTTTGCGGAAGAAGATGGATTAAACTGGCCATTACAGGGCAATGTAGTTTTAAATTACAGCATGGATCAGACCGTGTATTTTGCAACGCTGGATCAGTATAAATATAATCCGGCAGTGATTATTGCCGGAGAAGTAAATGACAGGGTATCCGCAGCCGCAGAAGGAAAGATAACGGATATTTCCAACAGTGCTGTCACAGGATGTACCGTGACTATGGATTTAGGAGATGGTTATAGTGCTATTTACGGGCAGCTTAAGGAAGTGCCGTATGAAGTGGGCGACATTGTCGGCAAAGGAAAACTGGTAGGTTATATTGCGGAACCGACGAAATATTATTCCGTGGAAGGAAGTAATCTTTATTTTGCTTTACAAAAAGATGGCGAACCGGTAGACCCGGTAAGCTTCTTTGAGTAAAAGAGCCATACTTGAAAAAAGAGCCGCATACCTATATAATAAAAGACATTAAAAAATACGAAAAAGGGTGCGCAAAAAGATGGATTTTAATGCTTACAGCAGTGAAGTATTGGAATGGTTAGAGGGTGTCCGGAAGAATCGGGGAACAGATGCCGAAAAAACATTGATGCTATGTAAAAATATAAGAGATTATGCCAGAGAGCAGGATGATGAGAAACTGTTAGGCTATGCCTATTATTACAGTGGCGAGACATATTATCTTCTGAATGATGTGGATAAACTGTTTCGCAATCTTTCCTGTTCCCTGCCATACCTGGAGCATTCCAGACAGCATGGTTTATTGGCAAGAGCCTATAATATTCTTGCCATTACGTCCATGAATCGTGGAAATGCTCCTTTTGCCATGGATTATTATCTGAATGCCAGAATGTATTGTGAAAAATATAAATTATATGATATTGGTATTATTATCAATATTAATATCGGTATGCTTTATAATAATTTTGGGGAATACCGGCAGGCAGAAAAATATTTAGAGCAGGCATATGATTTATTGCAGAAGAATAAGGAAATACCGGAATATTACAGTTATCTTCTGAATATCTATATAGGACTGGGAAACAGCTGCTTTTATCAGGAAGAGTATATGCAGGCACAGGAATATGCACTGCGGGCAAAAGAGGTGTGCAGTGGACATCTGGAAGAGTTAGAGCAGATTGCCTTTGCCTGCTTTGAAGCAAGACTCTGTAATGCCATGGGAAAGAAAGAAGAATGTGACCGGAATATAGCAATTGTGCAGAAGGTATCAGATACCAGAATGCCGATTCTTGATATTTTTGATGATCTTTATGCTTATTGTGAGATGCTGTTAGATACCAGAAAGGAAGAGGAATTCTGGAAATTAGTAGAACTTTTAGAGAAGATGGCAAGGGAAGCTAAGATTATTTATATGCAGAAGCGGATTCTGACTTTAAAAATCCGTTATTATAAGCGGCAGGAAAAGAATCGTGAATATCTGCAGGCATGCGGTTTGTTTTTTGAATTGTCCGAGATACTGGAAAAAGAAAATAAATATATCATGACCTGCATCTTAGATATGCGTTATACATTGGAAGAGACGAACCACAGCAGAAAGAAGATGGAAAAAGAAAACAGGATTCTCTTAGAGCAGTCCCAGACCGATGCACTGACCGGAATCCCGAACCGCTATCGGTTAGAACAGCATGCGCAGAAGGTATTCGAACATGCCATAGCAGAGAAAATTCCAGTGGCAGTGGAAATACTGGATATCGATTATTTTAAACAATATAATGATAACTATGGGCATCAGAAGGGTGATTTATGTATCTGCCGTGTAGCAAAGGAAATTCAGAAGTTAGCGGAAAAGGATGATATTTTCTGTGCACGGTATGGAGGGGATGAATTCATTTTAATTTATGAGGGATATTCCAGAGAAGCCGTAGTCATTCTTACAGAAAAATTAAAGCGAAGCATCCGTGACCTTAATATGGAGCACGCTTTTTCAGAGGCACAGCGCTATGTATCCATTTCCCAGGGAATCTGTTATGATATACCGGATGCGGACAGAACGATGAAGAACTTTTTGCAGAAAGCCGATGATTTACTCTATCAGGTCAAAGAAGAAAACCGGGGAGGAATCTGTATTGGAAGCTGTCGGTAAATGGAACATACATAAGAAAACTGCATAAGATAAAATGTAACGGCCAAAAATCCGCAATCGATACTTTTTTACCAGTTCATGGAATATGAGTAAGATACTTTTTTGGTCGATTGCTTTATATAGAGATAAGACTGGGCGGTGCCCGGTCTACATAGGAAGGATTACATGAAAGAGAAACATAATTACACTTATATGGTGCTCTGCCGGGATGGGAGCCTCTATACCGGCTGGACGACTGATATCGACAAGCGGATTGAAGCACATAACAGTGGAAAAGGAGCAAAGTATACCAGAAACCGGGGACCGGTGGAACTGCGGTATTTAGAGGAATCCGGGACGAAGGAGGAGGCCATGCAGAAGGAAGCAGCCTATAAAAAGCTGACCAGAAAGCAGAAGGATGCGCTGATTTTGTCGAAGAAAAATCTGTTGCAGTAAATTGACAAGCAAAAAACAGTCTGTTATGATTAGCCGCGGTGGCTTTTTATAAAGTGACTGGAGAACAGGTTACTGACAGATGGGAAAAAGTTCCCGCAACAGGAAGGAAAAGAATGAATACAATCAGATTTGATGAATTAGATTTAAATCCGCAGATTTTAAGAGGAATTGCGGACATGGGATTTGAAGAGGCAACACCGATTCAGAGTCAGGCAATCCCGGTGGTTTTATCAGGTGTGGACGTTATCGGACAGGCTCAGACCGGAACCGGCAAGACAGCAGCTTTTGGAATTCCGATTTTACAGAAAGTAGACCCGTCTTTACGGAAAACGCAGGTTTTGATTTTATCTCCCACCAGAGAGCTCGCCATTCAGGTGGCAGACGAAATCCGTAAGCTGGCAAAATATATGCACGGTGTAAAAGTGCTGCCAGTGTATGGTGGACAGGACATTTCCCGCCAGATTAAAGCCCTAAAGGGTGGCGTACAGATTATTATCGGAACACCGGGACGATTGCTGGACCATCTTCGCAGAAAAACCATCCGCCCGGATTTTGTCCATACCATCGTCTTAGATGAAGCGGATGAAATGTTAAATATGGGATTCCGTGAGGACATAGAAACTGTATTAGAATATATTCCGGGAGAGCATCAGACCGTACTGTTTTCTGCCACCATGCCAAAGCCGATTCTTGACATTACAAGAAAATACCAGCATGATGCAGTCAATATCAAGGTTGTAAAAAAGGAACTCACCGTAGCCAACATTGACCAGTACTACTATGATGTAAAGCGCAAGGATAAAGTGGATGTCCTTACGAGACTTTTGGATTATTATAATCCGAAGCTTTCATTGGTATTCTGTAATACCAAGAAAATGGTAGATGAGCTGGCAACGGAATTATCCGGTAGAGGCTATAGTGCAGAGGGACTTCATGGAGATATGAAGCAGTCCCAGAGAGACCGGGTCATGAATAATTTCCGGAAAGGAAAGACGGATATTCTTATTGCAACGGATGTGGCAGCAAGAGGAATTGACGTAGATGATGTAGAAGCGGTATTTAATTATGACCTGCCGCAGGATGATGAATATTATGTACATCGAATCGGAAGAACCGGACGTGCAGGCCGTTGTGGTAAGGCATTTTCTTTTGTAAAAGGCAAGGAAGTCTATAAATTAAAAGATATCCAGCGTTACTGCAAGACAAAGATTTTAGCACAGCCGATTCCATCCACTGATGATGTGGCACAGATAAAAGCTGAAAATATCATGGAACAGATTGGAACTATCATTGAGGAAGAGAATCTTTCTGATATGATAGAGCTGATTGAGAAGCAGGTAAATGAAGCTGATTATACTGCCATGGATATTGCAGCAGCTTTCCTCTATCAGGCAATGGGTGCAGGGGAGAGTTCTTCTGAAAAAGAAGAATACGACTTTGCCAATACCGGTGCAGAAGAGGGAATGGTAAGACTGTTTATCAACATTGGAAAGAAAGACAAGATTAAGCCGGGAGATATTCTTGGCGCCATCGCCGGAGAGTCCGGTATGCCGGGCAGACTGGTGGGAGCCATTGATATGTTTGATAAATATACCTTTGTGGAAGTACCAGGAGAATATGGCAAAGAAGTCTTAAATGCCATGAAGCATGCGAAGATAAAGGGAAAAGCCGTTAATATGGAACCGGCAAACCAGAAATAAACAAAAAAAGAGGGACACGATTTACGTGTCCCTCGCAGTTTTTATACCCGTGAAAACATTTTCTTAAGAAGGGGGTTCAAAGGCTGTATATGGGAAGGGTTCAGACCGTTGATGTCAATGGTATAAGAGCCGTTAATCTGTCGTCCCAGACCAAATCCTAAGAGAACCGTCTTGTCAATCTGATACATATCCCCGTAGTTATACTGATTATAAATATCGTCAAGGGAAAACAGTTCATAGGTCGCACCGTTATTTTCCGGCATGGAAAATACCACAGTTTTCACACCGGTCTGTGGATTTACATAAACCTTCTCCTTCGTATATCATTGATTTACAAAATTTTTTATTTTATCCCGTTTATCGATACCTAACTTTTCCAGAATTCCTGATATATAATGCTTAACTGTGTTCACTGAAAATCCTAAATATTCTGCAATTTCCTGATTGGTCCAGTTCCGGCATGCCAGCATTGCAATGGAAAACTCCAATGGAGACAGGAGATCCGTCACTGTTTTTTGCATCTTAGGATTGTGGATTTTCATCCAGCTACGACTAAATGAGATTATCCCGCCTGCCAACTGCTTATAAATCTCTGGTTCTTTTTTTCGGACACAGACCTCCAATAATCCCTGTAACAGCCCATGATACTCAATAAATGGCTCCCAAAATCTATCCGGTCTGGCCATTTCCCATGCAGAATTTACTGAGTGTATGGCTTCTTTTTGTTCTTTCAGATTAATCTGACACATTGCCTGCACACAGTTCAGATATATTATGGGTATGGGATATGTCGTATCCGCCATCAAAAAAGCTCCCTGGACAAGCCCCTTTGCCCGGGCATATTCCTGCCTTAAATAAGTTTCATGTGCCAGAAGGCTGATTGCAAACAATCTCTGTCCGATAATATCATCGTATCCCCGTTCCTTTCAATGAAAAATTTTCCTATCCCAATTTTTGATTGCTTTAATGATTCCAGATATATTTAAGTATATCACAAGTGGGGCATATAGCACATCTTTTCTTCCTGACACCACAATCATGAACACTACAATCCCGGTACTCCTTTTTTGATAACATGACCATCATTTTCTGGTAATACAATGGTTCCATATTGGAGCATTTTTGACGGAATGAAAGATGCTCTCTATATAACGTTTCCTGTAAAATGATACAGTTTGTTACATAGAGAGCATTTTTATGGGGTAATATTTATTTACAAATGTTTCTTTTTACGATAATAAACGATACCAGCAATAATAATTTCTGAAACAATCAGCCATGCCGCCCATACCAAAGGATTATTATAATCCCCTGTTTTCGGAGACTTATCCGTAGTCTGATTTGTATTAGTTTGAGTTGCAGGCTGGGTATTTGAGGCTGTAGCCGTTTCCTGATTTTTATTGTCTGGATTCTGGTTTACGCTTGCCTGGATGGTAAACGTAGTACTTGCAGAACCATCTGTCCACAACATTTCCAGGTTATGTGTTCCGGCAGTCAGTGTATTCAGGTAAGAGGATTTCAAAGTAACAATGGTTGAACCGGACTTCACATCATAATTATCTTTTCCAATCTGAACACCATCTACTTTGATTCCGGCAAATTTAGAGAACTCTGCATCCACCCGGATGGTAAGGCTGTTGCCACTCTGCAGGACATAGCTGCTTTCAGTTCCTTCTATAATTTTATAAGAAGTTTTGGTTTCTTCAGTTCCGGTTTTTACCGGCGGGATTTCGACTGCAGTTTTAGCATAATTACAAACTGTACACTGCTCATGCTTAGAACCTTTTTCCATAGACGTAGCTTCCTTGTCGATTACCCAGGTAAAGCTATGTTCGGATTGATTTATTTTTTCACCACATTCACAGGTATTCCAATGATTATCCGCATCGGAATGCCATCCGGTACGGTCTGCTGTATGCTCTGCTGATTTTGCGATTACAACATCCAAAGAAGTAATCATATTTGCTCCATTTGCATCACTGAAATAACCACCGCAGTTTGCACAGACCCAATATTGTATATTTCCCTCTGTCAGATGGGTTGCGTCTTTTCTGCCAACCTTAGACAGTGTATGTCCGCCAAGATAACTGCCGCAGATATTTGAGAGCAGGGAGGTTGTGTCTGCTGCCTTAATCTGGTTGGAACCAGGTGTTCCACTATCCGCACCTACATCATTGAGTGAAGGGTTCTTCTTTTTATCAAAAGCACAGCCAGCAGTGGTGCCATTATTATCATATCCAATGAATCCACCCGGTGCAATTGTTGGATGAGAACCTGTTACAGTACCTGCAGCATTACAGTTCTGAATATTTCCTTCGGTATTTGTACCGGAAAAGCCACCGGTTTTCGGCTCCCAGCCTGCCACCGTACTCTTTACATTACCATAGGAAACACTGTTACGAATCTTTCCTTTTTCCAGGTATCCGACAAAACCGCCGGTATTCCAGTTATTTGCCTCAACATTGCCATAAGATGCACAATGCTCTATTTCCACACTGGCGTCGGACTCAAATACACATCCGGCAAACCCGCCAGTTGACCATCCTCCGGATACGCTGCCTTTGGCGGTACAGTTTTTGTAGGAGCCCTGGAAAACATTTCCGATGAATCCACCACTGATACACCTTCCTGTCACAGTAACATCCGCGGAACAATCCGAAACATGGGCACGGCTTGCATCACCAATCAGCCCTCCGGCATACATCTTGGAGTCTACCTGTCCGGTTCCCTGACAGTTTTCTACTCCAACAAAGGTAGCTCTGGAACCACCCATCGTTGTAAGCGAACCTACCAGCACTCCGGCACCGTAAATATCCGGACTGGCATTGCATCCGTGGAATTTCCGGCATAGATGGTAGCATTTTTAATACAGAAATTTTTCAGTACTGTTTCATCAGATACAGCTACTACGACACCAAACAAGCCCGGCACAGACGTTATTTCCCCGTTCATCCACATATAAGCCTGTAATGACCTGATTATTTCCATCGAAATATCCTGAAAAAGCTTTGGAACTTGCATTTCCATAACCGATAGGAATCCATCTCTTTCCGCTCAAATCAATTGGAGCGGTCAACTTAAAATATTCCCCCAAATGTGTTTGCTCAGGTACTCCAGAATTTACTTCTGATGCCAGCTTTGCAAGCTGTCCTGCCGTAGCAATCTGATATGGATCATCCTTTGTACCGCTGCCGCCAGCAAAGTCAGCTGCTGTAAAATCTGTCCATTTCTCTGTTGTAACATCTGCCCGGGAAGTTATCGGTGTCAGTGTAAACAACATACAGACTACCAAAACCAAACCTAGTAACTTTTTTCTTTTTCCAATAATTCGTCCTTTCCCTTTAATGATTTTTAGTAAGATTCAAACCGACAAAATCAAGGTTTACGATTTTATTTTACCAATTTCATTTTCCTTTGGACATGCCCGTTTTGACAGAAAAAAGTGCCTGTTTTATTGTATTTAATCTATAATTCCGGAATCGGAAATAATTCTTCCGGGGTACCAAAGTGGGCACCCAGAGGGTTCATATATTTTGTCCACTGAAGTTTCGTCTCGTCAATGTACATATTTTCCTCATCACCAATGCCATAGTTTGGAATGCCGTTATTAGTGCCCTCTAAGAAGTCTTTAAAAGCATCTACATCAAGGTCACCGTTCAGATAATCCATCCAGAAATTGTCATGGGCTGCAAATAAAAGCTTGTCCATTCGTGGAGAAGCCCAGCCTAAGAAATCACAGGCAGCCTCATACTGGGAATCGTCTTCAAATTCAATTTTCCATTCGTAAGTATCAGACCCATTTTTGATGCAGCGGATACCTTTTTCATCCAGGGCAACCATATAAAATACGTCTTCCGCATCTTCGTCAGATTCATTTGTGGCATCTGTCGGAAACGTAACCTTAAGGGTATCGGATAAAAGCATATCGATAAGAGGCTGGGCTGGTGTATCATTTACAATGCTTTTCTTTGCTGTCTCTGCCATTTCCTTATCCTTAACTTCTTCTTCCTCTTCAATAGCTTCCTGTAAAGCTTCTTCCGCTTTATCAAAGGAGTCTAACAGCTTGTCCCATTCCTTCATGCTGAAAGACTGACCACCGATTTGAAAGCTCTCTTCGGTTTCACCATTTTTCATTTTGTTATAAATATTTTCTTTCCATTTTGCAATTTCTTCAGCCGGATTTACCGTAGCTGCAGAATCCTTATCCTCATTCATTTCAGAAAGCTTTTCCTGCACAAGCTGTTGAAAATGAGTCAGCCATTCGTTATCCTCAGTATTGTTATCCGGGTCAGTGGACAGAAAACCGAGGTAGTCCATTGGGGAGTTGTTGTTCCATATTGAGTTAATTGCCATAAGAGCTCCTTTCAGAAGTTGTTGTCTGGTGATTGCAAAAGCATATTTGTAATTTGTAAAGATTTCAGGGATTCAAAGTGCATTCTGGGTTTATCTGGTGTAAAATGCCAGCAGTTCT
>OLYB01003096.1_pt1 | contig 10520 bp, 8 predicted proteins | sample 1674481 | NCBI WGS metagenome assembly OLYB01 (sample SAMEA103958167, study PRJEB25191) | human gut metagenome
GCTTCCGGCTCTGCGGTGTCCACCCGTGCCAGCAGCTTGCCGTCATCCAGCAGCAACTCCTGCCCGGGCTGCACACCCTGCACCAGCGCGGTAGGGCAGGGGATGCCTTGCACGCCCAGACGCACGGTCTGCCCGGCGGTCAGGGACAGCGGCTGCGGCAGACGGCCGATGCGTAATTCCGGCCCTTGCAAATCAATGAGCAACTTTTTGACCCCGGCTTTATGCAGCATCACCAGCCAGTCCTTGTGCGCTGCCAGCGGCCCGTGAGAAAGATTCATGCGGATGCCGGTCATACCGGCTTCCACCATCTGCTGCAAAAGCTTTACATCGGCACAGGCAGGGCCGATGGTTCCGTAAAAATCCATAATTCCTCCTGCAATTCACGTTTTCTTTCTATTGTAGCATGACCGCGCTGCAAAAGATAGCCCGGCGGCGCACAAAAAAACACCGGAAGCTGATGCAAAGCCTCCGGTGTCTTTTTATGATGCCTTATGGGGTTTACTGCTACACTTTGCACCGCCTGCGTTCAGTACAAAGCTTACAGCTCCCTCTATTTTTAAAGGTTGTACTTAGTGTACAGCATTTCGGGCGGTTCGTCAAGGGCTTTTTCCGGCTTTTGCCGGCAAAAACCGGAATATCACAACATTATCACAACTGCAGCTGGTGGTAGCACGCGCCCTCCATGGTCTTCCAACAGGCGGTGCTTCCCTCCAGGGTCATGTAGCTGTGGGCAGTGTTTTCCTTGGGGATGCTCACAGAGCCGGGGTTCAGGTAAAGGTTCCCCTGCCCGAAGTCTGTCCATGCGGGCACATGGGTGTGGCCGTGGAGCAAAATATCCCCCGGGGCAAGGGGCGGCAGATGGTTCAGGTTGAACACATGGCCGTGGGTAACGTAGACCAGCCGCTGCCCCACCGGCAGCACGGCGTAGTCTGCCAGCACCGGGAAGGTGAGTACCATCTGGTCCACCTCGGCGTCGCAGTTGCCGCGCACACACAGCAGCCTGGGCGCAAGGCTGTTCAGCAGCGGAATCACCTTTTTGGGGGCGTAGTCCCGGGGCAGGTCGTTGCGGGGGCCGTGGTAGAGCAGGTCTCCCAGAAACAGCAGGCGGTCGGCCTGCTCCCGTTCAAAGGCCTGCTGCAGCTGCTGCGCATAATAATAGGAGCCGTGCAGGTCTGATGCGATCATCCATTTCATATACAATGCCCTCCCTCAGAGCCGGTTTGCCTTATTGTAGCGCCTGCTGTAAAAATGGTCAAGTGATTACAAAAGTCATACTTTTGTACCAAAACCCCTTGACACGCCGCTGAGGATGTGGTATTCTGCTAAAGTTGCAGCCCGCAAATGCGCAGGCTGCATATCGCGGACAGCTGCCGCGATCATAAAAACCGTGTGGATTTTTACAGCAACATTGCTACTTTTCGCCACACAATGACCTCACAAGGGCCATTGTGTGGCTTTTTTGTGCGCCGGAAACCGGCTGCAGGCCGGTGCTGCGCCTTCCACGCTTTGAACTTTTACAGATAGCAGGTGAATTTTTTTCAATGAACGAAACTTTTATGAAGGAGAAGCCGGTGCTGCCGCTGCTGCTCTCGATGGCGCTGCCCAACGTGGTCTCCATGCTGGTGAACAGCCTCTACAATATCGTGGACAGCCTGTTTGTGGCGCGCATCAGCGAGGACGCCATGACCGCTTTAAGTCTGGTGTTCCCCATCCAGAACTTTTCCAACGCCATTGCCATCGGCTTTGGCATCGGCATCAACGCCATGATCGCGCTGTATCTGGGCGCGGGCGACCGCGAAAAGGCCGAGACGGCCGCAACCCACGGCTTTGTGCTCAGCCTTGTGCACGGCGTGGTGATGATGGTGGTCAGCATCGCCATCATGCCCGGCTTTCTGCGCCGCTTTACGCAGGACGAGACGCTGATCGCCGCCGGCATCACCTACTCTACCATTGTGTTCCTGTTTTTGGTCGTGAACATGGTCTCGCTGGCCTTTGAAAAGATCTTTCAGGCGGTGGGCCGCATGAAGGTGTCCATGGTCGCGCTGATCACCGGTTGCGTGTGCAATATTTTGCTGGACCCGGTGCTCATCTTCGGGCTTGGGCCGGTGCCTGCCATGGGCATTGCGGGCGCAGCACTGGCTACTGGCATCGGTCAGGTGCTCAGCGTGGCGGTCTACCTTGTGGTCTATCTGCGTACCGAGTTGCCGGTGCGGCTGCGCCGCAACTGTCTGCGCCTGGACGCGGCGCTGGACGGCAGACTGTACGCCATCGGCGTTCCGGCCATCCTGAATCTGGCGCTGCCCTCGCTGCTGGTCACCTTCCTTAACGGATTGCTGGCGGCTTTCTCTCAGAGTTATGTGGTGGTGCTGGGCATCTATTATAAATTGCAGACCTTTTTGTACCTGCCCGCCAACGGCTTCGTGCAGGGCATGCGTCCCCTTATCGGCTATAACTACGGTGCGCGGGAGTACGCCCGGGTGAAAAAGCTGTTCCAGCTGACCCTGCTCATGAGCGCTGCCATCATGGCGGCGGGCACTGTCATCTGTCAGGTTGCTTCCGGGCAGCTGATGGGGCTGTTCACCCAGAACCCCGAAACCATCGCCGCCGGACAGACCGCACTGCGCATCATCAGCATCGGCTTTGTCATCTCGGCAGTCTCCACCACCGTTTCCGGTGCGCTGGAGGGTCTGGGCAAGGGCGCAGAATCGCTGGTCATCGCGCTGTGCCGGTACGTCGTTTTCATCATGCCACTGGCTGCACTGCTGTGTAACTGGCTGGGCGCAGACGGCGTATGGCACGCCTTCTGGCTTACCGAGGTGCTGGCAGCGGCGGTCTCCGGCATCGTCTACCGCCGGGCGGTCACACATAAAAAATAAGAATTTCTGATAGGGGCGTTTCATAACGTCCCTATTTTTCATTGACACTACGGAAAAAGTACGGTAAAATAATTTTCGTGTTTTGACAAAAACTGTCAGTGCGCAAGATATTACAGAGGATGTGGAAGTATATGATCGAGACCATTGCCGCCGTCAATCAGGCGGTGAACAGCTTTATCTGGGGCATCCCCGCCATGGTGTGCATCATTGGCGTGGGACTGCTGCTCAGTGTCCGCACGGGCTTTTTGCAGATCCGCAAATTCCCCTACGCCATCCGCACCACCGTGGGCCGGATGTTCCGCAAGCGGGACGCTTCGGATGGTGCCATGACCCCTTTTCAGGCGGTGTGCACCGCGCTGGCGGGCACGGTGGGCACCGGCAACATTGCCGGTGTGGCGGGCGCTATCGCCATCGGCGGCCCGGGTGCCGTGTTCTGGATGTGGTGCTCTGCGCTGCTGGGGATGTGCACCAAGTTTGCCGAGGTAACGCTGGCGGTGCATTTCCGGGAGCGCAGCGATACCGGCGAGTGGGTGGGCGGCCCGATGTACTATATTAAAAACGGCCTTGGCCGTCGCTGGCAGTTTCTGGCCGTGCTGTACGCACTGTTCGGCGTGCTGACCGTGTTCGGCACCGGCAACGCAACGCAGGTGAATACCATCGTGGCGGCAGTGGATACCGCCCTGCTGGAATACGGGCTTGTGGGCAACGGCTTTCTGCCCACCCTCAACCTCATCGTGGGCATCCTAGTGGCTGTTCTGGTGGCGCTGGTGCTGCTGGGCGGCATCAAGCGTATTGGCAGCGTGAGCGAGAAGCTGGTGCCCTTTATGGCACTGTTCTACATTGTGCTGTCGGTGGGCGTGGTGGTGCTCAACTTTTCCCGTCTGCCCTATGTGCTGGAATCCATCGTGGCGGGCGCGTTCAACCCCGCTGCCTTTACCGGCGGCACTATCGGCAGCCTGTTCGTCAGTATGCAAAAGGGCGTTTCCCGTGGCATCTTTTCCAACGAGGCCGGTCTTGGCACCGGTTCTATCGCCCATGCCTGCGCCGATACCAAAAAGCCTGTCAAGCAGGGCATGTTCGGTATTTTTGAGGTGTTTGCCGATACCATCGTCATCTGCACCCTGACCGCGCTGGTCATCCTGTGCAGCGGCACCCCGGTCGGCTACGGCGCAGCTGCGGGTGCTGAGCTGACCATCTCCGGCTTTACCACCACCTACGGCGGCTGGGCGTCTATCTTTACTGCCGTGGCGCTGTGCTGCTTTGCCTTTTCTACCATCATCGGCTGGGGTCTGTACGGCTCCCGCTTTCTGGTGTTCCTGTGCAAGAGCAACAAGGTGGCGCGCCCCTTCTTTGTGGTGTATGCTCTGGTAGCCATTCTGGGCGCTACCATGGATCTTGGTCTGCTGTGGAGCATTGCCGACACCTTCAACGGCCTGATGAGCATCCCCAACCTCATTGCATTGCTGCTGCTTTCCGGTACGGTGGTGCAGCTGACCCGCGCCTTTTTTAAATCAGAAGGGTGAGCGGCAGCTCTGCCCATAGTGGACAGAAACGCCGGAACGCGGTATACTGAGAAAAAACAACGGTGGCTATGCACCACAGGAGGTTCTAACGTGGAAAACTTTAACGAATTGCTGCAGAAGTATGCAGATTTTATCGTCCGGGTGGGTGTGAACCCGCAGCCGGGACAGACCCTGATCATCAACTGCCCGCTGGAAGGTGCCCCGCTGGCACGGCTGTGCGTGCGCAGCGCCTACGAGGCCGGTGCGCGGGACGTGCAGGTGAACTGGCAGGATGACGCCGTTACCCGCATCCGCATGGAGCTGGGCAGCGAGGACGCCCTGACCGACCACAAGGGCTGGCAGCTGCGCCGCTATCTGGACTACGCCGAGAGCGAGGGCGGTGTGTGTGTGCTGCACCTCATCGCGGACGACCCGGAGTTGTTCGCCGGGCTGGATGGTGCCAAGATCAGCCGCGTGAACAGCGCGAACCGCAGCTTTATGCAGCCGTGGCGGGAGTACACCATGAACGACCGGGTGCAGTGGTCCATCGCCGCCCTGCCTGCCGCGCCGTGGGCAAAGAAGATGTTCCCGGAGCTGGACACTGCCGCCGCCATTGAGGCACAGTGGAAGCTGATCTTTGATACCTGCCGTGTGACCGGCGGCGATCCGGTAGGGGAGTGGCAGAAGCATCTGGACCGCCTGAACGAGCTGGGCGCAAAGATGAACGCCCTGGATCTGGAAAGCGTGCATTTTGAAAGCGCCAACGGCACCGACCTGACCGTGGGTCTGGCAGAACAGGCGGTGTGGGAGAGCGCCGGCAGCAAAAACGAGAAGGGCGTGCCCTTCCTGCCCAACATCCCCACCGAGGAGGTGTTTACCGCACCCCATAAGGATAAGGTGGACGGCATCGTTTACGGCACAAAGCCCTACGTCTTTAACGGTCAGCTCATCAAGAATTTCCACGTTACCTTCAAGGATGGCAAGGTGGTGGAGCACGGCGCAGACGAGGGCGCAGACCTGCTGGGCCAGCTGCTGGACACCGACGAGGGCGCACGCCACATCGGCGAGGTGGCACTGGTGCCCGCCTCCAGCCCCATCAACCGCAGCGGCAAGCTGTTCTACAACACCCTGTTTGACGAGAACGCTGCCTGCCACATCGCCTTTGGCGACAGCTACCCCGGCACCACCGTGGGCGGCACCGGCCTTTCAAAGGAAGAACTGGCAGCCCGCGGCATGAACCACTCCTCCCTGCACGAGGACGTGATGATTGGTGCAGAGGACAGCCGCATCACCGGTAAATGCCGCGATGGCCGCACCGTGCCGCTGTTTGAAAACGGCGTCTGGGTGCTGTAAAAAAGCCCCAAAGGGCGCACAACAGCAAAAAAATTGCGAAAATGCTTGCATAAATCGCAAGAGTATGATATATTCTAGTAGTACGATATAGTTTAACCTGAAACGTGGGCCGCAAGGTCCGCGTTTCTTGTTTGTTTGGAGGTTTTTTATGGCGAAGCAGTCTGGCGGCAACACCGCGCAGAGAGTGGAAGCGCTTGTCCGTCCCACGGTGGAAGGCATGGGTCTGCGCCTGTGGGATGTGGTTTTTGAGAAGGAAGGGCCGGACTGGTATCTTCGCATCCTCATCGACCGGGACGGCACCATGGATACCGACACCTGTGCAGAGGTGTCCCACGCACTGGACCCCATTCTGGATGAGGCAGACCCCATCGACCAGAGCTATTATCTGGAAGTGGGCAGCCCCGGCCTTGGCCGCAAGCTGACCCGCCCGGAGCACTACGAGGCGCTCAAGGGCCAGAAGGTGCGGGCAAAGCTCATCCGCCCCAACGCTGACGGCGTGCGGGAGCTGTCCGGCATCCTGACCGGTCGCGAGGGCAGCACCGTGACGCTGGAGACCGAGAACGGCCCCGTGACCTTTGAGGTGAATGCAGCCTCCGGCGTGCAGCTGTGCGACGACGAGGATCTGTTCAACTGAGAAGAACCGTCTCTGATGGAGAAAAGAGAACAAAATATATAGGAGGAACCCGAAAAATGACAGCAGCGAATAAGGACTTTTTTGAAGCGCTCTCCATGCTGGAGCATGAGCGCGGCATCACCGCAGAGTACCTGATCGAAAAGATCAAGGCGGCTATCATCATTGCCGTCAAGAAGAACTATGAGGTCGAGGAGGATCACATCCGGGTGGATATCGACCCCGACACCGGCCGCTTTGACGTGGCACTGATCCAGGATATCGTGGCAGACGAGGACTGGTACGACGAGCACGCCGAGATCGGCGTGACCGAGGCGCGCAAGATCCGCAGCAGCTACGAGGTGGGCGACCGCATCATCACCCCGCTCAAGACCCGCGATTTTGGCCGCATTGCCGCCCAGACCGCAAAGCACGTCATCCGTCAGGGCATCCGCGAGGCCGAGCGCAACCAGCAGCTCAGCGAGATCCAGTCCCGCGCACATGACATCGTGCAGGCCACCGTTACCCGCGTGGATACCGAGAAGGGCATCGTTGCGCTGGATCTGGGCAAGGGCGGCGAGGCTGTTCTGCCCCGCAACGAGCAGGTGCCCGGCGAGGTGTACACCGAGGGCGAGACCCTGCAGGTCTACATCGTGGACGTGGTCAGCACCGAGCGCGGCCCCCGCGTGATGATCAGCCGCACCCATCCCGGCCTTGTCAAACGCCTGTTTGAGCTGGAAGTGCCCGAGATCTTTGACGGCACTGTGGAGGTAAAGGCCATCAGCCGCGAGGCCGGTGCCCGCACCAAGATGGCTGTCTGGTCCAAGGACCCCAACGTCAACCCCGTTTCTGCCTGCATCGGCCCCCACGGCGACCGTGTGGCCGCTGTGGTCGAGAAGCTGGGCGGCGAGAAGATCGATATCGTCAAGTGGAGCGAGGATATCTCGGAGTTCATCTCCGCAGCCCTGAGCCCCGCCAAGGTGGTCAAGGTGGAGCTGCTGCCCGGCGAGACCCGCTCCTGCCGCGTCACCGTGCCCGACCAGCAGCTGAGCCTTGCCATTGGCAACAAGGGTCAGAACGCCCGCCTGTGCGCCCGCCTGACCGGCTACAACATTGATATCCGTCCCGAGAGCGGCTACTACGGCGAGGACGAGGAGCCCAAGAAGGACGCAGCAGACGCTGAATAAGCCCGGCACCATCTGCCGAAGGAGGGAAACCGGATGGCACAAAAAAAGATCCCTGCCCGCCAGTGCATCGGCTGCATGACCAGCCGCCCCAAAAAGGAGCTGGTGCGCGTGGTGCGCGCACCCAGCGGGGAGATCAGCATTGATCTGGTAGGCAAAAAGCCGGGACGCGGCGCATATCTCTGCCCGGACCCGGACTGCCTGACCAAGGCAAAAAAGAAAAAGGCGCTGGAACGCTGCTTTGAGCAGCCGGTTCCCGCCGAGGTATACGACGCGCTGGCTGTACAGCTGGCCGCAGCCGCAAAGGAGGCAGCAGCCGATGGCAAAAAAGAATAACGCCCCCGCAAAACCCAAGCTGCCCCCGGAGGAGGCGCTGTATCAGGCCGTGAGCCTGTGCCGCAAGGCCGGTGCGCTGACCATGGGCTTTGATGCCGTGGAGGAAGCCTGCGTCAAAAGCAAGGCATGGCTGGTGATGACCGCATCGGACATCAGCCCCAAGACCTTGCAGCGTTTGAACTACGCTGTGGGGGACTTGGTGGACGTGTTCACCATGCCGCTGACACAGGATAAGCTGGCCGATATCAGCCACAAGCCCGTGGCTGTTTACGCGGTGACCGACCGCAACCTCGCAAAGCTCTGCTTCGACCGCCTGTCGGACTGCGGAGCAATCAAAAATGAGGAGGATATGAGCGAATGATCGTAAAATATAAAGTGAGTGACTTTGCAAAGGATCTGAACCTTTCTGCAAAGAAGGTACTGGACGAACTGGCCGCTATGGGCAGCACCGGCAAGAAGAACAGCTCCAATCTGGAGGAGAACGAGCTGAACTACCTGCTGGAAAAGTTCAGCAAGGATAACAGCGTGGCAAATCTGGACGAGTTTTTGAACAGCGCCAAGGCTCCCAAGGAGGAGCCCAAGGCTGAGAAGAAGGCTGACCAGAAGGCCGAAAAGAAGGCTGAAAAGAAGCCTGAGGCTCCCAAGGTTGACAAAAAGCCCCAGCAGCCTGCCGCAAAGGCCGAGCAGCCCAAGGCAAACAATAATAACAATAACGGCAAGCACGGCGACAAGAAGCCCGAGCAGCATAAGAAGCGCGAGGAAAAGACCGTTTCCTTCAGCGAACTGGCACGTGAGACCGGCGCAAAGGCTACCGCAGCCCCCGCACAGGCAGTTTCTGTCCGCCGCGAGGACAATCAGGTCACCGTGGATACCCGCACTGTGGATATGAACGTGGACCGCTTCGACGCCCGCTACGATGATCTGGCCTCTACCAAGAACACCGAGAACCGCCGCAAGCCCACTCCGCAGGGCAACAAGCAGAAGTTCACCCAGCGCGGCCAGCGCCAGCGCCAGCAGTTCCAGAAGGGCAAGCGCGAGACTGAGTTCGAGCGCCTGCAGCGCATCCAGCTGGAGAAGGCACGCAACGCCCAGCTGAAGGTGCTGATCCCTGACGAGATCACCGTGGGCGAGCTGGCAGCCCGTCTGAAGCAGCAGGCCGGTAAGGTTATTGCCAAGTTCATGCAGATGGGCGAGATGCACGCCATCAACGACGTGATCGATTTCGACACCGCAGCTCTGCTGGCAGAGGAGTTCCACGCAAAGGTCGAGCACGAGGTGCACGTCACCATCGAGGAGCGCCTGTTCACGCAGGAAGAGGATGCACAGGAGGATCTGGTGGAGCGTCCCCCGGTTGTTTGTGTCATGGGTCACGTTGACCACGGCAAGACCAGTATTCTGGATGCCATCCGCAAGACCAACGTTACCGCAGGCGAGGCCGGCGGCATCACGCAGGCCATCGGTGCATATCAGGTCAAGGTCAACGACAGCCTCATCACCTTCCTGGATACCCCGGGCCACGAGGCGTTCACCTCCATGCGTGCCCGCGGCGCCAACATGACCGATATTGCAGTTCTGGTGGTTGCTGCCGACGACGGCATCATGCCCCAGACCATCGAGTCCATCAACCACGCCAAGGCTGCAAATGTCAAGCTCATCGTGGCAATGAACAAGATGGATAAGCCCACCGCAAACCCTGAGCGCGTGATGGAAGGCCTGACCAAGTACGGCATCATCACCGAGGACTGGGGCGGCGATGTGGCCTGCATCCCGGTGTCTGCCCTGACCGGCATGGGCATCAACGACCTGCTGGAGCGCATTGCTCTGGAAGCTGAGGTCATGGAGCTGAAGGCAAACCCCAACCGCCGCGCCAAGGGTGCGGTCGTCGAGGCCCGTCTGGACAAGGGCCAGGGCCCCATTGCCACCATTCTGGTGCAGAACGGCACCCTGCACTCCGGCGACGTCATCATTGCCGGTACCGCTGTGGGCCGCGTGCGTACCATGCGCAGCGACAAGGGTCAGCTGCTGACCGATGCCGGCCCCTCCACCCCTGTGGAGATCACCGGCCTGACCGCAGTGCCGGAAGCAGGCGACCTGTTCGAGGCTGTTGAGGACGAGCGTCTGGCCCGCGAACTGGCCGAGCAGCGCATCGCTGCCGCCAAGGAGAAGCAGTTCTCCTCCTTCCAGAAGGTCACGCTGGATAACCTGTTCAGCCAGATGGCACAGAACGACATGAAGGAACTGGCCATCGTGGTCAAGGCCGACGTGCAGGGCTCTGCCGAGGCTGTGAAGCAGAGTCTGGAGAAAATCTCCAACGATGAGGTGCGCGTGCGCGTCATCCACGCCGGTGTCGGCGCCATCAGCAAGTCCGACGTGGATCTGGCCGATGCCTCCAACGCCATCATCATCGGCTTCAACGTCCGCCCGGACAACGTGGCCAAGGAAGAAGCCGCTGCCACCAAGGTGGAAATGCGTATGTACCGCGTCATTTACGACGCCATCAACGATGTCACCGACGCTATGAAGGGTATGCTGGCACCCAAGTTCCGCGAGGTCTCTCTGGGCGAGTTGCAGGTGCGTCAGGTGTACAAGATCTCCAATGTGGGTACCGTTGCAGGCTGCCGCGTGACCAGCGGCAAGATCACCCGCGACAGCAAGGTGC
>OLYB01003104.1_pt1 | contig 10486 bp, 8 predicted proteins | sample 1674481 | NCBI WGS metagenome assembly OLYB01 (sample SAMEA103958167, study PRJEB25191) | human gut metagenome
AATTTTCACTTTTTTTATTTTTTTACATTTTTACCTGTCTTTTTGATGTCTCCCACGCATGATTATGGGAAGGGATTCTCTCTTAGAGCAAGTTTCGCAATGTCAGACAAAAACCCCTCCGGGATTTTTTCTGCCTTGCAACTTGATGGGGATTTCGTTTCCCCATACCCTCGACCGCAATCAAAGATATGCGTATTGGTTCCCATTGCCATGGTCACAGCGTGATGATTCTTCATCACTTGCTTTCACAGCAAGCTGTAATTTTTTTCTTTCCTATGTGGAACCTATGTGCAGAAAGGAGTATCCAATGACAAGACCACAAAAAGAATCTGATATGAAACGGGAACACCGGGTAACAATCCGACTGACTGATACAGAATTTTCTATTATAGAAAATACGGCAGAACAGGCAGACATGACTATTTCCGAGTACATGCGAAAACAAATTATGGAGGGACAGGTCAATACTAAATTTGAGGTTGTTGCAGATGTCAAAGAAATAAAAAAGCTGATTGGTGAATTGGGTAAGATAGGAAGCAACCTCAATCAGATTGCCCGATATTTTAATCAAGGTGGAATTATCTCCTCAGAAATGAGAACAGAAATAAAAAAATCTCTCCGGGATATTTATGAAATGAAATATGAAGTGATGAGAATGGCAGGTGATTTCCGTGGCAGTGATTAAACATATCGCAAGCAAAAATGCTGACTATGGAGAATCTGAACGGTATCTCATCTTTCAGCATAATGAATACACCCAAAAGCCAATCCTCGATGATGAGGGGCATATGATATTACGAGATGAATATTACCTGGATGGTCTGAACTGTGATCCATTTACCTTTGCATCTGAATGTCAGGAACTAAACAGCTACTACCATAAAAATAAAAATTTCAATGAGATCAAGTCTCATCATTACATTATCAGCTTTGACCCAAAAGACAGAGAGGAATGTGGACTGACTGGTGAACGGGCACAGCAGCTGGGATTGACTTTTGCAAAGAAGAACTTTCCCGGTCATCAGGCTTTAGTTTGTACTCATACAGACGGTCATAATGGAAGCGGCAATATCCATGTGCATATTGTGATCAACAGCCTTCGGAAATATGACGTACCCCAAGAACCCTATATGGAATTTGACTGTGAATCAAAAGCCGGATATAAACACCACCTAAGCACAGCCTACCTTGCTCACTTAAAACAAGATGTTATGGACATGTGTCAGAAAGAGGGCCTGCATCAAGTTGATCTGCTCTCTCCTGCTGAAAGAAAAATCACGGAAAAAGAATACTGGGCACAGCGTCGTGGACAGGAAAAACTTGATAAGCTCAACCAAAAAATGCTTGAAGATGGTATCACACCAAAAGAGACTCGCTATCAGACAGAGAAACAGTTTCTCCGGGATGCTATCGACGATGCTGCAAGCACCGCCAGATCACCAGAAGAGTTTGCCAAAATCCTTGATAAAAAATATCATATCATCTTCAAGATCAGCAGAAACCGGTACAGCTATCTTCATCCAGGCAGAAAAAAATATATCACTGGACGAAATCTCGGAACACGATATGAAGAGGATTTTCTATTACAGACATTTAAGGAAAATGCAAAATCACTCTCTGATAGGAAAATGGAAATTGAAGAACCGCAAGTTACAGCTACTACAAAAGATTTACAGACAGCACTTTCTCCTGATACTTTCGATATTCCTGTACCATTCATTTTCATAAAATCAGATCTCCGACTTGTGATAGATTTACAGACCTGTATCAAAGCACAGCAGAGTGAAGCTTATGCTCAAAAAGTCAAACTCTCCAATCTGAAACAGATGGCTCAGACAGTTGCCTATATTCAGGAACATGGATATAACTCTCTTGAAGATTTCCATATGGCACTTGACCAGGCATCCGATCAGACCAGTGCCGCCAGAAAATCTTTAAAGGATACAGAACAGCAGCTTAAAGATGTGAATGAACAAATACATTTTACCGGACAGTACCTTGCATACAAAAACGTATATGCCGACTACCGTAAGAGCCGCAATAAGGATAAATTCTACGAAGAACACCGGGCAGAACTTTCCCTTTACGATACAGCTCTCCGAACACTGAAAGAAAAATCCGATGGAAATAAGCTGCCTTCCATGAAAGCCCTCTATGCTGAAAAAGACCGGCTTATCGAATTGCGAGATTCACAACGGGAAGATTTTTCTAACCGCCGGGATTATGAACGGGAACTTCGTACCGTGTCTGCCAATATTGATATGATCCTTGGGAAGAGTCATAATCAGGAACAGCAGATTGAAAAAGAGCAAAATTTATAGTTGCTTCCAATAAAAAATAGCACAAAATCTTTTTAAGGAGATAATGTGCTATTTTTTCAATACTTTTTTACTATAATAAATCTTTTTCTTTAATCATTTTCTCATATTCATCAATCGCCTGCGTCAAATTACTACAAGAGTGTTCAATCTCAGTTGCTAAATTAGAATATGCACCAACAGAAGAGACATGTGAATACAACTCATTAACAATTTCTCTCAAATCTTTAATGTTCTTTTCATATAAATTCATAGAATGCTTCCTCCTTTTTACAACTTTAGTTTTTATCATAACATTTTCCCCAATATCATTCAACATTACGAACCGATTTTTTTATTTTTCTAACACTGGCATAACTATCATCTGCCAGCCCCAATGACTCCATTTTCTGCACAATTTCTCTTTGTGACTGTTTCCCTATATTTGAAAAACTCTGAATCCAGTTAGGCAATCTCAATGCATCCAGCAAATCACCTACAGTATCCACATCGTGTCTCTTTAGTGCATTATATATTCGTGTATTAAATTTCAGAAATGAGATTGGCTCTTCTAAAATGTTCTCTGGCAAATCTGGATGTAATCTTTTAGCATTTTCTATACTTCGTTCTCTCTGCACAACTAAATTTCTATTGTAATTCTCAAGCCCTTCCACAACATATATTACATACTGCGGTTTTGCCAAGTATTTTACTCCCATCAAAATCATTCTATGAACTCTATCCGCTTCCAAATCCATTCTTTCAGCAATTTTCTTTTCTGAAAGTCTTTCTTTGTATCTAAGTCGAATCACAGTTTCATATTCCTCTGGAAAACATGACAGAGCAAACTCTAATCCTGCTTCCTGATCTGGTAACAATTTCAGAATCCTGTTATCCTTTAATTCCTTACTCCTCTGCACAACTGCATCCCACAGATTTTCTGGATACTCATATTTTTTCTTACTCATATATGTTACCTCCAAAATCATTTTCTACTAATCATGCATGGCAACATATAAAAGGTCATAAAATTTATAAAAAATTATTTTCTTCTTTGCATTTCCATACTTGAAGTAGAGCATTTTTTCTTATTCACTTGCATTGAATTATTTTTTCTATCAATAAAAGCATCTGCAATTTCAATAAGTACAAGCACCATCACTGGGGTTCTCCCTCCAAAGGCTAAATCTCCTATAAGAATAAACTCTTTCCTGGTGAACGCCAATATAAGTGATAACACCAAAAAAGTTATTTTCATAAAGAAAGCCATGTTCTGTGCATCTTTACTCTTTGATATTGAAAATTTATAGTAAACAAGACCCATAAACATAGCCGTCAATAATATGCATAGATTTCGTAACATAATATATACTTTCCCCTTTGTAAAATTAAACTAATTGCCGCTTCTATCATATATTATAAGCACTAATTTCTTTTTTTCAATAAAAATGGCCCTGCCACATAAGTAGCAAGACCACTTCCGTTGAAAATTACTTCTTTTTCCTTTCCATCTCTTCTTCCACTGCCCTCTGTTGCCGTGGTTGTCCTTTGCCCTGACTGGCTATCTTTTGCTGATGCTTACGAAGCCGCTTCAGCACTGATCTCCGGGGAGCATTTTTATCTTTTTTCTTTGGAGTATTGTTCATCAGTCCATCAATCATGTTGTAGTTAGCTTCTTCTGCCATCTCTGCACTGCGAAGATATTCTCCATTGTCCATGACCTTCTGCCAGTTTGCCAGCTCTGGTTTCTTTTTCTGCTGCTCTGATGACTGCTGTGTCTGATTCAGTTGCATTTGCATCTGCTGTTGTTTCTGCCGTTCCTGTTCTTTTGCTACCTGTTGTTGCATAAAGTTCTGAATGTTCCGTCTTGCTTCTTCGTCAAAGCCATTGTAACAGTCATTCATAACTACTGCACCATCTTCACTGAGAATCACATAGGCGGCTCTTGTCCCATACTCTTCATGTTCCATCAGGAACCATTTCTTCTCATTCATCAAAATATAATCCTGGGCAAGCCATGTCCCTTTCTTTCCTTCAATTTCATATCCCGTTGTATCAATGGAAAGTCTGGTATCAGAGGAACTTTTGATTGTGAGAAATTCTGGAACGATAATGAATCCATCTTTATTAATATAGTAAGCTGTGGTTTTTCCCTCATCCGTGATTACCAGAACATCGCTGCATCCGATGGAATGACCTTTGAAGTTCTTGGGTCGCTGTTTCTGCAGGCGTATTTTTATATCCGCCGGAGTTTCCCCCGGCTGGATTCTTCCAATGTACACCTGCTGATAGTTCTCAATGCTGACGCTCTTTCCTTCGCTTCTCAGCTTTTCATAAGAACGGAAACGAACATCACAATACTCTGGTGTTTCTTTTACCTGATATACTGCACACTGACTTGTACTCATTCCTCGTCCTCTTCTTCCAATTCCGCTTTATAATCTTCCAAGTCCATAAGAAAAATCTCATAGCCTTCATCGCTCATGCAGAACAGCTTTCTTATGGTATTGCAGACAAGCCCGATCATATCCGCATCCCCTTTCAGAAATGGAATAATATTGTCGATGGCTTCCATCGTATCATTTCGGTTACCTTTATCAAACATTGCGGTCACTAAACATTCGTCTGTATCAAAGTTCATTGCCAAATCCATCATAATTCTACATCCCCCTTCTTACGTGCTTTAGATTTTTCAGTTGTCATTTCTTTCTGCTCCTGTGCTTTTGCTCTTGCCTGGAACTCTTTTAACGACTGCAGCACAGATTTTTTCAGTTCCCCTTTTTCACCCTTTGCAGGCTCTCTCTTTTGTGTCTGGTTCGGTTCTACTGATACGGATTCTTTCTTGACTGGTGCTTCTGAAACTTCCTGTTTCACTTCCACAGTCTGTTCTGCTTCCTGCACTTTTCCATGTTTCTCATTCAGATATTTTTCCATATCATTGATTGCTTTCTGTACCAATGGACTTTCCTTATAATGCGGAATCATATCTATCAGTTCCCTGTCTACTCTGTCCCAACTCATCAGTTCGTATTCTCCGGAATAATCTTCATCCCCATCCTGCAGGTCAAATCCAATCCCTTTGCCTCCATGCAGTCGATCTGCCGGAATACTTTCATAAATCTTAATCGCTTCTTCCAGAGTAAGATTATTATGGTACTCCCCCATGACCGGGAACTCCATGCACTCTGCCACATAAAAAGTAATCGTAGCTTCTGGCTGTTCCTGTTCTGGTTGTCTGGTAAAGATAGAAAAGTTTTCTGCATTTTCCAGACGGGAAAGTAATGACCTGGCAGTTATCACATCACTGTCTATATCAGATTCTTCCGATACTTCAACCAGCCAGTCCTTTAAACACCCTGTTTTCTTATTCAAAATGTCCTCTGTGATTTTCTCCACCTGTTCTTCCCTGTTCTCAACGGTATCTTTATATTCGTAAGTGTCATATTCATAGCTGAAATTATCTAAATCAGCCGCCAGCTTTTTGATCTCCTGCTGATCAAGATAGGCTTCGGACTCCCTCATATACTCTGCCAGAGTAATTCTTTCTTCTGCGATAGGATTGATGTCCACCTTAATACCTGCCATTGCTATACCATGAGCATTTAATTCATTAAAGAAACTATCCTCCCGGATATTGCCACGATAAGAAAGCACTACATCAAGGTCAGAATCATTTCTGTAAAGTTCCTCTCTGCTTCTGGAACCATGCACCCTTGCAGCAAGCAGCTCTACTTCATTTTCCAGTCCCATTTCTTCCAGAATACCCTGTGCATGATACAAGACACCTCGTTCCACTTCTGCCCTGCTAAGACCATTTAATGCAACCTCATCTCTTCCAATCTCAGAAGTCGCACGAAGCTCACCTGCCTGTAGTAAATCCTTTGAATGTTGGATGGTCATTGCCTCAAATTCTTTATAGTCTACTTTGACGCACTCCATATCATCCATTCTTTCACTTTTTAAGATTTCATAAGTAGCTTTCTGAACAGATACTTTTGGATCGTCATAATCATTGGAATGGATTTCGTGCAGGTCAGAATCATAAAAAATATAAAAATAGCCTTCTTCCGTTGCCTGTACGGTCAAATACCCTTTGCTCTTAGTAAACTGCATTGCGATTCCCTCACAGGTATCCACTGCTCTTTCCCGGTCATAATCCTCGAAAATACTTGGTGGACAATTCTTTAATAACTGTGCCAGCTGCATCTGTCGTTCGCCTGCTTCTTCCACTTCTGCCATCAAATCCTCATAATCAACGGGAACTGCATTTTCCAGGGACACATCTTCATCCTCCAGAATATCCTCCATTGCCTGACGCATAGAAATATCGGGATTGTCATAAGCACCACCGTCAATCTCATCGTAATCCAAAGCATAAAAGGTATAATCATAACCTTCCTCTGTTCTCTGGATTGCAAAATACTTATCGTCAATCTTATATGCCAGTTCATCCGGCTCTATTTCCGGCATAAGTTCTTCCACAGAAATTCCTTTCTCCTGCAGATATTCTGAAATAGCTTCCAATGCTCCTGCATCATACCCATTCCAGAGATCTTCGGCTACAAGCTGACCATGTTCCGATACGATAATCCCTGCCACATCTGAACCATACTCATCATGTTCCATGAAGAAGAACTTCTCCCCTGCATACTCTCTTTCATCTACTGTATGCCAGGTTCCCGCATGTCCATCTGCTTCAAATCCTCTGGTATCTGCTGTAATGGTGACTTCCGCTTCATCCAATGCCTGTTCAATCTTCTGCATACGGATCTCTGCCTTTGCCATATCAATAAATCCATCTAACACCGCCGGGTGGCTTTCTATCACATAATCCTGATTCAGATTCTTTCCCTGATTGATATTTTCCGGGATTTCGATATGCTCTGCCCAGTCTTTGTTCTGTCTGGAAAATCTGCCATCATAAGAAAGTTCCCGGAGCGTATTTGCCATAACAAACGTCATACGTTCTTCTCCAAACTGTTCCAACACCTGTGTTGCGGCATCTTCCTTTAAATGCAGTCCATCAAAATTTAATGCGATTGCTTCCTCGATTGCTTTCTTACAATCAATGTTTAACTTTCTGGAATCCAGATAAGCATCTACATCCCGTTCTTCCATTGCCTGAGCAAGTGTTCCTTTATAGACTGGCGGGTAGGCTCTGGTATGATTATTTTCCAGTATCTCCATTCTCTGCTGTACAAAGTCCGGAAGTTCCTCAAAGCCGAAAGAATCCACATAATAAGCCTTTGTCTCTGCCGTCCGGTTTATGACAATAACATCACTTACCGATAAGGAATGTCCATGAAAATCGTTTGGGCGGTTGATATTAAATCTCTCAAAAATATCCTCCAATGTAATCGTTGGTGTCCATGGAGCCGCATACACCATCCTGTAGTCTTTTCCATCAATGGTATAGCCTAATTTTTGAGCCGATTCAAAACCCATAAACTGATAAGTATGCTCTCCACCCGTATCCATCTGATAGATTGCAAAACGACCGCTTTCTCCATGAAGAAGTAAGGTTTCATCAATCTTTTCTGCACTGTCCTGTTCCAGTTTTTCCTGTTTGGCGGCAGCTGCTTCTCTTTCTTTATGTACTTCCCATTCCGTTTCCGTAATACCAAAAATACCGTCATGCCCCAGGATCGCATTTTCTGTTTCTGCAAGAATCTGTCCTGCCTGTTCTGGATTGTCTGGATTTCCATGTAAGATAAAAACTTCCGCACCCTCACGATACAATTCTACTGCCCTGTTTTTTTCAAGAGGATACATATGCTCCAGTCGGATTCCTGCTTCGTGCATTTCTGTAAAACCAATCCTTCCATCTGGAAAATTATCCATTTGTGCCTCTGTCTCATGCACAAGGCTTCTCATAACTTCACTTCGGTCACCCCGATTCGCTGTCAGCATACGGTTTACCAGTCCCAAAACTTCATCCCTGTCATCCATCTTATAAGCAAAATTTACGATAAGGTTTCTTTGTGATTCCGTAAAATTCTCATGACTGGCAGTTTCTGCAGCTTCAATCAGTCTATGGGCATACTGCATGGTACTTTCCCTTTCTTCTGGAAGTTCTGTGGTTGGGAAATTTGCTCTTGCTGCCTGAATCACTTCATGTACTAAGTTTGCACCGGCTTCATCATAAGATTCCCGCATATCCCAGACCAGATCATTCAGTCTTTCTACCTGTCCGGGAAAGGTTTCTGCATATTCTGTTACAAATGCTTTCTCTTCTTCTGTAAAAATTGTTCTCGGAAATTCCGCTTTTTCCACCAGCATCTCTGCCTGTTCTTTCGGTGTCAGCTCTGAAAAATAAGCAATGCCTGTATCCGCATCATACGCTACATCAAAGAAGTCAATCGGATAATTCTCTCCCACTCCATCACTTGCATACAATACTGTGATCGTTGCACCTCTGTCCTCCAAAAATTCTTCCAGTGGTTTCTCATCCTCTGAAAATTCTTTCTGTTCCAGTAAAGTAACATATTCCCTTACATTCTCCTGCACCTGTTCTGCTGTCATATTCTCTACCAGATTATAACTATATTCCGAACCCATACTTCCTGAAAGATGCAGGATTACATCCTCTCTATGAAATGTTTCTCTGATTGGTCTTTCCATCTCAATTTCATGCATCTGCTCCTCAATGTTCCCGATGATCTCTGCCGATGTTTTTCGGATGGTATCCATTGATGCTTTCAATGCCTTCATATCCCTGCTCTCACACCAGCTGGCGATATAAGTAAATGAATATTCTGAAGTATCCAGACCAAAATGGTTGCAGACTATGTAAGCGATACTTTCTGCTTCCACTTCCTTTGTTGTCTGGTCTTTTAAGACTCCTTCCGCATCCATTACTTCCCGGTCATGCAGCAATGCGTGGCTCACTTCATGGACTCCGGTTTTCATCGTCTGGACATTACTCATATCTTCCTTTATCGCAATATATTTTTCTGTCTGGTGATAATAGCCTTTTGCTTCCTCTTCTACATTCATCATGCGGATCGGCACAGGAGAAATATTCTGCAATGCCTGCATGAAGGTATCATAAAACTGTACACTTCCGGTAAGCTCCGACACCTCCAGTTCTGCAATCGGTTCTCCCTCTGTCTGACTGACATCAAATACTGTCGCTATCCGAAATCTTGGGATAATCATTTCCACAACCTCTGTTTCTGGTTGTCCATCTGCACCAATGATTGGTTCCTGTGTATCCGGGTCAATCTTTTCAATCTCCTGTTTTTCTCTTACTGGTGTCGGTGCAATAATCTGGATTCCTTTTTCTCCACGTTTTACATGACGGTTAAATTTCTTCTGCCATGCCTGATAGCCTGCCACCAGTGTTGCTTCCGGTTTCTGCATGGTGATCAGCAGCGTGTTATTAAAGCTGTAATTATGGAACTTTGACATGGTATTCAGATATTCGGTATATCTCTCCGATGTAAAGATTTCCTTTACTCCCTGCTCCAGCCGTTCCGATATTTCTTTTAACTGTTTTTCTATATTATTTGCCATAAACAAACCCTCCATTTTATGTCCCCGCCAGAGAAAACTCTGACGGGAAATCTTTTATAACTCCTGTTCGTGTTTTTTCTTTGCAGTTTTCTGTGTAACGGTCGGTTCCGCTGTATTCTGCTGTGCCTTCTCCTGCTTTAATCGTTCCAGAATAGATGGCTTATGGATTCTGTCTGCTGTTTCCGGAAGTTCTTTTTCTTCTATGGCATCCCTGCTGTCTGTGTTGCTTCCTTCTCTGCCAATATCCTCATCTGCCATAATCGTCTCATTACCCTTTTCATCCATGTTCAGCAAGGCATTTAACTCGGATAACCGTTCCATCTTTTCATTCAATTCTGTTTCTTTCGGGAATGGCTTCTTTACCTCTTCCTGTGCAGTAGCAAGCTGCTGTTGTACGGTTTCTAACTTCTGCTCACTTTCCGTCAGCTTCCTGCCGATAGAAGAAAGCGTGTTATGGATACGCTGCATATTTCCTACCGGGTCTTTTCCGATTTCCAGCTTATAAGAGCATTTTCCTTTGATCGTCAGTTCAAACGCATTGGAGAACATATTGTAGGAAGCAGATAACGTGAACCCATGATATTCTCCGACCTTTCCGCCGGTGCTGACAGTTTTTAACCCTGCACAGGCAGCGATCAATGCCTCGCCTGCTTCTTTCTTATCTTCATAAAGGA
>OLYB01003107.1_pt1 | contig 10481 bp, 10 predicted proteins | sample 1674481 | NCBI WGS metagenome assembly OLYB01 (sample SAMEA103958167, study PRJEB25191) | human gut metagenome
CGGCGAGCTGCCCTACACCATCGGCGGCGGCATCGGCCAGAGCCGTCTGTGCATGCTGCTGCTGGGCAGCGCCCACATCGGCGAAGTACAGGCAAGCGTCTGGGACGAAGCCACCCGCACGGCCTGCGCAAAGGCTGGGATCCCCCTGCTGTAAGCAAAACACGAGAAAAGGCTCTCTGCCAAAACCGGCAGAGAGCCTTTTTTGCATCTCAGCTTCTGAAAAGCAAGCCCACATTTCTCTTTTTGCGGCGATTCCCGCCCAGCCACCAGACAAGCCAGGCGTAGAGCAGGTTCATGGCCAGGATGGCCGCGCACCACAGCACTGTCTGCCGGGTGGTCTGCTGATAGACCAGCAGGAACGGGTAAGGCCCGGTGATGAGCCGCTGGTAATTGGCCCAGAGGGCCACAGAGCCATAGAGCATGGTGGGAACCAGCGCCAGCGGAACGCACCGCGCAGGCAGCTTTGGCTCCCGTTCCAGCAGGACAAAGGAGACAAAGGCACACAGCGGGTTGAGCAGGTGGTGGTAGAGCATGGAGCTCTCGGTCAGCAGGAACACCACGCCGCCCTGGTCGGCACAGTAGGGCCCCAGCACGAACACCACGGTCAGGAAGGTCATGGTCAGGCAGCAGGTGGCAATGTACTTGAGCGTCTTGACCCAGCGGGGCAGCTGCCGCCCCGTGAACAGGCAGATCACCTGACACACCGCCACCAGCAGGCAGACAAAGAACGCAAAGACATTGGAGTTCTCGGTGTAAAAGGTGAAGGTCTGGCTGCCCACCGCTTCCCAGGTCATCCGGATGGCCACCGGCTCCCACCGCACGATGCAGAGGTTCAGGAAAATGGAACAGAGAATGGCGATCTTCTTGATCATTTTGCGGTATTGATGAAGCTGCGGTTGTCCCACAGGTACTTGATGCCGGAGATGGCGGTGGCAATGGCCACCAGCCAGCACAGCCAGTAAGAGAGGAACACGCAGTCAGCGCCTATCATAATGAAATTGCCCCAGGTCAATGCGGTGCCGAAGTAGTAGAAGATGATGGTGAGCATCTGCAGTACAGTCTTGACCTTGCCCCACATGTTGGCGGCGATCACCTTGCCGTCCTTGGCACCGGCGGCCACCATCCGCAGACCGGACACGGCAAACTCACGGGCCAGGATGATGCAGAGCACCACCGGGCTGCAAACTCCGTCCCGCAGCATGTAAATGAAGGCCACGGTGGTCAGCAGTTTGTCGGCCAGCGGGTCGGCAAACTTTCCAAAGTCGGTGACCATGTTCCACTTGCGGGCCAGATGGCCGTCCAGAAAATCGGTAAAACTGGCCGCGGCAAAGATGATGCCTGCCACCAGATACCAGGTGGGGTTGAAATCTTCCGTGCCGATCTGGGTCAGGGAAACGAAGACCATGAACACCGGCACCAGAATGATGCGGGTCAGGGTGAGCTTATTGGGCAGATTCATATAGATTCCTCCAATTTGTTATTTTGCAACCGTGCCGTACAGATCGTAAAGGTCGCTGTCCTCCACCAGCACATCATAGAACTGGCCGGGATAGAGCGGCTCCTCGCTGGAAACGCAGACATTGCCGTCCACCTCGGGGGCATCGCCGGTGGTGCGGCAGAGGTACAGGCCGCTCTCCTCGTCGATGCCATCACAGAGCACACGGACGGTCTGGCCCACCTTTTCGGCCTGTTTCTGGGCCATGATGCCGGTCTGGATCTGCATCACCAGCTCTGCGCGCCGGTCCTTGGTCTCCTGATCGATCTGGCCGTCCATCTTTGCGGCCACAGTGTTCTCCTCGGCAGAATAGGCAAAGCAGCCCAGACGGTCAAATCTGACCTCCTTGACGAAGTTGCACAGGTCCTCGAACTGCTCCTCGGTCTCGCCGGGGAAGCCTGCGATCAGGGTGGTGCGCAGGGTGATGCCGGGGATCTCCCGGCGCAGCTTGCCGATGACCTCCAGCAGCTCCGCACGGGTGGAGCGGCGGTTCATGTTTTTGAGGATGGTATCGTTGCAGTGCTGGATGGGCAGGTCGAGGTAAGGCACCACCTTCTCGTTCCGCTTCATGGCGGCAATAAAGTCATCGGTGATGCGCTCCGGGTAGGCGTACATGATGCGGATCCACTCAAGGCCCGGCACCTTGTTCAGCTTGTCCAGCAGCTCACAGATGCTGCCGGGCTTTCCCCAGTCCTCGCCATAGGCGGTGGGGTCCTGGGCCACCACGATCAGCTCCTTCACGCCCTCACCGGCCAGCCAGCGGGCCTCGGCCACGCAGTCGGCCAGATCGCGGCTGTGCAGCGGGCCGCGGATGCCCGGGATGGCGCAGTAGTGGCAGCGGTTGTTGCAGCCCTCGGCGATCTTTAAGTACGCATAGTGGGCGGGCGTGCCGATGACGCGCTTGCCGCCCAGCGGGAAGTCCTTTTTGGCACCGTAGCTTTCCAGATGGTTCTCACCGTGGAACAGGCGGGCCACGATGGTATCAATGGCCTTGTTGGAGGCACAGCCCACCACAGCATCCACCTCGGGGATCTCCTCCTCGATCTGGCTGCGGTAACGCTCAGCCAGGCAGCCGGTGACGATGACCTTCAGCTCCGGGTTCTGCTGCTTGTAGGCGCAAGCCTCCAGAATGTTCTCAATGGCCTCGGTCTTGGCGCTCTCGATAAAGCCGCAGGTGTTGACCAGAATGACATCGGCTTCACCCAGGTCAGCCACCGTCTCGTGACCAGCCGAAAGCAGGATGTGCACCATCACGTCCAGATCGACCTGGTTCTTGGGGCAGCCAAGGGAAATACATGCAATTTTCATAAGGGATGATACTCTCTTTCTCTTTTGAGGGATGCTTTTGATTTTTTACGATTTGCTCCGGAAAAGCTCCCCCTTCGGGGGAGCTGGCAAAGCCGCAGGCTTTGACTGAGAGGGTTATTCCCCCTCCTCCACCCTGCGAATGGCTTCCTTAATAACGGAATACGAAAATCCCCGCCGCTGCAGGGCCGCAATGACCAGATCCCTGCGGCCCGCTTCCAGCTTTTTGCGGTAATGCCCTTCCACCAGAGCGGCAGCGGCTTCCAGCTCCGGGTCCTCGCCGGAAACATCGGGGGTGTAAACAGCATCCAGCGCCTGCTGGATCTCGCCTGCGGCCAGGCCCTTCTGCCGCAGATTCTGGGCAGCGGCGCGGCGGCTCTTTTTTGCCGCCAGCAGGGCGTGGGCACGGGTCTCGGCATAGCGGGCATCGTTGATATACTCCCGCTGCACCATCTCTGCCACCACGGCGGCACTGGTCTGCTGGGTATAGCGACGGTTCAGCCGCTCATACAGCTGGCCCGAGGAAAGCTCCTGCCCGGCCAGCAGCTCCATGGCCCGGGTGCGGGCCTTGGCGGCATCGGTGGATTTTTCCTCTTCGGCCAGCGGGCGGCGGCCACGGCTGTAAAAGGCCATTTACTCTTCCACCATGATATCCAGCTCACTCTCGCTGCTGCGGGCGGGAGCCTTGACCACCGGCTCCTTTGCTGTGGCAGGAGCTACCGGTTCCCCCTCTGCAGGGGCGGCAGCAGCCTTGCCCCCCGGGCGGCGGGTGGCATAGAGCTTGTCGGCATTGGCGCGCACCTGACCCTCGATATCGTTGGCGATCTCGGGGTTATCGCGCAGGAACTGCTTGGCATTGTCGCGGCCCTGACCCAGGCGGATATCGCCGTAGTTGAACCATGCACCGCTCTTCTGAACGATGCCCAGCTTGACACCCAGATCGATGAGCTCACTCATCTTGGAGATGCCCTCGCCGAACATGATGTCGAACTCCGCCTCACGGAACGGAGGAGCCACCTTGTTCTTGACGATCTTGGCGCGGGTATGGTTGCCGATGAACTGGCCGGAAGAATCCTTCAGGCCCTCCACGCGGCGGATATCGATGCGGACAGAGGAATAATACTTCAGGGCGCGGCCGCCGGTGGTGACCTCGGGGTTGCCGTAGACCACGCCGACCTTTTCACGCAGCTGGTTGATGAAGATGCAGACGGTGTTGGTCTTGCCGATGACGCTGGTCAGCTTGCGCATGGCCTGGCTCATCAGGCGGGCCTGCAGGCCCACATGGCTGTCGCCCATCTCGCCCTCGATCTCAGCGCGGGGCACCATGGCGGCAACAGAGTCCACAACGATGGCATCAATGGCACCGGAGCGCACCAGCGCCTCGCAGATCTCCATGGCCTGCTCACCGGTATCGGGCTGGCTGACCAGCAGGTTGTTGATGTCCACACCCAGCGCCTCGGCATACACAGGGTCCAGCGCGTGCTCCACGTCGATGAAGGCAACATCGCCGCCCTTCTTCTGGGCTTCGGCCAGAACATGCAGGGCCAGCGTGGTCTTACCACTGGATTCAGGGCCGTACACCTCAATGATGCGGCCCCGGGGCACGCCGCCCACGCCCAGTGCCAGATCCAGGCCGATGCTGCCGGTCGAGATGGCATCCACCTGCATGGCGGCGTTGTCGCCCAGCTTCATCACAGCGCCCTTGCCAAACTGCTTCTCGATCTGGGCCAGTGCCGTGGCCAGCGCATCCTTCTTGGCACCGGGATCGGTCTTCTGGGTCGCCGGGGCAACGTTGTTGTTCTGATTTTTTGCCATAGTGTCATGCTCCTTTGTCATCTGTTCCCGGCGCGGTGCGGCCAAACGCAGGCGCGGGCATTCCATTTCTTTCGGTACTAGTATAACACATTTTACAGATATTACAACAGGAAGTTGTAGATATTTTCACTGTTTTCTCGCCATCACACAGCGGTCATTGCCGCCAAAGTCTTTTCTGCACGCGATCTCCGTCCACCCGTTGGCGGCAAGCAGGGCCATTACAGCTTCCCGCTGCTGCCAGCCGATCTCCAGGGCAAGGGCACCGCCGGGGCGCAGAGCTTTCTGGTAGTGTTCCGCAATGGCGCGGTAAAATACCAGCCCATCCTCCCCCGCTTCCAGCGCCATGGCAGGCTCCTGCGCCACCTCGGGCTGCAGCGCGCCCATCTCGGCGGCGGTCAGGTAAGGCGGGTTCGACACAATGAGGTCGAGCTGCCCCTCCGGCAGGGTCTGCCAGTAGGTGAACAGATCTCCCTGCACCGGGGTGATGGTCAGTACCGGGGAGAGATGGGCGTTCTGCTCCAGATAGCGGTATGCCGCAGGGCTCTTCTCCAGACTTGTGACCTGTGCCGCCGAGCAGAAGCGCTTCACGCCCAGCCCCAAACAGCCCGTGCCGGCACAGAGGTCGAGCACCCGGGGTGCCTCCACCCCAGCCAGCATTCCGGCGGCGGCTTCGGCCACCACCTCAGTATCGGCCCGGGGGCAGAGCACGCCGGGGCCGACAGCCAGCTCAAAGTCAAGGAAGGGCCAGCTGCCGCAAAGGTACTGCAAAGGCTCCCGGGCCGCGCGGCGGGCCGTCAGGGATTCCAGCCGCTCTGCCTGCTCTGCACCCAGCGGAGCATCAGCAAGGCGGGCATCCCCGCCCGCTGCCAGCCGGAAGAGCTCGGCCGCGTCAAAATCTGCGTCGGGGCAGCCTGCGGCGCGCAGGCGTGCCTCCACCTCCCGGACTGCTGCCCGGGGCAGCATCCCTGCGGTTACCATCTGCCGTCCTCCGGGTCCTCGGGCAGGACCGGCGTGACGGCGGCAATGGCCACCTCGATCATGCTGTCGTCCGGCTCAAACACGGTCAGATGCTGCACCCAGATGCCGGGCTGCCGGATGATGCGGGTGGCAATGTTGTCCGACCGACCGCACCACTTGAGCAGCTCGTAGCTGATGCCCATGACCAGCGGCAGGAGCAGCAGCTTGAACACCACCCGCAGGCTGGTGCTGGACCAGGGAAGCACGCTGTACAGGAACACGCTGACGATGACCACCAGGATCAAAAAGCTGGTGCCGCACCGGGGGTGGAAGCGGGTATATTTGCGGACATTCTCCACCGTGAGGGGGTCTCCGGCCTCGTAGCAGGCAATGGTCTTGTGCTCGGCCCCGTGGTACTCGAACACCCGGTGGATCTCCTTCATCCGGGAGATGGCGGCCATGTAGGTCAGGAAGATGGCGACCTTGAGCACCGCTTCCAGCACCACCTTGACCCAGCGGCCCAGCGGCACCAGATGGTTCAGGCCGCCCACCAGCACCGTGGGCAGAACGGTGAAGAGCAGGATGGCAAACAGCCCGCCGATCACGGCAGCTGCCGCCAGCATGATATCTTCGGCCTTTTTGCCCAGATGGTCGCCCACCCATTTTTCAAAGGCGGTCTCCTCTTCGGCGGGGTCGTAGTCATCCCCCATGCTCACCTGTGCCGAGTACATCATGTACTTGTATCCCATGATCAGGCTTTCGATCATCGAGATGGCTCCCCGCACCAGCGGGATCTTTGTCCACACGCCGTGGGTGGGAGTGGGCTCGACCTTGGTCTCAATGGTTCCATCGGGCTTGCGGACAGCACAGCAGATGTTTTTCGGGCCCCGCATCATAATGCCCTCCATCAGGGCCTGCCCGCCCACACTCGTCTTGAAGCGTTCCTTGTTCGGTTGATTCATTGGCTCTCCTATGGGGCGCTGCGGCCCCTCTCTATCGTAAAAACTGCCCCTCTATCTTACCAGATAAATATGGACAATCTCTTATCGTTTGTAGATCGGCAGACCCAGGGTGACCACTGTGCCCCGGCCCAGCGTGCTCTTGAGGTCCATGGTACCGTCCAGTGCGGTCATAATGGAATCCACCAGCGCAAGGCCGATGCCGCTGCCCCGCACCGAGTTGCTGCCCTTGTAAAACTTGGTCTTGACGTTTTCCAGATCCTCCGGCGGGATGCCACGGCCCTGATCGATGATCTCGATGAAGGCTTTGTACTCGCCCTGCCAGATCTTGACCGTGATGCGTCCGCCGGGGGCCGAATACTTGATGGCATTGTCCAGAATGTTGATGAACACCTGCCGCAGGCGGTCGGGGTCGGCGTAGACCGGGATCATCTCCTCCGGCTCCGCATAGGCCAGCAGAAGCCCCTCCCGCTGGATGCGCGCTTCACAGAAAAGGACAGCGTCCGTCAGCTCAGCCACAAGGTCCAGGGGGCGGCACTCCATTTTCAGGCGGCCATTCTGCAGGCGGCTGAAATCCAGCAGCTCCTCCACCATGTTGTACAGGCGGGCGGTCTCGTTGTTGATGATCTCCAGCCCCTTGCGGTAGTTCTCATCGGTGGGGTCATCCAGGGTGCGCAGGGTCTCCACCCATCCCCGGATGGAGGTGAGCGGCGTGCGCAGCTCATGGGAGACCGAGCTGATGAATTCGTTCTTCATCTTCTCCGTCTCTTCCAGCCCCTCGGCCATCTGATTGATGGTGCCGCGCAGGCGGTCCACCTCGTCCCGCTCGTCACCGGTCACAGGCAGGCGGACATCCAGTTCTCCCCGGGCGATGCTGGCGGCGATCCGCTCCACCTGCCCCAGCGGCACCACGATGCCCCGCACAAAGTACAGGCCAGAGGCCACTGTAAAGCCCAGAATGGCAGCCACCACGATCAGGCTGACGATGAAAACGCTCTTCAGCTGCGCCTGCACCAGCGTCAGGCTGGTGACAAGGCGCATGGCAGCCACGTCCTCGGCCGCATAGGGCACCAGACTGCACACAGCCATGACCGTTTCCCCGCTGGCGGTGCGGTAGATGGCCACACCCACGCCGTCCGGTGCATCCTGCGCCTTGTTAAAGTCGTCCTGCACCACGATGCCGTCCGCACCTGTGCCGCTGGAGGAGGCGATCACGCCGCCGTAACCGTCCAGCAGCATGAACTCATATTTGTCTTTATCCGCAAACTGCTCCACCATCCGGCGCAGGGCCACACTGCGGTTGGCCGCAGTCTTCTGGGCCGTGTCGCCGGTGTACATTTTCAGCTGACCGTTGATGGAGGAAAAACGCCGCATCATGGTCTGCTGGACGCTGTTGTAGTAGCTGCGGCCGAAGTTGTACACGAACATGCTCTCCACCAGCAGCACCAGCAGCACGGTCAGGAACAGGCTTCCCCGCAGCCAGCGGTTGGTAATACCACTGCGCATTGCTTTTCCTCCTTTCTGTCAGTAATCCTGGCTCTCCTATTGGGAGAGCTGTCAAGCACAGCGCAACTGAGAGGTTTTTCTTTACTCCTCCCACCGGTAGCCGTAGCCCCACACCGTCATAATGTGGGTGGGGTGGCTGGGCTCATCTTCCACCTTCATCCGCAGGCGGCGGATGTTCACATCCACGATCTTCACATCGCCGAAGTAGTTCTCGCCCCACACGCCCTTCAGGATCTTTTCCCGCACCAGCGCGATGCCTGGGTTGTGGAAGAACAGCTCCATGATCTGGAACTCCACCTGGGTCAGCTCGATCTGCCGCCCGGCCTTGAGGAGAACACGGCGGTTCTCATCCAGCACAAATTCCCCGCTGACCAGTGTGGTGGGGGCATTTTCGTCGGCAGCGGAGCCGCCGCCCGAGCGGCCCACCCGGCGGCAGAGGGCCTCCACACGGGCCAGCAGCTCACTGACACTGAAGGGCTTGGTCATATAGTCATCCGCGCCGATGGACAGGCCGCGGATCTTGTCCTGCTCCTGCCCCTTGGCACTCAGGATGATGATGCCGATCTTCTGGTCGGTGCGGCGGATGGTCTCGCAAAGCGAGAACCCATTCATGCCGGGCAGCATCACATCCAGAATGGCAGCATCACAGCCGGGCTTCTGCTCCAGCAGAGGCAGGGCGGCTTCGGCGCTGTCGGCCTCCACTGCCTCCATCCCCGCCAGCCGCAGGTTCAGCGCGATCATCTCGCGGATGCTGGCTTCATCCTCTACCACAAGTACCTTGACCATCTAAGACCTCCATATTTTTCTGCCTTCTCCCTCTGCCCAAGAGCACACGGAGAAGCATTTCACCTCAGAACACCCAGCCTGCATCCGGTAAACTTCTGCAAAACTGAGCGGCATCATCAATTCAACCGGTACAACGATCGGGACAGCCGATAGCTCTGATCCTTCAGCACCACGTCCGGCCCGAACCTGGCCTGCATCTGGCGGGATGCCACCACGCCCAGGCGGGTCCAGCCCGCCGCGCTCTCGCTGGAAGGAACCAGGCGCATGGTCAGCACCAGTTTCCCCTCGTCCACGGTGCGCAGCTCCACGGCTTCCTCTCCCTCAGCGCTGTCGGTGAGCATCAGGTTGCCCTCCCACTCGGCAGGCAGCTCAATGTAGCAGCTGCTCTCCTCGTCCAGCAGGCCGAAGCTCTTTTCCGGCTCCGGGCTGGTGTAGTCCATCCAGACGATAAAATCCATCCGCCGGCTCTGGCTCAGGTTCAGCAGGCCCGCTTCGTCAGGCTGGGTGGGGATCTCCACGATGCCGTCACCGTCCAGATCCCGGCTGACCAGCGTGGAGACATTGCGCAGGGACGCATTGTACAGCTCACTGGTGCTGATCTGCTCGGCGGGCAGCATCTGCTGGCTTTCCTCATCAAAATAGAGCAGAACCGTGGCCAGATTGTTGCCCGAGAGGCCGGTCCAGCCGTCCAGCACCAGATAGCGCTTGCCGTCCGCTCCCAGGCCCGCCGCCACAGCGGCGCAGCCCGAGAACTTATCTGCCGAAAGGCCCATGACAGCCACCTGCTGGAACATCCCGTCCCGGTCAACGGTCAGCAGCTCGATCTGCACCCCGCCGTCCTCCAGCGTGGACATCAGGATCAGATCCTCGTTGCCGCCGCCGGTGATATCCTCCACCAGATACTGCTCATAGGACTGTTCCAGAATGGCATTGACCGTACCGTTCTCGTAGGAGTACACCGCCAGATAGCTGTCGCCCTGCGCGGCGAGGTACCCCACCACCAGCTGGGTTGCGGCACCATCCTGCAGCTGTGCCAGCCGGACATTGTCCACTGTGTCCGCCAGACCCTCGATGCTCTGGCGGACCTGCCACACGCCTGCGGCATCCTTCTGCAAAAATGCAATGCAGACATTGGAACTCTGGGCCGTGGTGTAGAGAACAGCGGCATCCTGCTGGCCGTCACCATCCAGATCCTGCAAAAGGAACGGCGAGAGCAGCTCCCCCTGCATCGGGTATTTCAGCTGGGCGCTCTCCCCCAGCCATTCGTTCAGGGCATTTTGCAGTGCACCGTAGTCGCCCGGAAGGCGCGGGGCACGCAGCAGCTCCTCCACCTGCACATTTTCCGACATCGGAAGGCCGCACGCCGAGAGCAGGCCCATCATGCAGCCTGCACTCAGCACCAGAAACCGTCGTCTTTTCAACCGCCGCCCCTCCCTTCTGTGGAAAATTCGCAAAGTCGTGCAGAAATACAGTATAATTATAGCATTCTTGCCCCGCCATCACAAGCCCCAGCTGCTAACGCCCAATCGGCCCACACGATGCAAAAAAGGCCCTTTCCCCGAAGGGAAAGAGCCTTTGTTACACTGTTTGAACAGTCAGAGTCGATCAGACGAGCTCCAGAACTGCCATCTCAGCAGCGTCGCCGCGGCGAGCGCCGA
>OLYB01003109.1_pt1 | contig 10464 bp, 8 predicted proteins | sample 1674481 | NCBI WGS metagenome assembly OLYB01 (sample SAMEA103958167, study PRJEB25191) | human gut metagenome
GTAAAAGCCAAAAAAGGCTTTACAACTTCGGTCTTTTGCTTTAAGTTAATAGTTGTGAACAGAAAAACTCAAAAGCAAGAACAGCATATCGAAATATTGAAAAAAGTCAACAGTTAAAATTTCGGATGCCGACAGAAATAAGAATATCGAAGCACAACGCGCTCTATCAGGCAAGCATCCAGCTTGAGGAACTGGATTACACAAAGTTGTATAGAGCTTATTCGGGAATCCGAAAATCGCAGATAGAGCCGCGTGTGTTATTTAAAGTGCTGGTGTGCGCCTACATGAAGGGCGTATATTCCAGCCGTAAAATAGAGGAGCTGTGCAGGGAGAATCTGGTATTCCGCTGGCTGCTGGAGGATCAGAAAACACCGGATCACTGCACCATAGCAAGATTTCGGGGCAACCGTAACCTGCAGGAAGCGTTTGAGGATTTGTTCTTTCAATATGTAAAGAAGCTGGAGAATAAAGGGTATACCGAGCACTCCGAGGTGTTTGCGGACGGAACCAAAATCGAAAGCAAAGCAAATCGGTATACATTCGTATGGCTAAAGCAGGTAATCAAACAGCTTGAGAAAATCAAGGCACGGTTGAAAGAACTGGTATGTCCGCAAGGAAATCTGACCTCGACTAAGGTTGAGAAAAGACCGGAACAACTCAATACGGAAATCGAGGCGCATGGCATTGAAGTGAAAAAAGGCCGCGGGCACCATAAGCCGGAAATCGTTCGGGAGCGGGATGAATTGGCTCTGTTGTATCGCCGCTGGATGGAGTACAACAGAAAGAAGGCGATTTGCGGGGAGAATCGCAACAGCTATTCCAAGACAGACACAGATGCCACTTTTATGCATATGAAAGACGACCATATGCGCAATGGCCAGCTAAAGCCCGGATATAATGTTCAGTTTGCTGTCAACAGCGGTTTCATAACCGGCATTGGCGTATTCGGAAACAGAACGGACTTCGGCACGCTGATTCCGTTTTTGACCTATTTATGGCATAAGCACGGAAAATCCTATCGCAATGTCGTGGCTGATTCCGGCTATGAAAGTCTTGCCAATTACCGCTGGCTGTTTGAAAATGGCCAGACTGCATTTATTAAACCCGCCAACTATGAATCGGGGAAAAAGCGTTCTTCAAAGGAACAGGTTGGCAGAATGGAAAACATGGGCTATTACGAACCGGATGACTGCTTTATCTGCAAGAACGGCAGACATCTGGATCTCAGTTCTCACTATACCTCCCATGCGAAGGACGGTACAGAGCGCAAAATCTCTGTTTACCGCTGCGAGGACTGCTCCGACTGCCCTTACCGTGCAGCCTGCTGCAAGGCTAAAGACAGCGAAAAGCGCAAGGAAATTTTTGTCTGCTGGGAATTTCAGAATCTGCGCAATAATTCGTATCACAACATTACCACCGAGGAAGGAAAGCTGCTGCGCTGCAACCGTTCTATTCAGGCAGAGGGTGCCTTCGGACAGCTAAAGCACAATCGGAATTTCAAGCGTTTCCTTACCGGCGGCAAGGTCAAAGTGCTGGCGGAGCTTCTGTTTTTGGGGCTTTCCCAAAACATTGCTCACCTGCTGGCAAAGTGCAACAGTGGACTGCAAAATCTGCATTTGATTCAGCCTAAAGCATACCTGAATTTCTGATTTTTGAAGAATCGGAAAACAGGCTCCTCTGGAAAACAATCGTTATTCAGAAGGGCCTGTTTGAGTTATCTGTTTTTTGGAAATTAGGGGGTCTATGGCGAGTGTTTTTGTGCTTCTGGAAACATTTAACCGTAAAGGTGCTGCTGCACTTGGAAATTTTCCTTGTGCAACAGCCGCTTCGGAAAATTAAGGGAAGGCAAACGTAGAGCACTCGATCGGGTTGAATGAAATACTAATACAATATACAAGCAAGGGAAATCTTGTGATCGCTTATTTCATAAGGGTTTCCCTGCTTGTTACGCTACAAATACAATATGACCCTATCCTTATACGAATCAAGTAGTGCAAGAAAGAAGGAAATCTATTTATAAAGTTACTGGATTTTTTGTTCATTGGGCTTATCGCGGGATGGGCGGCTCTGGCTGCGGAAAAAACGGTGCCGCAGCGGTCCGAAGGGGTAACGTGAGCGAAAGCGAACGTTAGCAAGCATTGCATGTGTTTATACACACAAGCATATCAGGGACACCCTGAAACCCATTCTCAAAGGAATATCCATCAACAATTTCGAAAATGGTGCAGCTATACTATGGATAATCGATGCATCTATGCAGGACTTTAATAGAGTACTGGATAGAATAAAAAAATAAAATCATCGTATTGCGACGGGGAAAAGACCGCCATTGATATCGGCAAAAACAGAAAATAAATGAATAAGACTTAGATTTTTTGCCGATAATGTGCTATACTATATTGCAAGGGGGGATACTATGATCTATATTTCCGTCGAAGATGCGGCAAAAAAATGGAACGTGTCGGAGCGGTCTGTCCGGAATTATTGCGCTATAGGCAAAATTCATGGGACAATTCTTGCCGGAAAGACTTGGAAAATCCCGGAAACAGCGGAAAAGCCAAAACGCAAGAACGCAAAAATAAAAAACGACCTGCTGTCTGTTCTGCGGGAGGAAAAAAGGAAGCAGAGGAAGGGCGGAATCTACCACAAAGTTCAAATCGATTTGACGTACAATTCCAATCATATCGAGGGAAGTCGCCTGACGCATGAACAGACCCGCTATATTTTTGAGACGAATACAATTGGAATGGAAAATAGTGTGGTGAATGTTGATGACATTATAGAAACCACCAACCACTTTCGATGCGTTGATTTTGTTATTGAAAACGCGATGCAGCCGTTATCAGAGACATTCCTCAAACGGCTGCATTTCACATTGAAAAATGGGACAAGTGACTCCAAAAAAGACTGGTTTGCGGTCGGTGAATATAAGCGCGTACCGAACGAAGTTGGCGGGCGTGCCATAGCTGAGCCGGAAGAGGTAGCGTCTCAGATCAAAGCCTTGTTGGCTGCGTATAATGGATCCAAAACGCATTCTCTGGAACAAATTGTGGCATTTCACCATGACTTCGAATGTATTCACCCGTTTCAAGACGGGAATGGGCGTGTAGGGCGGCTGATCCTTTTTAAAGAGTGCCTGAAAAACAATATTGTACCGTTTATTATAGAAGATGATTCAAAACTGTACTATTACCGCGGCCTGCACGAATGGAATCAAGAACATGGGTATCTAATGGATACCTGCCTTGCAGCACAAGATCGGTTCAAAGCGTATTTGGACTATTTCAGGATTCCATATTCCGAGTGAATTCTTCCCGCAGCTCCCGCTTATACTTGTAATACGTATTCCGTGCGATGCCAATCAGCTTGATGCAGTCGGCATCAGTGAGAGTTCCATCGAAATCACGGCTGTATTTTTTGATCTGCTCCTTACAGGGGGCAGATTTTTTTATGGTAAGCTTTCGCCCCGGCGTCTGGCCAATCTGCTTGCCGTTCAGGCGCGCCGTCAGGATGCCCTCGCGGGTACGCTGGTGCAGGTCGTCCACCTCTTTCTGTGCCTGGGCAAAGGCAAGACGAATCTGCTCCTTGGCAAGGTCGGCGGTGTAGCGGTTCAATGCGTCCATAATGCCGGAAACAAAACGGTCCGTTGCGGCGCTGCCGGTCTCCGGCGAAGAGCTGACCTGCCGTTGCAAGGCCTGTTTGTAGGTGTCGGTGTTGATGTGAGGCTCCTTCAAAAAGCAGAGCGTCACACCGCGGTTATACAGTGCTTCGTACAGGGCGCAGCCCTCCTCGGCGCTGCGGCTCATGCGGGAAACACTGTCAAACACGATGGTATCCTCGGGCTGTACAACGTGCAGCAGCTTGTCCAGCTCCTGCCGTCCGCGGCAGGCCGTGCCGGTGTAGACCTCCCGCACAATATGCGCTGCAGGGTAGGCAGCGGCAATGTTGCGCACCTGGCGCTCGATATTCTGCTGTGGTGTGGAAATGCGGCAGTAGCCGTACACGGACATACAGTATCACTCCTGACGTTCGTTTGATTTGCTACTTATGAGTATACCACACGTTGGCGCAAATGCAAGAACTTTTGCTACAAACTATAATAACCTTAGATTTGATACGGCTTCGTTTCTGTTTTTCCAGGCTAGTTCTCTGCACATAAAAATACCTTTCTGCATAGTAGTCGGTATCCTATACAGAAAGGTATCAGGCTGATTGGTCATGCCTTGCTAAATAACAAGTATGATAAATTTATATTCCTTAGTCATCATAACGAAGATATGCACCCTTCATAGGGCTGGCGGCGTGTTCGCTGAAGAGTCTCAGCGTACCGCGCTTATAGCGGCGAGGCTTCGGCTCCAAGCGGCTCGGCGCTGTGCCAAAATCTGCGCCATTTCTTCGGCAGACTTTCGCTCGCCTTTTACGCCAATAATGTTCAGCTTACGCGCCGGAACATCAATTTCGATCAAGTCGTCTTCTTCCACAAGGGCGATAGGGCCGCCGGTTTGTGCTTCCGGGCTGCAATGGCCGATTACCGGGCCGGTAGATGCACCGGAAAAGCGCCCATCTGTGATCAGCGCAATGCTGCGGCCAAGTTCTTTGTCAGAACTGATAGCCTCACTGGTATAAAACATCTCCGGCATACCGCTGCCCTGCGGTCCCTCATAGCGGATGAATACTGCATCGCCTTTTTGCACTTTGTGGTGCAGCACAGCATCCAGGCAGTCTTCTTCGCTGTCAAAGGGACGTGCACGCAGTACAGCTTTGAACATTTCCTTCGGGCAGGCAGTATGCTTAATAACAGCTCCCTCCGGCGCAAGGTTTCCACGCAGCACGGCGATGCTTCCATCGGTGCCGATGGGGTCAGAAGCCGGACGGATGATGTCTGCGCGGGTAAGCTTTAAGCCGCAGCGTGCATTTGCCTCATCCAAAAGCTGTTGGCAGTGTTCATAGAAACCATCTGCCTTCAGTTTATCCAAATTTTCTCCCAGTGTCTTTCCGGTAACTGTGAGGGCATCCAGATGCAGCACATCACGAATTTCTTCCATGATGGCAGGTACACCGCCTGCATAGTAGAAGAATTCTGCGGGCCAACGGCCTGCCGGACGAATGTCCAACAGATATTTTGCACCACGATGCAGCCGATCAAAAGTATCTCCATCGATCTCGATACCAAATTCATGGGCAATCGCAGGAAGATGCAGCAAAGCATTTGTGGACCCGGAAATGGCAGCGTGCACCAAAATGGCATTTTCAAAGCTGTCCATCGTCACAATATCACTCGGTTTCAGGCCCTGCTTTGCCAGGACTACGGCCTGGTAGCCGGCGCGGCGCGCATACTGCACAAGATCCGGACTGGTAGCAGGAAGCAAAGCACTGCCGGGCAATGCCAGGCCCAAAGCCTCTGCCATGATCTGCATGGTTGACGCTGTTCCAATGAAACTGCATGCGCCGCAACTGGGGCAGGCATTCTGCTTGGCCCAGTCCAGCTTTTCTTCGCTGATCTCGCCGCGCTCATACTTTGCACTGTACATACCCAGCTGTTCCAAAGTCAGCAAATCAGGACCCGCATGCATCGTACCGCCGGTAATCATTACGGCAGGGATGTTTACTCTTGCCAGTCCCATAAGGTTAGCGGGCAAGCCTTTATCGCAGCTGGCAATGTACACGCCGCCGTCAAATGGAGTTGCATTGGCATGAATTTCAATCATATTGGCAATCATTTCACGGCTTGCCAGACTGAAATTGATTCCATCGGTACCCTGACTCTCGCCATCACAGATATCAGTAGCAAAGTATCTCGCACCATGGCCTCCGGCTTGCGCCACACCTTCACAGGCTGCCGCCACAAGCTTGTCCAAGTGGCCGCTGCCGGGGTGGCTGTCACCAAAGGTACTTTCTACAATGATCTGCGGTTTTGCAAGATCTTCCGGTTTCCATCCGGTACCAAGGCGCAGTGGGTCCAACTCCGGCGCTAAGGATCGCATTTTTTGACTGATGAGTTCCATAATAATTTATCTTCCTGTTTCATGCTATATTTTGTGATTGTTATATAGTTTCCTGTCAGACAATACCCACCACATGCAGAAGAATCTGAAGTGCGCGGCCGACCCAGTTATTCATGACGATCTCAAACCAGCTGCTTTTTTCTGTCAATTTGCAGCCGGTGCCGTCTGCGTTGGCTTTCTGGACAACTTTTTCCTTACGGCCAAAGATCAAGGAACCAACCGCAACGATACCGCAGAACAGAGCCAGAACCGTGTTGCCAAAAGTGTTGAAGAAATTGTATGCAGCAGAGCCTTCCACAGTAAGCAGCTTGCCGATAGAGCCGATAGCGATCATGATGGCAGGCAGCAGCAACGGAGCAAAAGCAGCAGCTGCCTTAGGTGTATTGTCTTCCTTGATGAGCAGTGCTTCCACATTATTCGTATCATCAACAGGATCGATGCCCTCTGTATATTGGGGAAGCGGTGCAACATATTCACTCTTTGCGTAAACCGGGCGCAGACCCAAGTAGCAAGCAGCGAAAGAAATCACAGAGCAAATAGGGCCGATTATAATGACCGTGCCGATATCAGCACCAAGCAGAATAGAAACAGCCAAGATACCCGGAGTTGGAGGAACCAGACCGTGTGTAAGGGTCAGACCAAGGTTTACAAAAGGCGCAACCTGCTGCATACCAAGTTTCTTACGCTTGGCAAGAATCGCAGAGATAGGAGCATTCAGAATAATAGCGATATCGCCAAACACAGGAATGCTCATAATAAAGCCGGTCAAAGCGGGAGCCAGCTCAAGACACTTACCCTTAAACTTTTTGATAAAGAAGTTTACCATGCTTGTAGCTGCACCGGTGTCATTGATACCAGCCGCAATAACAGCTCCGAATATGATCATAACACCAATTGAGCCTAAAGTAGATCCAAAATATTTTGTGATATTAGCAAAGGTGTCTACAAGGGACATTCCGGAAGCCAAACCACAGAATGTGGCGGTCAAAAACAGAACCATAACGGGGTGCATTTTAAATTTCAAGGTCAAGACTGTCAAAATGGCGATGGCAATGATCAGCATAATGACGAAATGAAGTGGTGACATTGTTTATCCTCCTCGTATTCTTTCATTCCAGACACTGGTTCTTTTTCAGTGCCGTATACGTTGTACTGTATGCGTTTTCAATAACCCACTCCGGGGTCTTGCTCCAGTATTCCGGTCGGAAAGTTTCTACCGAAACCATGCCGGTATAGCCGCAGATTTTCAATGTTTTTAGGAAGCTATCCGTATCAACAACACCGCTGCCGGAGAAACAGCGCTTGTCCTGTCCCATCTCGCTGTCCGGCACATCATCAGCGCTCATCAGATGAACCGCAAAGATCTTTTCGGGCTGCACGGTTTTGATGGCGCTGAAATCGTTGCAATGGTCATTGAGGTAAATATTGTAGGAATCAAATACGAACCCCACATTGTCCTCGTCCACGGCCCGCACAATACGGTCAGCAGCTTCAATACTGCGAACACAGCTCTTGCGCAGGCCCACCAGCTCGAAGCATAACTTCATACCGAAAGGCCGTGCAAGGACAGCGAGCTTTTTCAAGATACGGACGCATTCTTTCTCTGCCGCAGCCGTATCACCGGTAAAGACCCCGCTGGGGTCGAGAGGCGGCACGATAATGACGTAGCTGCTGCCAATCGTGCTTCCTACATCACAGGCCAGCTTGAAGTCCTGCATGGCAGGGTCATTCCAGTCAGGCATTTCGTCTGGCAGCATCCCCTGCCGCAGATATACGGCATTGATAGCGTGTGGTTTGAGCCGGTGCGTTTCAAAAAATTCTTTCAGCTGATCTACCGTGTGATCCTTGAGCCAGCCCCTCAGCATATCGAGCCGAATCTCAATGTAATCAAATCCTGCTTTTTCGCACAAGCTCAAATCCTGTTCCAGCGTAGAACAGTCACGGGCGCAAGCCTCATTATAGGATGTTTTCATTGTTGCTCTATCCTCATTCAGCGGATGGGAAATTTGATAACGGAATCCGTCTGCGTGCTGCGGTAAATCGCTTCAAACAATTCAACCGTCTTACGGCCGTCCCGCGCATCTACCAGCGGTTTCGTGTGGGTCTCTACTGCGTGAAGAAAATCTTTGATTTGCTCCTGATGATAGTAGTGCATGGAATCCACACTGTTAAAGAAATCGCAGTCGCCTTTTTTCCAATCTTCCAGCTTATCTGCTTCACCTTCCACCGTCCACAAATCATTGTACGGCGGCTCAGTGATGGAAGACATGCCTGCAATAAACATGGCACCGCCATCCGTCTGTACGCCAACACCGGCACCATTTTGACCAAAAATGTGTACTTTTCCGTACAAAGCCGGATTTTGACTGTTGCTCACCACGATATTGCCTACGGCACCGCTCTTAAACTTTACTACTGCCACAGCAGTATCTTCTACTTCGATATAAGGGTGGTTTAAATTCTTCCACACACCATATACCTCATCCACATCGCCCATATACCACAGAAGGAGATCCAGCTGATGCGGAGCCTGGTTCACAAGAACGCCGCCGCCTTCTCCTTTCCAAGTACCACGCCATGCGTCACTATCGTAATAAGCCTTATCGCGCCAGCCGAGCATCGTTACCATGCCTAAGATTGGTTTGCCAATCTTGCCTGCTTCAATAGCTTCATGGATTCTCATGCAGGGGCGATAGAAGCGGCGCTGCACCATCGTTCCGATGGTCACATTGTTTTTATCACCGGCTTCAATAATTCTGTCGCAATCAGCCAGGCTGGATGCTAACGGCTTCTCAATAAGTACATTGCAGCCATTTTCTGCGGCAATGACTGCCGGGTCGCGGTGAAGGGGGTGCGGTGTGCAGACGCTTACCACATCCAGCTTTTCTTTCTGGATCATCTCAGATATATCGGAATACGCATTCACGTGGTAACGTTCTGCAAAGGCTTTTGCACGGTCCAGGTTGGCATCACATACAGCAGTAAAAGCGCTGTTTTCCAGCTTTTCATAAGCTTTTGCATGGAAATCGGCGACTTTACCGCATCCGATAATACCGGTTTTCAATTTCATTTTGATTCTCCTTTTCGTAGTAAGAGCACACCCATTGACGTTACGGTAACGTCTATCTTTCTGTGTTGCCTTTATCTTAATTTATCTGCTGTAAGTTTGCAAGTTGTACAAAGCAGTTCCTACTTTATGACAAAAAGAGAAACACAAATTTTCACAATTTGCACAAATCATGGGGAAATTTTATATATTTTGCCGAAATTTCATTGATTTTCTAAGCCTTTTCCTTTACAAGAACCTCAAAAAGCCGGAAAATACATCTGATGACTTGTGCAAAACAAAACCTCACATAAGCGTAATAAAGCTTATGTGAGGAATTTTTTTGGAAAATACTGTACAAACCTCATACTTTTGTATGCAGCCTTGTGAACTTTTCCCTTGTTATTAAGTTTTGTGCTCTGCATCATACAGTTGTTTTATTCTGCAGCGGTTAAATGCAAGATGCATCGTCATAGCGTTTTGGGCGCCAATCGGATCACGGGCAGCAATGGAATCCAACACCATACGGTGTGTCATAATTGTTTCTTCTGTAAGCTCTTTGTGCGTTACATTTACAAAAATCATAACCGCTGTATCAATAATCGGAATCAGTTGCTCGACCACTGTATTCTTGCTTGCGGTTGCCACACAAGTGTGAAATGCAATATCATCTTCGTCATAATACTCCCCTGCACGTATTTTATCTTCCACTCTATAGCAAAGGCGTTTTATCCTTGCAATATCTTCTTCCGTTGCATTGTGAGCAGCCATTGCGGCAATTCCTGGCTCCAGCAGCAGACGTACATTTACAATATCAAGCGCTAATGCTGTCTTGTCTTGTACGTTGCCTAACCCCAATGGATCTCCCTTTCCAAGAACAGTTGTTAGTACATAGGTACCAGATCCACGCCGCACATTCACAATTCCTTTGCTGGATAGCAGCTTAACAGCTTCACGAATCGTGCTGCGACCCACACCAAATTTTTCTCCAAGTTCAAATTCATTGGGAAGTCTTGTACCTGGTTTCAGCGGCGTATCCACAATATAACGGTAGATTCGTTCCTCAACCTGTTCTACCAACAGTTTGCTTTTAAGCTGCGATAATTCGTCCATAGCATAGCCTCTTATTTTCGTTTTTCTTTGACAAACAAAAGTGTTTTTCCTTATCTTACTCATAACATGGAAAAAAAGCAATAATAAATTGTTATATTTCAAAATCTATGATACTAACTATTTTATGCCCTATATCTCTAACGCCCAACAACTGATATTTTTCACCGTATAGCTATTTTCCAATAGCTACAGAAAACGACAGAGCCTGTTTGCAAGACAGCCCTGCCGTTTTCCTACGTTTACCCCCGCGCCCGCACAAAAACACGGACTTTCATCCGCGCCCACCGGATAAAAGTCCGT
>OLYB01003117.1_pt1 | contig 10451 bp, 10 predicted proteins | sample 1674481 | NCBI WGS metagenome assembly OLYB01 (sample SAMEA103958167, study PRJEB25191) | human gut metagenome
TTTTAGTTTTTCTTCTATTGAGAACTGCCGAAATCGAGCAATAGATTCTCTCACATATTTTTTCATTACATCCTCCTTGATCTATATTCACTTGGAGTACATCCTTGCGTTTTTTTAAACAGGTAGCTAAAGTAATGTGGATCCTTATATCCCACTTCATAGCTGATCTGTGATGCCTTCATATCTGTAAAACAAAGCATTTCTTTTGCTTTATCCATTCTGACTGATGTCAAAAATTCCACAAAAGATTTCCCTGTTTCTTGTTTAAACGTTGTACTAAAATGACTGCTGCTTAATCCAACCTGATCTGCAACATCACTCAACGATAATGTTTCTTCTTGATAATTTTTCACAATAAATTCTTTTGCCTCCGTTATCAACGAAGAATGTTTCTTCCCTAATCTTTCATTTCTCATTCTGATCGCTTGTCTGTTGAAACTGCAGCGATCTGTTGTTTGTAATCCTTAAACGTGCGATCGATATTTGCTTTCTCAACTCCCATTTTCTCAACGAATTTCATAACACCTACCTGTATATTGATCAGCATATACTGACAAAACATAAAGGAATCCATATTAGATTTTCCTAATGTCTTGGTATAATCCTCTACAAATAAATGTACAGCTTCTTCTTTTCCATTTTTCTAGTGCTTCTTGTTGAGATTTATAATGTAAAAAAACTATCTCAACATCATCCAAAACGCCAATAGGGCAAATAGTATTTCGTTCTACCAAATTATCTTTGTGTTTACTTTCGTCAACAGAAATGAATTGTAGTTCTTGATCAATATAATATTTCAAGTTTTTACAAAATTTCACATAATCATCTGCAAAAAAGTATAATCCAATTGTAGGTGATAAATATTCAATTCCTAAATAGCGATACACATGTCCACCCCAACAGTTATTTGAAATAATTGTCACGTTTTTATTTGACAACTTTCGGTTTCTATACTTTCCTAAATATATATTCATTTTTTCTCGAGTTTTCACCCGAACTGCGTCCTTAAATTCCTTATATGTCACTACGATCCACTCCTTCCCCCCCTATAATCCATTACTTTTTATTATTCAAATCTTTCTTTATCTGTGTTGTACTGATTTCTGGTGTTCTAGGTAAATATACTACTTCGCATCCTTCATCTTTCAAAAAATCAAACTTTCCCTTCCAATCATCGCCAATAACAAATGTATTTATGTGGTATTCATGAACATCTGTCTTCTTTTGTTCCCATTTTTCTTCTGGTATTACAAGATCTACATATCTAATAGCCTCTAATAATGCTTTTCTTTGTTCATACGAAAAATAACATTTTTTCTGTTTTTCATTCCAATTAAATTCATCGGTTGAGAGACAAACAATAAGATAATCACCCAAAGCTTTTGCTCTTTTTAACAAATTAATGTGCCCATAATGTAATAAATCAAATGTTCCATAGGTTATTACTCTTTTCATACTATATGTACTCCTTTTCACTTTATTTCTGAAGTTTTAATACACGCATTAACATAGCTAATGTTTCTTTAAAATATTCACTTTTAAATGAAAATGCTATTATCAAAATTCCTGAAATTATCACAGATAGAATTCCTTTCAGAATCATTGCTATCACTGGATTCCAAGCTGGAATGCAATTACAGATAGCCGAAATAACTCCAATAATCACTATTCCTTTTATTAAGTCGCTTCCCATATCTTTTAAATACTTGTATGAAGTAACTTCGAATGCAACTTTACTTATAACAATACCTTTATGAATAAATGTAAAAATAACTGTTGGTATAGTAAGTCCCAATAATATTCCTTCCATTCCCCAAACCTTTCCAGCACCATAACCACACGCTATTGCTAAAACGGCTTGTATAATCATCACTCCTGCGTCACACCTATGAAGTCCCATTGCATTTTGAACTGAAATAATTGGAATATCCAATAAATATATCAACATACTAAAAACCAAAATCAACACACAAGAAAAACTTAAAACAAAATTTGATCCAAAAACTATGTATATAAAATCTTGAATACATGCGATAAATCCTGCACAACAAATAAACGCTAAGGAATTCATAACAAAGCAGCTCTTCCTATATACACTGTACATTCTTTTTTTATCATTTTCTGTCGCCAAATTACCAAAGCTAGATGTAAATGCGCCTCCCATTTGACTAAACAATAACTGAACTGTACTAATAACAAGTTGATAATTACCATAATAACCAACAATAGATATATTTCCTAGTAACATACTAATCAGAATACTATTGGCAGAATTTTGTACTGTTAGTGATGTTTGATTTATAAAAAGTGGCTTTATTGTCCTAAATATTGCCTGTTTCTTTTCCTTTTCGAGTTTTACCGCATTAATCTTCTTTAAATATGGATGCTGTTTATTCACATATATATTGCAGATCGCATTACTGCATATTTTTTCTCCGATAAGAAATAATAAAAAATACAAATATTCATGCGTTAAAACAGCAGATACGATTGCCATTCCTCTAAAAATCACTTGGCTAATAGTTGTAGACATTATACTAATACGATTATTTTGTTCAGCGTATAAAATACTTCTTTTATAATAAGCCAAATAATTTGCAAAAAAAGATAACGCAAAAAATAAGAAATAAATATGCACTGCTTTCATATCAATCGTTGTTGATACAATGCTTCTTAAAAAGAAAACATCTACAATTAAGCCTACAGTCAGAAAGGCAAATGCAATTCCTAAATATAGTTGCCGATAAAAAGATATTAATTTTTTTATGGTATTGTCATCTTTATTTTTTACAGGTTCATATAAATGAATGACCATTGCTGAGCTAACACCAGTTTCCATAAGAGCCATAACATTTATTGTATTTTGAAAGAGATTATGCAAACCATTAATTTCTTCTCCTAAAGCGCGTACAATAAAAATACGCACAGCAAAATTGAGGGCAACTGTAACAAGTGCTGACAACATTCCCCAAATACTATTTGTAATTGAATTATACGTTCTTGATTTTTCTTTCATTAATTAACCTCGGTTTCTTATTTCTCTTCGGTTTATTTCAGACTAACCCTCTCAACAAACCAGAATATAGCAAACATAGGGATTATTCTAATATATAACCAACTCAAACTAATTGTCATATTTAGTATTGTTCCAAGACCAAACCATACAGCAACAAATCCCCATATATATTTCATATAGCTTGTAGTTTCTACATACTTTTTATCTGTTGCCCGTATCAAAAGAACTGAAATACAACTAAGCAATGGTGCCAATACCCAACTAAAGAAAATCCCAGACTGCCCAACTAGAGGAATGATTTGATCTCCTCTTGAACCATAAAAAATCCTTCCTAAATAGCCATTATATAAATACACTGTCGAATTATTTGTATCGACAAGATGATTAATTATTGGCATATTATTAAAAATATCATATATTATATTATGAAGACCAACTCCGTCAGCTTTACTCAATCCAATCGCATTATTAACTGAAACTGGTCCTGCAAAATAAGCATCTCCACTTGTTGGTGTTATGAGTTTTGAAAATAACGAATATAAGCTTCCTGTTTCTCTTTCAAAGCCAAGCCCTGATTTCAACGCTGATGCCATTAATATCAATGCAATGACTGGTACTATTGTTGTTTGAGCTATCATTTTCTTTTCACCTGGGAACAAAGAAATCAAAACAAAGATCGCTGTGATTGCACTTACTAATGTATACCATCTTGAGATTCTGGCTTGACCAATATATGTTATGATCACATACATAAGCATATACATGATAGAAATTCCTACATGCATTCGTTTATTATCAACTGCATATTTATCCTTTTGTCTATTAATTCCATAAACAAAAAACCAAGCTGTCATACATTGCCAAACTATTTTCACCATGCCAGACACATCTTGAATAGATTCATCAACCTCATTAGTAACATCATTCACAAGAAAGATATTTCCGTTTAATATATTTTGATTTGTTAAATAAATTCCAACCAAAACACAAAAAATTACAATGACTACTAAAAAAGGGGGTCTTACTGTTACGCTCTTTCTACCCTGATTATACTGTTTGGTATATATATACCACGCTTTTGTAGCAGTAACTTCAAGCACAATAAAAACCGCAAACATTTCATATAACATAACTATTACAGCTTGTACCATATATCTGTAATCATTTGCATATTTTGATAACTCGCCAGAGCTACAAAGTACTACTGGCAAAACAACATACCTACAAAACATAACACCCATAATTACTGTTGCGCCTGGTGTCTTACCAATTAATCTCCTACTTTTATAACATATAGCAAACAAAATGCTATACACCAAAGGGAGTAAAAAAAAGCCATACTCCGTCTGTCTGTTCAACGAAGCAAAAATACAATAGAAGAACGCCACAAAATTACATATTTCCCATAAAACAATCTTTCTTCTCATGCCACGCCTTCCTGTGTAGTTATATATTTATTCTTCTCTAAGCATTATCCATACCAGCCTCTAATATAGCATTTGCTTGTCTTATTCGTTCTTCTTTATAAAATAATTTTTTTGAAGCATTCGCCTGTTCTTTCCATTCTTTTAATAATTTTTCATTGCTTAGAACTTCTCCCAATTCATCGCAAATGCTTTCTTTATCATTTCTAATAACACATCCACAACCGGATAATTCTTTTAACTCAACGGCTCCTCCTACATCAACTGACGCAACAGGGATGCCCAATAACGCAGCCTCCTGACAAGATGTGCTAAATCCCTCTCTATAGGATGCACAGAAATACAAATCCGCTTCTTTCAAATATTTATACGGGTTTGTCTGTTTACCAGTCATAATAACATATTTCTCAAGATTATTATCCTTTATATACTGCTGCATCTTACTCTCTTCACTACCACCGCCAACAATCCAAAACTCCGCATTTTGGTTGCTCTTCACAATTTCCTTTATGCACTCTAAATAACGCATAAACCCTTTTTCTGGTGTAAGTCGAGATACATTAATCACACAATACTTATGTTTTTTTGTTATTGGACATTTTTCTTTCGCCAATTCTAAAATTGGTGTTTCATCAATAATGTTATAACAATAATCACATTTTTCAGGGTCAAACCCGTCTTCAATCATTCTATCTCTACCTGACTTTGCAACATTAATTACTTTTGGAAACATTTTGTAATATTCTCTTAAAATCATTTTCGTATCATATCCATGCATCCAACATAATTTATTAGGGTTAGGACTTACTGCAATACATTTAGTCGGTATTCCAAATTGAAAAGCGACCTCCAAATCATACTTTTCTTTGACAAATTTCTTATATATCTTTTCTGGCGGTATTAAATTTATAAGTTTATCAAACCCTCTAAAATAAAAATTGTATCCAGGTATAACTTTTATTTTATTCATTATCGGTGCTGCAAATTCTTGATTAAATTCATATATTGCAAGTAATGAAATGTCATATTCATTCTCATCAAGATTAGCAATTAAATTCCGTAATACTGTCGCCACACCATTTGAAAATCGGAAATGGTTAGTAACAAATAATATTTTTTTTTTCATACTTCTACCTCACCACTTATATCTTTACTTTTCCCATTGAATCATCTGCAAACATTTTTTCTCTTTCTGGTTTTCTATCATACGGAAATTTGTATAGTAAGTTCGGCACCAGATTTGCAATAGTTTTCACTTCTTTTTCCCATTCTTTGTGTACTCTAAATACTTGTGTATTCTCAATTGAATCTTTTGGGTTAAAATGTTCTTTTTTATGTATATGCTGTTCTTTCTTTAAGCCCAAAAAAGTTTCAATACTATTTACGGCGTTTTCATAATCATATACCAAATCTTCAAAATGAACTCTCTTTGCATTAGGATTCTTAAAGTCCTCTACTAAAGTATTTTTCCACTCTTCCGAAAAAGCTATCATATCTGTTGGAAAATGAACACTACTTTTTCTAAATGCATTATTTGACCATATATGCTGATCCAAAATATATAAATCTCTCGGATCTCTATCGACAATTATCATCTTAAAATTATCATCAAAACATTTTTCAAAATCGTCTATTTGACCTGGCCAAATTATATGATCAAAGATTTTTACTTCATTTTCTGTTCCATTATCAAAAAGCGAAAAATATCCAGACGTAAATTTTTTAGCCGCATCATATAATTCTTTTTCACTTGGTAATGCACAGTAAGCATCTTCTTTATCATATATATATTTAACTCCATAATTTGAAAATCGTCTTTTTTGTGCTATATGGAGAGCAACTTGCGCTGTCGCTTTCAATAATGAAAATCGTGTTTTAACAATGTGATTTGTGGTTTTATCCTCCCTTTTTTCTGCGATACTTTCAACAAATTCATATACCAAATCCATGAATTTATTACCAAACATCTTCTGATAAGAGCCAAACCACACATAATTGTAATCATTCAATCGTTTCATTTCTGTTATGAATGTACTAATCACTTTATCAGATGTGTACAATGTATTTCCTCTTGATAACAGTGTACACACATCATACAGTCCACCATGATGATATAGAACATTATGCTCATAAGATTGATTTTCAAAAGGAACAACTCGTACATTTTCATATTCCTTTAATAAATCAACAACCGCTGATGAACCGGTTCCAAAATATCCTGTGACTGCAACATTTATTTTAGATTCCATATATGCATCCTTCCTATTTTCCTTGGTGCATTTTCTTATACTTAACAAGTAACCTATGCGGAACAATTATAGCTAAAAGCTCTTTGTAAGCATACACATCATATTTTCTTGATAATCCCATTTTTTTTCGCCATATCTTGTGTGTTCGATAGTTATTTAACCTATACTTTGCTTTTATTTCTTTTATTTTGTCTCGATCCTCATAATAATCAAACAAGACATCTGGCAATATATACCCCTTATATCCACAAGCATACATTTTGCACCAAAGATCAAAATCTTGGCCTCGCATTGTCCGTTCACAAACAGTATACATTCCTGCTGAAACCAACGCTTCTTTACGCATCATCACTGTTGGGTGTGTAAAAATATTACATTTGATAATATCTTCCTTAGTTAATTCTCCACCCTGTCCATATGTATTCCAAATTCCTGCATTATCAAAAGTGTTTCTGCACGTTCCTACAATTGCATATTCCTGATGCTTATCCAAAAAATTGTTTTGCTTTTCAAATCGGTCGGCATGAGAAATATCATCATCATCCATTCTTGCAATATACTCTCCCTTGGAGATATTTATACAGTTATTCAAAGATGATGCCAAACCACAATTTGACTCATTTCTTGTTAAAATAACTCTGTTATCCTTTTCTGTATAACTTTTTATTACTTTAATAGTTGCATCTGTTGAACAATCATCACATATAATCAACTCAAAATCTGCAAGAGTTTGATTCAATATGGAATCAATTGCTCGTGGCAATGTCTTTTCTCCATTATGTACACCCATTATTACAGAAATCTTCGGCATCCTTCCAACCTCACCCATTTACCTTACTGTTTTACATAAACTATTTCTATGTTCAGTCAGTCTTTTAAATAATTCATTTTGCTCATATTTTTCTTCTACATGCTGCCTTGCATTGCAACCATATTTTCTTACTTCTTCTGGATTATCAATACAATGTTCTATCGTACTAATAACTTTATCAATATTTTTTGCTGGTACAGACCACCCATCAACATTCGGTTCTATAGTATCTACCTGTCCTGGTACATCTGTAACTATTCCCGGCAGTCCCATTGCTGCAGCTTCAATAACAACCAAGCCGAATCCCTCTCTATAACTTAATGAACAAAATACATCCATTGCACTATAATATTTTTCAACTTTATCTGTCCAATCAACAAAAATTACATGTTTGGACCCCTCAGCCCATTTACGCAACTCAGCCTCTATGGTATTAGCATCATCAAACATACCAATCATTAATAAATATGCATCCTTTTTCTTAACAACTTCTCTAAAAGCTGACAATAATTCATTAGCACCTTTGTCCCTTGTTATTCTCCCAACATATCCGAATACTGGTGCTCTTTCTGTAATTTTTAGCTCTGATCTTATTTCTTCTCTCCATTTTTCTTTTTTTTCTATGCAATACTTATTCAAATCAACACCACAGGCACTACCATTCCATATAACTGAAGCCTTTGATGACGGATACAATTTTTCACTTATACTAAATCTATAAATTGAATAACTTTCACACTCGATTACCGATGACTTTTTGCAAACTATTTTTTCAATTTTTTTTAAAATCATACGCTTAATGCCACCATCAAATCCCATATACCTAATTCCCCACTGGCAATATAAGCGATTTGAACATTTTGCTCTTTTTGCCGCTATTGATGCATACAATGCAGCGTTTGGTGTTGAATATTGAATAATATCAAATTTATTATCTCTAAATATTCTTGTCAGTTTATTAATTACTGATAAACCCTCCAATCCCACTCCTCTTTTCATAGGAACTGGGATATAATGTACTTGATTATTGCACAACTCATACATACCCTCATCTGTATTGCAAATAAAGGTTACGTCATAATCGTTATTGACCAAGTAATCTTTAAACTGTAATAAAAATGACTTTATTGTTATAGAAACAGTCGTTACAAAGCATATTTTTTTCATTCTCTTACTCCTTTATCAAACGCTTCGCTGGTACACCAATATATGTCCCCTCTTCTTCTAAATCTTTAATTACAACCGCTCCTGCTCCTACTATACAGTTATCGCAAATACTTAAATTATTCAGAACAATTGCCCCTGCCCCTATCCAGGTTTTCAAACCAATATGCACATTGCCTGCAACATGTGCACCCACTGATATATGAACAAAATCATCAATTATCCCATCATGATCAACAGACGCTCCCGTATTCACAATACATCCTTTACCTATTTTGGTATCTGAATTAATTACAGCACCTGCCATAACTACAGTTCCCATTTTAATTTCTACTCTTCTGCTAACTACAGCTTTGGGGTGAATTAACGAAACTATATTACATTGTATATTCTCTAATTTTTTTAAAACATTTTGTCTAGCAAGTGCATCTCCTATTGCGACAATAAAGTCCCAAGATAAATACTCTTCAATATTTTCAGTTGTCCCTTTTACCGCAAATCCAGCACACTCTGTTACCCTTTTATCATCATCCAGAAAAACGATTTCGTCATACTGATTGTTTAGAGCTATATCTGCAATGACCTTTCCATGCCCACTTGCACCTATTATTACTAATTTTTTCAATTGGGAGTCTCCCATCTTGCCACTACACCTTTCGGAGTACCCATAAATTCTTCCATAGTTGATGATGATTCAGAGCAAATACCCTCATGCTTCACGACAGTTTTTATTGTCGATAAGATAATCTTAATATCTTCTTTAAAAGTAATATGAGTTGTATACCATACATCCATTGCAAACTTATCTTCCCATGAAACTGCATTTCTTCCATGTGCCTGAGCATACCCTGTTAATCCAGGTTTTACATCATGTCTATGATGTTGAAACTCGTTATATCTTGGCAAATACGCAACAAGCAATGGTCTTGGTCCTATAAGACTCATATCACCCTTTAAAATATTGATAAACTGCGGAAATTCATCCAGGCTCGTCTTCCGTAAGAAAGCCCCCGTCTTTGTAATCCGCGGATCATTTTCCATCTTAAACATCAGATCACTCTTCACTTCATTCTCTTTTTGCAGTTCTGCCTTTTTCTTTTCTGCATCCTGACACATGGTCCTGAACTTATAGATTGTAAAATGTCTTCCGTTCTTGCCCACGCGTGTCTGCTTAAAAATAACAGGCCCCGGAGAGTCTAACTTAATTGCGATCGCAGCAATTAACATAATCGGAGAACTTAAAATGATCCCCACCAGACTTCCGATGATATCCATACTTCTCTTAATACTGCGTTTATATACATTGAGTGTTACGGTATGGTATGTAATTACCGGATAAGTTCCGAGTGCATTGACATAGCTGTCACCATAATTTGACTGGTACAGATCCATGACGATACTTGCACTGACACCCATACGGGAACAGAGCGCGATCTGTCCTCTGTAATCCTGATTTTTGATATTCTGCATGAAAAACACCTGCTCCACCGCATACTCACGGATCAGTTCTTCTAAATTCTCCATGGTGCCTACATATTCCGGCTCTTCTCCATCGCCAACATATCCGACGATATTCAGATTCAGATTTGTCTTTTTTAAAAAATGACGAAATTTTTCATATTCCTCACAGTTTCCGACTAAAAGCGTTCTTGTCTGGTTACGGTTCTGACTCTGCATCCTCCTTGCCAATGCGATCATCACAAACAGGATGTAGAACAGTATCGCACAGAAGATCAAGGCTTTTCTGTCCTGCTTTATTTCTCCGCTCGGAAGTATGCAAAGAAGCA
>OLYB01003122.1_pt1 | contig 10429 bp, 11 predicted proteins | sample 1674481 | NCBI WGS metagenome assembly OLYB01 (sample SAMEA103958167, study PRJEB25191) | human gut metagenome
GGGCTCGTCCAGCAACAGATACCATTTACGGACGGTTCGGCCATCCGGCTGACCACGGCCCGCTACTACACGCCCACGGGCCGCTCCATCCAGAAGCCTTATACATCCGCCGACAGCACGTACGGATACGACATCTACAATCGTTACTTGCACAACGAACTCTTCTCGGCAGACAGCATCCACTTCGACGACAGTCTGAAGTTCGTGACGCCCGGCGGCAAGACGGTCTACGGCGGCGGGGGCATCATGCCCGACCTTTTCGTTCCGCTCGACACCACGGAAATGACGCCCTATTACATGGAGGTAGCCGGACGAAACATCCTCTACCGCTATACCATGGAGTATGCCGACCGCAACCGGGAAAAGATTAATGCCGTAGAGAGCATCGCACAGCTCGACAGTCTGCTCGACGCCGACACGGGAATGTTCGACGACTTCGTCCGTTATGCCGAACGCAACGGCGTGGCCCCCGACCGGCGCCAGATACGCCAATCCGAGCGGCTGCTCCGGGCTCTTCTACGAGCCTACATCGGGCGCAACACCCCGCTGGAGGAGACCGGATTCTACGCCAACTATTACGTAGTGGACGCACCGGTACTGAAAGCCCTCGAAGTGTTCGGCGAGCCGCACCGGGAGTAACCGCAGAGAGGATATCCAAGGAAAGCGGAGGAGGCATCGGCCTCCTCCGCTTTCCTTGGAAACCCGTCGCGGCCTGCCCGTCAGCCCGCCTGCCCGGCCACCTGCTCCATCATCCGTCTGATTTCTTCCTCATCGCCGAGGAAATAGTCGCGGCGCAGGCGCAATGCATCGTCGAATTCGAATACGTAAGGAATCCCTGTCGGCAGATTGAGGTTCACGATATCCTCGTCGGATATTCCCTTCAGTATTTTCACTATCGCCCGGAGCGAATTGCCGTGGGCCGCCACCAGCACCTGGTCGTACCGGTCGAGCGAAGCGAGAATGCAGTTCTCCCAATAGGGTACGACACGCTCCACGGCATCCTCCAGCGATTCGGTACGCGGCAGCATCCCGGCCGGCACCTCGCTGTAACGGACATCGAACCGGGGATTGCGGGGGTCGTTGTCGGGGAGCGGGTCGGGTGCGACATCGTAACTGCGGCGCCACAGGAACACCTGTTCGCTGCCGTACTTGCGGGCCGTCTCCTTTTTATTGAGCCCCTGCAGGATACCGTAGTGCTTCTCGTTCAGCTGCCAGCTCTTCTCCACGGGAATCCAGTCGAGGTTCATCATATCGAGTGCATAATTGAGCGTCTTGACAGCACGTTTCAGATAGGAGGTGAACGCCATTCCGAAACTGAGGCCGGCCTCGCTCATCATGCGGCCCGCCCTTTTGGCCTCTTCCACCCCGTTTTCCGTCAGGTCCACATCGGTCCAGCCCGTAAACCTGTTCTCCTTGTTCCAAACGCTCTCGCCGTGGCGGAGCAAAACTATCCTTTTCATATTCGCTGCAATTCAAACCCCGGCGGAGACCGGAGCAAATCCCGTCAGAGAGTTGCATCTTTAATGCCATACGAAGAGGGCACGCCGAAAAAAGTGCTAATTTTGTTCCTCGATGAGACAAACGACGAAAATCCGAATGTTGCCGGCCGTATGGGCGGCAACACTTCTGCTCTGCGGCTGTGCAGAGACTTCGACCGTCCGCCTCTCCGGTGAAGAGGCATATGTTCCCCGTCATGCGGAGGGCTATTCGATATACGCGACCGACGGAGCGTCCACCGTCATCGAAATCCGCAACCCGTGGCAGGGGGGCGACAGCGTCCGGACCCAGCTTTTCGTCTCGCGCGGGAACGAACTTCCGCCCGAAGGGTTCGACGGCGTAACGGTCGCGGCACCCGTGCAGCGAGCCGTATGCTTCTCCTCGACACACGTCGCCTTCCTCGACGCGCTGGATGCGACGGACGCCATACGGGGCGTATCGGGGGCCGAATACATCTCCAACAAAAAGGTGCGCGAACGTTACCGGGAGGGAGACATACGCGACGTGGGATACGACACCAATGTCAATTACGAACTGCTGGCGAGCCTGCGGCCCGACATCGTATTCATCTACGGCGTAGGAGGAGAGAACACCGCCGTGACCGACAAATTCCGCGAACTGCACATCCCGTTCGTCTACATCGGAGAATATATGGAGACCACGCCGCTTGGCAAGGCGGAATGGCTCGTCCCCTTCGGCGAACTCACCGACCGAAGGGAGGAGGCCGCCGCACTCTTTACGGACATCGAGACACGGTACGATTCGCTGCGGATGCGGGCGACCGCCTTCGCCGAACGTCCCTCGGTCATGCTGAACGCCCCCTACCGCGACGTATGGTTCGTGCCGGGCGACCGGAGCTACATGGTACGGCTCATCGAGGATGCGGGCGGCCGCTACATTTTCGCCGGGGAGGAAAGCTCCGTCAGCCGCCCCGTCAGCGGCGAGACGGCTTATCTGGCCGCACGGCAGGCCGATGTCTGGCTGAATCCCAACCAGGCAGGGAACATCGGCGAACTCAAGACACAGAATCCTAAATTCACCGACATCCGCTGCGTGGAACAGCGGCGCGTTTACAACTGTACGCGCAGGAAGACTCCGGGCGGAGGAAGCGACTTCTGGGAGTCGGGAGCGCTGCACGCCGACCGCGTACTGCGGGATATCATCCTCTGCCTGCACCCCGAAGCGGCCGTACCGGACGAAGAGGGCATGTATTACTTCGAACGGCTCGAATAGTCCCGTCAAGGCGCCCGGGAGGCCCTCGGCGCCCGTGTCAGGGCAGAACGAACAGCGAAGCAACCACACTTACAGAACCGCACGGACATTGAAAAGGAGAACCGCCATACTGATGCCGGCCGTCACCATGCTGACGCTGCTGCTGCTGCTGGCCGACATGGCCGTCGGTTCCACATCCATTCCGCTGAAGGAGCTGTGGCGCAGCCTGACGGGAAACGGTTCGGACGAAAGTATCCGCTACATCATCCTGAATTTCCGTATTCCCAAAGCGGTGACGGCGCTCCTTTCGGGCGCAGCGCTCTCGGCCGTCGGACTGCAGATGCAGACCCTCTTCCGCAACCCGCTGGCAGGCCCCTACGTGCTGGGCGTAAGTTCCGGCGCCAGCCTCGGCGTAGCGCTCTTCACGCTCGGCATGCCCCTGCTGGGCATCTCCGCCTCGTCGGTATGGTGGGGCGGCATCGGCGCGGTGGGAGCCGCATGGGCGGGAGCCGCCCTCATCCTGCTGGTCATCATGGCCGTCACCACCCGCATCAAGGACATCATGGCGGTACTCATCATGGGCATGATGTTCGGGAGCGCCGCCACCGCAATCGTCGAGATACTTCAATACATGAGCCCCGAAGGGGCCGTGAAATCCTATGTGGTATGGACGATGGGAAGCCTCGGAGGGGTGCTGCTCTCCGAACTGCGGATACTCGTCCCCGTCCTCGCCGCGGGACTCGCCCTCTCCGTATCGCTTATCAAGCCGCTCAACATGCTGCTGCTGGGCGAGAACTACGCCCGCACCATGGGACTCGACATCCGGGCCACGCGGCTCCGCATCTTCGCATCGACCATCCTCCTGGCCGGAACAGTGACCGCCTACTGCGGCCCCATCAGCTTTCTGGGTCTCGCCGTACCGCACATCGTCCGCATGGCCTTCCGGGAGGCCGACCACCGCATCCTCATGCCTGCCTCGATGGTCTGCGGCGGCGGCATCATGCTGCTGTGCGACCTGGCCTCGCAGCTGCCGTCCTCCGACATGACGCTGCCGATAAACACCGTTACCGCCTTCATCGGCATCCCCGTTGTCATCGCGGTGATATTCCGCACACGCAAAAACGCCTGAAGATGGAGTACGAAAGGATAAATACCGTACAGCTCCACGGCCTCACGCTCGGTTACCGCGACCGGGTGCTCTTCACGGATGCCGGCATCGGGTTCGGCTGGGGGGAGTTCACCGCCCTTATCGGTCGGAACGGTACGGGCAAAAGCACCCTGTTGCGCACCATCGCCGGGCTTTCCAGACCGCTGGCGGGCCACATCACCGTCAACGGACGAAGGACGGACGAAATGTCGCGGCGCGAGATAGCGGCCACGATTGCCTTCGTCTCCACCGAGGAGGTGAAGGTGGAGAACCTGAAGGTATCGGACGTCGTAGCACTGGGCCGCGCCCCCTATACCAACTGGGTAGGCTCGCTGACCGAAAACGACCGAGCGAAGGTAACGCACGCGCTCGCGCTCGTCGGAATGCAGGAGTTCTCCGCCAAGGGCATCGACACGCTCAGCGACGGTGAGAGGCAACGGGTGATGATAGCACGCGCCCTCGCGCAGGACACCCCCATCATCCTGCTCGACGAACCGACCGCATTCCTCGACCTGCCCAACAAATACGAAATCGGCCTACTCCTGCGCCGCCTCGCCCACGATGAAGGAAAATGCATCGTCTTCTCGACGCACGACCTGGCCATCGCACTGGAACTGTGCGACACAATAGCCCTGCTCGAAGGAGGACGGTTCCATTACGGCACGACCGACATGCTCGTCGAAAGCGGCGACCTGGGCAGGCTGTTCCGGGACACCGCCCTGACATTCGACCCGGATACCCGCAGCGTCAGGCTCCGCGGCGAATAGCAAGCCTTCCCCGCCGGCCTGCCCCCCGGCGGAGTTTTCATATTTGCGGGGAAATCGCTACATTTGCAGGCTACGAAACAAACAACACGGATAAACCATGTTCGAGAACTTAACCGACAGGCTGGAGAGGTCTTTCAAGATACTGAAGGGCGAAGGACGGATTACCGAAATCAACGTTGCCGAAACGCTCAAGGAGATACGCCGCGCGCTCATCGACGCCGACGTGAACTATAAGGTAGCCAAGACCTTCACCGACGAGGTAAAGCAGAAGGCCCTCGGCGCCAACGTGCTGACCGCCGTCAAGCCGGGGCAGATGATGACCAAGATAGTCCGTGACGAACTTGCCCTGCTCATGGGCGGTACGGCCTCGGACATCAATCTCGACGGCCGACCGGCCGTCATCCTCATCGCCGGCCTGCAGGGTTCCGGTAAGACCACCTTCTCCGGCAAGCTCGCCAACCTGCTGAAGAGCAAGCGAAGCCGCAGCGTCCTGCTCGTCGCAGGCGACGTCTACCGGCCTGCAGCCATCGAACAGCTGAAGATACTCGGCCAGCAGGTAGGCGTGGAGGTCTACACCGAAGAGGGCAACAAGAACCCGGTGGAGATAGCGGAGAACGCCATAAAATATGCCCGTGGCAAGAACATCAACACCGTCATCGTCGATACGGCCGGCCGCCTGGCGGTGGACGAAGCGATGATGGAGGAGATAGCGGCCGTCAAGAGAGCCGTCAAGCCCTCCGAGACCCTCTTCGTGGTGGATGCCATGACGGGACAGGATGCCGTGAACACTGCCAGAGCGTTCAACGAACGACTGGATTACGACGGCGTGGTGCTCACGAAGCTCGACGGCGACACCCGCGGCGGTGCAGCCATCTCCATCCGTTCGGTGGTCAACAAACCGCTGAAGTTCATCTCGTCGGGCGAAAAGATGGATGCCCTCCAAGTGTTCCATCCGGAACGCATGGCCGACCGTATTCTCGGTATGGGCGATATCGTGTCGTTCGTGGAACGCGCCCAGGAGCAGTACGACGAGGAGGATGCCCGCCGGCTGAAAAAGAAGATTGTCAAGAACCAGTTCGACTTCAACGATTTCCTCGACCAGATAGCCCAAATCAAGAAGATGGGCAACATGAAGGACCTGATGGGCATGATACCCGGTGTCGGCAAGGCCATCAGAGACATCGAGATTTCGGACGACATGTTCAAGCAGACCGAGGCCATCATCCACTCGATGACACCCGCCGAACGCAGCAATCCGGAAATCATCAACCCCAGCCGCAAGGAACGCATCGCCAAAGGGAGCGGAACGACGCTTGCCGAGGTAAACAAGCTGCTCAAACAGTTCGACCAGACGCGCAAGGTGATGAAGTCCGTCGCCACGATGAAGCCGGGTATGGCCAAAGGGCGCCGCAAGTAATCCGTACACGGAAGCCCGCCTGCCGCCGCACGGCGGAGTGCTGTACACACAACCCAACAGAACAATTCTCCATGGCGATATCGCCATGGAGAATTGTTCTATGAAGGCCGTTCCATCGGGCCACAGGCTTCCGGCGAAAACCGCCGTTTCCGTCAAAAACGCCTCCGCAGGTATCCTGAATCTGCGATAATTTGCTACTTTTGCCATAAAGGGAAGGGCACGATGCCTTCCGTAAAAAGAGAGCCCATGCAATTGACGGAAGAAGAACTGTTGGTGGAATCGGATGAAGACCTCGAGATAGGGGCGTCGCTTTCGGTCGGTCTCGACGACCGCAACCGCATGGTCGTTCAACTGGAGTACGTGTATTACGACGACCATCGGAGAGACAACACCCTGTATGCCCTCCCGGTTCCTCAGTGAGATCCCGGAGGACAACATGGAGTGGCTGTCCAAGCCGGTACCCCGCAGCGACGCCTGGGAGGACTCTCGGGACGATGACGGCTGCGCTTACGGTTACGGCGGTTATACACGTCAGGGTACCACAGCACCGACGCGCCGCGAGGTACCTGCCGCGTCTCGTCCCGGCTCGCTGCATACGGCCAGAACGGCGGCAAAAGCGCCGTCTACCGCCTCTTACATACAGCTGCAGGCAGGGGAGACGGTGGAGCACGACGCCTTCGGCAGAGGCCTGGTGCTCTCTGTGCGGCCTATGGGTGGCGATGCACTGCTGGAGGTAGCCTTCGATACGGTGGGTACCAAGAAGCTTATGCTGAAGGCCGCCTCCCATCATTTGAAGAAGGTATAAAGCAAAGTAATTTTATAAATACGGAAGGAGAACGGATATGGGGTTTTGGTTCGGCTTTGACACAGGGTTCGACATCATGCAGGTGTTTGTTTTCGCGATATTTGCCATCGTCATCGTCTGCTTCATCGCCTTAGCAGTAAAGGGCATTGGCACCTGGCACAAGAACAACAACTCTCCGCGCCTGACGGTGCAGGCGGCTGTTGTCGCCAAGCGGCAGAATACCGATGTGCACCACCACAGCAATAACAACGGGGGTATGCACACCAGCACCTCCACTCACTATTACGTAACGTTCCAGTTTGACAGCGGCGACCGGCTTGAGCTGCACGTTCCCGGAAGGGAATACGGCATGATGGCGGAGGGCGACGTGGGAGATCTGACGTTCCAGGGTACCCGTTACCTGGGCTTTGACCGGCACACCGCAGGGGCCGTTCCCGAGGCCGGACCCGTCACAGCAGAGGACGTCCCGCCGCGGTACACGGAGAAGAAAAGCTGGGACCCGGAGCTGTGAAGATCATTAAAAGAACACAGACACCCTGCCTTTAAGCAGGGTGTCTGTGCTCTCTGGAAACGCAAAAAGCTCTGCGATACATCGCAGAGCTTTTAACTGTGCAGTTCAGACGCGATCAGATCGCGCGGGTAACCTTGCCGGAACGCAGGCATCGGGTACAAACATACACATGGCGAGGCGTACCGTTGATCACAGCCTTCACGCGCTTGACATTGGGCTTCCAGGGGCGGTTGGAACGCCGATGAGAGTGGGACACCTTGATACCAAAGGTCACGCCCTTGTCGCAAAATTCGCACTTTGCCATCCGTTGCACCTCCTTGCTGTCATAACATACCTCTTGCATTGCAAGCAGTTGATATAATAACAGATGTGCACCGAAATTGCAAGTATTATTTGACAAAAAAACGAATTTTTTTTGCATGGGGAAAGTGTTGCGAAAAAGCGCGCCGCAAGATATAATTAAAAGAAGTATATTCGCCCGTTTCCGGGCAGGAGGAGCGCCCATGGAAAAAGTGAAACGCACACCCGCCAGCCTGAAAAAAATGGTGGAGACCTTCGGTATGGAAATACTGCACCGCGGCAGCGACTATGACAGCGCGGTGATCACCATTTCCGACGTGAACCGGCCCGCCCTGCAGCTGGTAGGCTTTTACGATTATTTTGACGACAAGCGCCTGCAAATATTGGGACGGGGCGAGATACGCTATCTGGAGCGCATGACCGAGGCAGAGCGTCTGCGTGTGTTCAACCAGCTGATGAGCTATCCGTTCCCGGCAATGATCGTGGCGCGGAATATGGAGGCGCCGCCTGAACTGGTGCAGATGGCGGACAAGCACGACCGCACGCTGCTGCGGGCGGTGGACTCCACGGTGGATATCACCAGCCGGCTCATTGACTACCTGAACCGGGTAACGGCCCCGCAGATCACGCGTCACGGCGTCTTGATGAATATCTACGGACAGGGCGTACTGATCCTGGGCGACAGCGGCATCGGCAAGAGCGAGACGGCCATTGAGCTGCTCAAGCGCGGTCACCGGCTGGTGGCGGATGACGCGGTAGAGATCCGCCGGGTGTCCAACTCTCTCTACGGCACGGCGCCGGAGATCATCCGGCACTATATCGAGATACGCGGCGTGGGCGTCATCGACGTGCAGCAGCTGTTCGGCATGGGCGCGGTGCAGTTCGACACGGAGATCGACCTGGTGATCCAGCTGGAACAGTGGGAAGACGGGAAGTTCTATGACCGGCTGGGTCTGGGCGAGGAGAAATATACCATGTTGGATGTGAGCCTGCCCATCGTGACCATCCCGGTGCGGCCGGGGCGTAACCTGGCAGGCATCGTGGAGATCGCCACCATGAAGAACCGGCAGATGAAGTACGGCTACAACGCGGCACGGGACTTCGTGACGCAGTTTGACAGCAAGGTGGACGCCATGCTGAAGAAAAAGAGCACAACGGGCGAGGCGGAGAACAGATGAAATACGTTGGCGTAGACATTGGCGGCACCAACCTCAAGGCGGGGCTGGTGGACGAAAGCGGAACGCTGCTGGCGACACAGAAGATGAAGGTCGCGTCCATCGTAGACCGTGAGGGGCTGGCGTGGACGGTGGCGTCACTGGTGCAGGAGCTGGCAAAGGCGGCCAATATTCCGGTCAGTGATGTGGCGTCGGTAGGCGTCGGCGTTCCCGGAACGGTGGATATACGGGCGGGTTCTATCGCGTATACCTGCAACCTTCCCCTGCGGGACGTGCCGCTGCGAAAGCTGTTTCACAAATATCTGAATATCCCGCTGTACATCGAAAACGATGCTAACTGCGCGGCGCTGGCGGAGTTCCATGTGGGCGCGGGACGCGAGAGCAAGCGCTTTGTGACCATCACGCTGGGTACCGGCGTGGGCGCGGGTATCATCCACAACGGGAAAATATACCACGGCGCCAACGGTATGGCCGGTGAGGTGGGTCACATGGTCATCGAGCAGAACGGCCTGCCGTGCCCCTGCGGACGGCACGGCTGCTGGGAGCAATACGCCAGCGCCACGGCGCTGAAGCGCATGACGGCAGAGGCACTGGCGGCCTACCCGGACAGTATTCTGGCGCGGGTCATCACGGAGAATGACGGACACGTGTCCGGGCAGTCGGCGTTTATCGCGGCCCGCGAGGGTGACCCGGTGGGACAAATGGTGTGCGACCGATACGTGGACTACCTGGCCTGCGGCGTGGTGAACGTGGTGAATATCTTTCAGCCGGATACACTGGCCATTGGCGGCGGCGTCAGCAATGAAGCGGACGAGCAGCTGCTGCTACCCGTGCAGCAGCGGGTGGCCAGAGAGAGCATTCCCTGCGGCAAGGACCGGCGGACGCGCATCGTCAAGGCGCAGCTGGGCAACCGGGCGGGTCTGATCGGCGCGGCCCTGCTGGGAAAGAATAAGCGTATCTGACAGGGGCATATACTACCGCTGGCAGTGTATGGAACCCCTTATTTTCAAAGCTTGGAGGCATTATGAGCTGGTACGAGGAGCTGGACAAATGGGCGGCGGACTATCTGCCGGATATGGAATATGAGAAGGACGCGCCGCTGGATCGGTATACCTCCTTCCGCATCGGCGGGCCGGCGCGGCGCATGGCCTTTCCCCGCAGCGGGGAGGCGGCGGTACTGCTGGTGAGCCATGCACTGGAGCTGGGCGCGCGGCCCTTTGTGCTGGGAAACGGCACCAACGTGCTCTTCCCGGATGAGGGCGTGGAGCGTCTGGTGATCTGCACCCGGGACATGGCGTGTGTGGCGGCTGGTGCGGTCGCAGGTGAGATCACGGCAGAGTGCGGCGCATCACTGGCAAAGATCGCTGTTTTCGCGCAGAAGGCAGGGCTTTCCGGGCTGGAGTTCGCCCACGGGATACCGGGAAGCCTGGGCGGCGCAGTGTGCATGAATGCCGGTGCCTATGGTGGGGAAATGGCACAGGTGGTAAAGGAAGTGACCGTGCTGTTCCCCGAGGATGGTGTCAAGACCCTCAGTGGGGAAGAAATGGCGTTTTCCTATCGGCACAGCCTGCTGACGGAGCGGCCGGAGGCCGTTGTGC
>OLYB01003137.1_pt1 | contig 10369 bp, 9 predicted proteins | sample 1674481 | NCBI WGS metagenome assembly OLYB01 (sample SAMEA103958167, study PRJEB25191) | human gut metagenome
TCTCACTTTGGGAGAGGTGGCATCGCGAAGCGATGACGGAGAGGGCAAGCCCGCTTCCGGCGGCGCACCGCGTCCGTTTAGTTTGCGCTTGCGATAGGGCAGCTTACACTTGCGATAGGACAGATAGCACTTGCGATAGAGCAAATGGTTTTATTTTCCCACACACGATCACCTATTACCGCCCCTCCCCGCCGTTGCATCCGGTTTACGGCAAAGCCACCACCGGGCGCGGGGCGTTGCGGGGCACATAATAAGTGACGCTATAAAAATAAGGTGTGCCAGAAGGCTCACGCCTCCTGGCACACCATTACGAGGCATTGTCATCAGCCCCGCCTAACAAGTAGGGCGGTGCAAATGAAATACTCTAACTATTTAGTTGTTTAGACTAAATTAGCCCCAGATCTGCTTGACGGGCTTGCCATCAACAGTAACCCAGCGCTCAGCGTCCTTCCAAGACTTGGCAGGAGCAGCCTTCAGGGTGACATCGCCAGCCTTGTTAGCAACGGTGGTGTTGCCCAGCAGGTAAACAGCAGCAACATTGCCCAGAGTGTGAGCAATAGAGTCGCCGACGTTCTTGTTCTCAGCAACGAAGAAGCCCTTGAAAGCATCGCCAATGCCCTTCCAGTTAGCGTTGCCGCCGAAGACATAGCCCAGAGTGTTGTGGACCATGTCGTCAACGAAAGCGTTGCCAACGATGGTCACAACGTTGGTGTTGAAGGTCTTGACGTTAGCAGCATTCCAGATAGGAGCGGTGCGATCGCCAACCCAATCGATAAAGGATGCGCCGCCCTCGACATAGGACAGCTCGTTCTCTGCGATAACAGAGTAGTTTGCAGGCATCATCATAATGAATTACTCCCTTCAAATGATTGAATCGAATTTGAGGCTTTTTTCCGGCTGCGCAACCTTCCAAAAGCCGTTTTTATGTAATCGAGTGCGCACTCGATTGCAACTTAATAAGTAATGGCCTCTTCACCGTCGTCATCTTCCTCGACAACGGCCGCTGCCACAGGTTTGGGCGCTTCCTTCTTATGGCGGAAGATGCCCTGCTGGAGGTTCCAAAGCTCGTAATACTTGCCCTTTTTCTCCAACAGCTCGTCATGGGTGCCGCGCTCCACGATCTCGCCGTGATCCATGACCAAGATCAGGTCACAATCGCGGACGGTGGACAGGCGGTGGGCCACAATGAGCATCGACTTATCAGCCAGTTGGTTGTAGATCATGTCAAAGATGGTGTTCTCTGTGCCAAAATCCAGACTGCTGGTCGATTCGTCCAGAATATAGAGGTTCGAGTCCTTCAGGAAAGCTCGTGCCAGAGCGATCCGCTGCTTCTCACCGCCGGACAGGCCGTTGCCGGCTTCCTCCAAGTAGGTGTTGTACTGCAGCGGCAGCTTGCGGATGAACTCGTGTGCATCGGCCTTCTTCGCTGCTTCCTTCACCTGTTCCATGGTGGCGTTCGGGTTGGAAATGCGGATATTCTCAAACAGAGTCTTGCTGAACAGCTCGACATTCTGCGGAACGTAAGAGATTGCGCGGCGCACCGATGCGTTGGTGTACTCGTCGAGGTTGATGCCGTTTACATCGATCTCGCCGCTCTCCGGCTCATAATACTTGAGCAGGAGCTTGGTGATGGTGGACTTGCCGCTGCCGCTGCTGCCCACCAGCGCCACCTTCTTGCCCTGCGGGATCGTGAAGGAGATGTGGTTCAGTGCGGGGTTGCGGTTGCCATACCGGAAAGTGACATCCTTGAACTCAATGTCGCCCTCGATCTGCTCCATCTCGGTGTGCTCCTCGTCTTCCGACTGCTCGGACTCGTAGTCCATGATCTCGGTCAGACGCTTCATGGAGATATCAGCTTCCTGAATCGACATCTGCATCCCGATCAGGTCGCTCACCGGAGAAGTAAAGTAGCCCGAAAGCGTGCTGAACGCCATGTAGCCGCCCAGCGTCAGGTCGCCGTTCAGCACCTGCATGATACCGGCATAGGTCGTGACCATGCCCAGCACCGTGGTGATAACGGTGGAGATCAGGGACTGCCCGGTGCTGATCTTGCTGGACCGGAGGCTGATCTTCAGGCTCTTGATGTACTCCCGTTCCAGCACTTCCAGTTCGCGGTCTTCGCACGCATTGCACTTGATGGTCTCAATGCCGCGCAGACTCTCGATCATCTGGCTGTTCAGGATCGCCGACTGCTGCATCGTTTCTTCATTGATCCGCTTGTACGGCTGCTTGAAGATGATGACGAGCAGGAAGCTCAGCGCGGTGCTGAACAAGGTGAGGGAGAACAGGGTGGAGTTCATCCGGAACAACACGACGCCCACACCCAGCGCCATGACCACGTCCATGACGATACTCATCGCCATGCTGGTCAGAACGGACTTGATGGTGCTTGCATCGGAGTAGCGGGTGGTAATCTCGCCGGTCTTCCGCGTTGCGAAGAACTTCATCGGCAGTTTGTACACATGCTCGAAGTAGCCCATCATCAACGGGATGTCTACCTTGATGGACAGGAAGATCAAGATCCACTCGCGAACCGTGCTGAGCAGGTTGCTGGTGAGGTTGACCACGCTGAACACGATGATCAAGGAGACGAGCAAGTTCTTCAATCCGTACGGGAGCACCTCGTCCATCAGCGCTTTGTTGAACACTGTGGAGACGATGCCGATCACCGTCAGGATCACCGAACTGAGGATAGCGTAGAAAAAGAGTTTCTTTTGCGGCCACAACAGGTCGATGTACCGCTTCAACATGCGGTGCTTGCCTTCCTTGTAGCTGAACTCTTCCTTGCCCTTACCGTCGTCCTTCGCCGTGCCGTTGACACTGGTGGACTTTTTCGCCTTGCCGCCCTTGAACTCGGAAGTGGGGTTCAGCAGCAGCAACACGCCGGTAAAGTTTTTATAGAACTCATCAAGGCTGATCTTCTCAAGGTCTTTTGCCGGATCGCCGATGATCACGGTGTCCTTGCATTTGTACTTCTTGGTCTTATCGGCCTTGCGTTCCTCTTCCTGCTGCACATGCTTGTGGCGGGCGGTGTCGTCCTTGATGGTAGTCTTTTTGAAAACCACCACGAAGTGTGTCATGCCCTGATCCGTAATGACCTGTGCGATACAGGGAAGCGTAAAATCACTTAAAAAGTTCTCGCGGTCCACACGGACAGCTGCCGTGTTGAAGCCCATCTCATTGGCGGCTTTCTGCAGACCCACGAGGTTCGTGCCCTTCATGTCGGTACCCATCATGTCGCGTAAGCGGGTGATGGTGATTTCCTTTTTGTAATGGAGGCACACCATTGCGAGACTGGCAGCTGCACAGTCGGTCGTGTCGTGCTGCCGCACATAGGTATAACGCATAGATGTTTCCTTTACAAGAGACCGACAACCGATGGGAAACGATCTCTCTTCAACTTTCTAATATTCAAAACTGCCTCCCATATTCTAGCACAATACGGTCAAATACACAAGTAAAACTTTATGCGCACCGCAAATACAGAGCATCTTCAGCAGATTTTGACGCAGGAGAAAGGTTCTTCGCCCTCAAAAAGCAGCGCATAGCCCTCTGCTTTGCCCTGCCCTGCGGAGAACCAAGGCAAAGCAGAGGCCAAGCTGCTATCAAAAAGAAGGGAGCGCCTACCCTTTGATCGATTCATCGCTTCAGGAAAACTTCCTAAAGCTTAGGTGCAGTATACCACAATCTGACAGCTTCTTCAAGAGGACATTTTTTAAGAAACCGTTAATTTTGAAAAAAATGTGAAAAAAGAAACAGAATGGTTACAACCCACACCGATAAAAAGGGGCGGCGGATTAAAAACCCGCCGCCCAAATTACTGGCGCCTCTTGCCTGACTCGAACAGGCGACACCCTGATTAACAGTCAGGTGCTCTAACCGACTGAGCTAAAGAGGCATCTTTATTCAGAGCTTTACAGCGGTGAAAGCTGCTGTGAGTAGGATTATACCTCTTTTACGGATTATTTGCAAGCCTTTTTTGAAATTTTATGTAAAATAGGGGTTCTATAGGAAGCGTCATCTAAACTGGGGCGGAGTCTGCCCCATCATTCGCACTATCTAAACCTACGCCCTGCGCCGCCTCTGTCGGGCTTGCCCTCTCAGGCGCTTCGCGCCAGCTCTCCCAAAGGGAGAGCCATTGGCAAAGGCGTGAAGTCTGAGCGCAGCGCCTGACGGCTCCCCTTGCGGCAGCAGGGCGTAAAGATTCCAAACCGGAAACTTGGCGGACTGCCAAGGCCTCTCACTTTGGGAGAGGTGGCATCGCGCAAGCGATGACGGAGAGGGCAAGGCCGCGGACAAGAACGCACCGCGTCAGTTTAGACTGAGCCTTCTGAAAGTCTGCCCCATCATTCGCGCTATCTAAACCTACGCCCTGCGCCACCTCTGCCGGGCTTGCCCTCTCAGGCGCTTCGCGCCAGCTCCCCCAAAGGGGGAGCCCTTGGCAAAGGCCGAAAGTCTCCGCGTAACGCCTGACGGCTCTTTTTGTGGCAGAAGGGCGTAAAGTGCTGAACTGCAAACTTTGCGGACTGCCAAGGCCTCTCACTTTGGGAGAGGTGGCATCGCGAAGCGATGACGGAGAGGGCAAGGCCGCTGACAAGAACGCACCACGTAAGTTTAGATCAAGCCTTTCGGAAGTCTGCCCCATCGTCAGCGTCATCTAAACCGGGGCGACAGGGCCTTTGTTTCGCACTGCGCAAGATACGGCAGGGGAAAGACACCACGAAAAATTCAAAATAATTCAGAAATTCAAAGAGGGATCATACCATGGGCAAAGAAGCAAAAACGAACGCAATGAGGATCTTGGAGCGGGCAAAGGTGGCCTACACGGCCCACGAGTACCCCCACGAGGAGGGGGTGGCCGTGGACGGCATCCATGTGGCGCAGAGCTTGGGCGAGGACCCGGCGTGCGTGTACAAGACACTGGTGACACAGGGGGCGAGCCGGAACTACTTCGTCTTCGTGATCCCGGTGGCAGCGGAGCTGGACCTGAAAGCTGCCGCCCGCAGCGTGGGCGAAAAGAGCGTCGCCATGATCCATGTGGCCGACATCAACAAGGTGACGGGCTACGTCCGGGGCGGCTGCAGCCCGGTGGGCATGAAAAAGCAGTATGTGACCGTTTTTGACGAAAGCGTGCTGGCGCAGGAGAAGGTCTACGTCTCCGGCGGCCGCATCGGCACGCAGGTGTGCTGCGCTCCCGCCGACCTCATCAAGGCGGCGCGGGCTACGACGGCGAAAATTATTTTTTGAGGTCGTACATCCTTAAAAAATCATACTCTACAAATAAGTCATACTTAAAAAGAAAATGAGTGTCGAAACTGCACAAAACTTTTGAAAGTTTTTTGGAGCAAGAGAACACAAGGGAGAAATTGCCCAAACACCCTTTGCAAAGCGGATATTTTGCCGTAAACTGTATCTATCAGAAGGACGGTGCGGGTCTGCCGCGCCGTTTGCAGAGGATGGAAAAGTGAGTTTCCCATAGAAGTTCGGAGGGGTTACGGAATGCTGGAAATGCTGCATGAGGTCATTCGTCGTCCGCGTGCGGGTGCAGTGCAGGGAACCCGTGTAACTTTGTGTGGGAACACTTTGCAGATTTCGCAGGAGCAGAAGGCCGTGGTGTAGGCACACCACAGCCTTTTTTGTTTGTGTGGACACGGGAAAGAGAAAGAGAGGCTTCGGAATATGATTCGTAAAGTTGCTGTGATCATGGGTTCGGACAGTGATTGGCCGGTGGTAAAGGGCGCGTGCAGCCAGCTCAAGGCGCTGGGCATCCCCTTTGAGGCGCACATCCTTTCGGCCCACCGCACCCCTGCTGAGGCGGCGGCTTTCGCCAAGAGCGCCAAGGACAACGGCTTCGGCGTCATCCTGTGTGCGGCGGGCATGGCGGCGCATCTGGCCGGTGCTTTTGCAGCCAACACCACCCTGCCGGTCATCGGCATCCCCATGAAGGGCGGCGCGATGGACGGCATGGACGCGCTGCTGGCCACGGTGCAGATGCCCAGCGGCATCCCGGTGGCCACGGTGGCCCTGAACGGCGCGAAGAACGCCGCATGGCTGGCGGCGGAGATCCTCGCGCTGAGCGACGACGAGCTGGCCGCCAAGCTGACCGACGAGCGCGCCGCGATGGCATGGCAGATCGCCGCCAAGGAACAGAAACTGCAGAAAGAAATTGAGGAACTCTAATGTCTGATTTTGCATATCCGCTTCACGAAGAGTGCGGCGTTTTTGGCATCTATGACCGAGCGGGCACCGAGGATGTGGCGGCTGCCGCCTACTCGGCGCTGTACGCGCTGCAGCACCGCGGGCAGGAGAGCTGCGGCATCGCAGTGAACGAGGACGGCGTTATCACCGGCCACCGGGACCTCGGCCTTGTGAACGAGGTGTTCACCCCGGCGGTGCTGGCCAGTATTTCCAGCCCGGCAGCCCACATGGCCACCGGCCACGTCCGCTACGCAACGGCGGGCAGCCGGGTGCGGGCCAACGCCCAGCCCATGATCGTCCGGCACGGGCGGGGCACCATGGCCCTGTGCCACAACGGCAACCTGACCAACGCCTTGGAGCTGCGCCGCCAGCTGGAAAATGAGGGCGCCATCTTCCACGGCTCCTCTGATACCGAAGTCATCTGCTACCTCGTCACCCGGAACCGGCTGCGGATGGGCAGCATCGAGACGGCGATCAGCAAGACCATGGATGTTTTACAGGGAGCCTACAGCCTTGTTATCATGTCGTCCACCAAGCTCATCGCGGTGCGGGACCCCCGCGGCTACCGGCCCCTGTGCATCGGTGCGCTGCCCGGCGGCGGCTACGTCTTCGCCAGCGAGAGCTGCGCGCTGGACGCCGCCGGAGCGACCCTGCTGCGGGACGTGGAGCCCGGCGAGATCGTGGTGGTGGACGCCCGCAGCGGTGAGCTGCGGAGCATCAAGGATCACTGCGGCCGGAAGGATACCCAGATGTGCGTCTTCGAGTACATCTATTTCTCCCGCCCGGACAGCATCATTGAGGGCTGCTCGGTCCACGAGGCACGCAAACAGGCGGGCCGGTTCCTTGCACAGGAACACCCCGTGGAGGCCGATGTGGTCATCGGCGTGCCGGATTCCGGTCTGGACGCCGCGCTGGGCTACTCCGAGGAGAGCGGCATCCCCTACGGCATCGGCTTCATCAAGAACAAATACATCGGGCGCACCTTCATTCAGGGTAGCCAGAAGCAGCGCGAGAACAGCGTGCGCATCAAGCTGAACGTGGTGTCCAGCACCGTGAAGGGCAAACGGGTGGTGCTGGTGGATGACTCCATCGTGCGCGGCACCACCTCCGCCCGCATCATCAAGCTGCTGCGGGATGCCGGTGCAAAGGAAGTCCACTTCCGGGTCTCGGCCCCCCCGTTCAAATACCCCTGCTACTTCGGCACCGACATCCCCGACCAGAAGCTGCTGGTGGCCACGGGCCGCACCGTGGCCCAGATCAACGAGATCATCGGGGCGGACACGCTGGGCTACCTTTCCACGGAGCATGTGGTCCAGCTGGCCAAGGGTGCCAACTGCGGCTTCTGCACCGCCTGCTTCACCGGGGAATATGCCGTGAAGCCCGACGAGGTGCTTTCGACCGATATTCACGAACGCCACCTGAACGACCGTCCCAAGGACGAGAAAAAGTTAGGAGAGTAAGACCATGGAAAAGAGCTATTCGGAAAGTTATGCAGCCGCCGGTGTGGATATCACCGCCGGTTACCGCTCTGTTGAACTGATGAAGCAGTATGTCGCCCGCACCATGAACGAGCACTGCATCGGCGGTCTTGGCGGCTTCGGCGGCCTGTTCGAGCTGGACTGCACGGGTTACAAGCACCCCGTCCTGATCTCCGGCACCGACGGCGTGGGCACCAAGCTGAAGATCGCCATGATCATGGACAAGCACGATACCATCGGCATTGACTGCGTGGCCATGTGCGTCAACGATGTCATCTGCGCCGGTGCCAAGCCGCTGGTCTTCCTCGACTACATCGCATGCGGCCGGAATCTCCCCGAAAAGATCGCCGAGATCGTCAAGGGCGTGGCTGAGGGCTGCGTTCAGGCCGACTGCTCCCTCGTGGGCGGCGAGACGGCTGAGCATCCGGGCATGATGCCGGAGGACGAATACGATCTGGCCGGTTTCACCGTGGGCGTCGTGGACAAGGAGAAGATCCTGAACAACGACACCATGAAGCCCGGCGATGTCATCCTCGCCCTGCCCTCCACCGGTGTACACTCCAATGGTTTCTCGCTGGTGCGCAAGATCTTTGATATCGACAAGGACCCCGAGGTGTTGAAGACTGCCCCGGCAGAGCTTTCCGGCAAGACGCTGGGCGAGGCTCTGTTGGCCCCCACCAAGATCTACGTCAAGCCGGTGCTCAAGGTGCTGGAAGAGGTGGACGTCAAGGGCATCTCCCATATCACCGGCGGCGGTTTTTACGAGAACATCCCCCGCAGCCTGAAGAAGGGCTGCTGCGCCCGCATCAAGAAAGCGGACGTCCGCACCCCGGCCCTCTTCCACCTGATGCAGAAGGTGGGCAATATCTCCGAGCACGACATGTTCAACACCTTCAACATGGGCGTCGGCATGGTGCTGACCGTGCCCGCCCAGCAGGCCGACAAGGCACTGGACATCCTCCACGCCAACGGTGAGCCGGAGGCTTACAAGCTGGGCGTCATCGCAGAGGGCGAGGGGGTCGAACTGTGCTGAACATTGCCGTGTTAGTGTCCGGCGGCGGCACCAATTTACAGGCCCTGCTGGACAGCGAGGCCCGCGGGGAGAACCCCAACGGCAGGATCACGCTGGTGGTGGCCTCCAAGCCCGGCGTCTATGCGCTGGAGCGGGCCGCCAAGGCCGGGGTAGAAGGCGTGGTGGTCCGCCGCAGGGACTACGAAAGCAGCGAAGATTTCGACGCCGCTCTGCTGAACCAGTTGAAAACCCACCACATCGACCTTGTGGTGCTGGCCGGGTTCCTCTCCGTGCTGGGACCCAGCGTCATTGCGGCCTACCCGCGCCGCATCCTGAACGTCCACCCGGCGCTCATCCCGTCCTTCTGCGGGCCGGGCATGTACGGTCTGCGCCCCCACGAAGCGGCGCTGGCCCGCGGCTGCAAGGTGACCGGCGCCACCGTCCACTTTGTGAATGAGGAGTGCGACGGCGGGCCCATCCTGCTGCAAAAGGCCGTGGACATCCTGCCCGGCGACACCCCCGAAGTGTTGCAGAAGCGGGTGATGGAACAGGCGGAGTGGAAGCTCCTGCCCAAGGCCGTTGCCATGGTTTGCAGTGGAGAGATCGCTTGAGTGAGACTCCCTCCGTCATCGCTTCGCGATGCCACCTCCCTCAGGGAGGGAGGCTGTAAGGCCCCCTCGCCGAGGGGGCTGACGCCGAAGGCGGCTGGGGGAGTTAATAAAGGAGAACCTTATGGAGAAAATCAATCTGAACGAGTATCTGGCATCCAACGAGTACCCCGGCCGCGGCATCGCGGTGGCCATGGCCCCGGATGGGCGGCAGATGTTCATCGGCTATTTCATCATGGGCCGCAGCGAGAACAGCCGCAACCGCGTGTTCGACCCCATCCCGGAGCGGGGCGGCATCTGCACCATGGCCGCCGACCCCGACAAGCTGGAAGACCCCAGCCTCATCATCTATAACCCCGTGCTGACGCTGGGCAGGACCCAGATCGTGACCAACGGCGACCAGACCGACACCATCTACGACCTCATGAGCCGGGGCAAGAGCTTCGCGGACGCTTTGCGCACCCGCACCTTTGAGCCGGACGGCCCCAACTACACCCCCCGCATCTCGGCGGTGGTGTACGAGGACGGCAGCTACCAGATGAGCATCCTGAAATCGGCCGACGGCAACGGCGACAGCGTCCAGCGCTATTTCTTCGATTACCCGCAGCCCGTGGCCGGTGAGGGTCATTTCATCAGCACCTACAAGCACAACGGCAGCCCCATCCCCAGCTTTGAGGGGGAGCCGCTCCGTTTTGCGTGCCCCCGCACCATCGGCGATTTCGCCCACGGCCTGTGGCAGAATCTGAACCCCGATAACAAGGTCAGCCTGTTCGCCCGCGTCATCGACCTTGACACCGGCGAGACCGGCGACATGATCTTCAACAAATACGACGCCGTCTATAACGACGACGAGGATCCCGAAGAACCCGCCCTGCTGCCCGAAGAGCTGGAGGCTCTGGCCGCAGAGGAACAGAACTAAGGAGGAAGACCCATGAACGAACTGGCATTGAAGTACGGCTGCAACCCCAACCAGAAGCCCAGCCGCATTTATATGGAAGATGGCTCTGACCTGCCGGTCACTGTGCTGAACGGCAAGCCCGGCTACATCAATTTTCTGGATGCCCTCAACTCCA
>OLYB01003146.1_pt1 | contig 10344 bp, 9 predicted proteins | sample 1674481 | NCBI WGS metagenome assembly OLYB01 (sample SAMEA103958167, study PRJEB25191) | human gut metagenome
GCCGCCCGTATCGACGGTGCCAACAGCTGGCAGTGCTTATGGAAAGTTACCATTCCGATGATGATGCCGTCTATTACGATTTGTACATTCTTATCTATTACCAACGGATTTAAGCTTTTCGACCAGAACCTGTCATTGACAGCTGGTGAGCCGTCCAAATTATCTGAAATGATGGCGCTGAATATTTACAACACATTCTATGGCCGTTCAGGATGGGAAGGTGTTGGGCAGGCCAAAGCGGTTATTTTCTTTGTCATCGTTGTGGCTATTGGTCTTATTCAGCTGAGAGCAACACGTTCGAAGGAGGTGCAGCAGTAAATGAAGAACAAAAAGACATTGAGCTGGATCGGTACAATCTTTTTTACCATATTAGGTCTCATTTATATTGCACCGATTATTATTGTATTACTTAACTCATTTAAGAAGAAATCATTTATCAATCTGGAACCGTTCAAGCTTCCGTCAGCGAAGAATTTCATTGGTCTGGACAACTATACAACTGCGTTGGATCAGTATGGCCTGCTGAAGGCTGTAGGATGGACAGTATTTATTACTGTGGGTTCTGTTATCGTTATTCTGATCTGTACTTCTATGTGCGCATGGGCAATTACCCGAGTGAAGAATAAGTTTACCAATGCATTTTATTTATTATGTGTTTTCTCAATGGTTGTACCATTTCAGATGGTTATGTTTACATTGTCATTGATCGCAGACCGTCTCAAATTAAATACACCTTGGGGCATCATTATTATTTATCTGGGATTTGGTGCCGGGTTGGCCGTCTTTATGTTCTGCGGTTTTGTTAAATCCATTCCTATTGAAATAGAAGAAGCGGCTATGATTGACGGATGCAATCCGGTGCGTACATTCTTCTCAGTTGTATTGCCGATTATGCAGCCAACTTATATTTCAGTTGGTATTCTTGAGACAATGTGGATCTGGAATGACTTCCTGCTGCCATATCTTGTTTTGGATATTAATAAATATAAGACGATTTCCATCGCAATCCAGTATATGAAGGGAAGTTATGGACGAGTAGATATGGGCGCGATCATGGCGGCGCTGATTATGGCGGTTATTCCTGTTATTATCTTTTATCTTGCCTGCCAGAAATATATTATCGAGGGTGTTGCAGCCGGTGCTGTTAAGGGTTAGAATTGTATGCGGAAATCCTGCTGAGAAATGTGTCTGCGAAGCAGACTGACATTCTGTATCAGGATTCGCAGACAGATATTGAATCTGACACCTGAAGAGAGAGGTAAAAACTGTGACAATAAAAGACATTGCAAAGGAAGCCGGATATTCCGTAGGTACAGTCTCAAGGGTACTGAATAATCATCCGGATGTTTCTGACAAGGCCAGGAAAAAGGTCATGGCCGTTGTCAAAAAAAATCATTTTAAACTGAACAATAATGCGAAGCATCTGAAACAGCAGTCTAACAGTGGTATTGCAGTGATTGTCAAAGGTAATAATAACATGCTTTTTGCAACGATTGTTGAAAAGCTTCAGGGATTGATCAAAGAGCGTGGCTATGTCTGTCTGATCTACTATATTGATGAGGATGAGAATGAAGTTGAACAGGCACTGCAGATTTGTCGTGAACGGCAGCCCATGGGCATTCTTTTTCTAGGCAGCGATTTAGAGTATTATCGCGGTCGTTTTGGGGATGCCGGCATTCCGGGGCTGCTGGTTACGAACTCGGCAGAGGGGATGGAACTTGAGAATCTTTCAAGCGTCAGTACGGATGATGAAGGCGCGGCACAGACGGCGATAGAGTATCTGTTCACGCTGGGACACAGAGAAATCGGGGTATTAGGCGGCAAATTGGAGAATTCTTACGCAGCAAGGTCCAGATATATGGGCTGTCGGAAAGCATTTGAACTCCGTGGACGGAATTTTGACAGGAGCCGACAGTATGAAGGTGCCAGATTCTCTATGGAAGATGGTTATCATGGCATGCTGAGAATTCTGAACAAGATGCCTGAGGTGACAGCCGTTTTTGCTATGTCAGATGTGATGGCGATTGGGGCCATTCGGGCCATCAAAGACCGGGGCCTTCGGGTACCGGAAGATATTTCGGTGATTGGCTTTGATGGTATTGTACTCAGTCAGTATATGTGTCCGAGATTGACGACCATCAAGCAGGATAGTGAGATTATTGCCAGACGTAGTCTGGAGATACTGCTTGGCAATATCCGGGAGGAGCTTCCGGTGACGTATGAGAGAATTCCGTCACTTTTTATAAGGGGTGAAAGTACCTGCGCTCTGTCAGTACAGAATAAAGGAGATGAGAAAAAGTGAGGAAAAGCGGTATTTTGATGCACCTGGCGTCTCTGCCGTCTGAATACGGCGTTGGAACGATGGGGGCAGCGGCAAGAAAGTTTGCTGATTTCCTCAGCGATGCAGGACAGCAGTATTGGCAGCTTCTGCCAATCTGTCCGACCAGTTACGGTGATTCGCCGTATCAGTCCTTTTCTACATTTGCAGGCAATCCTTATTTCATTGATTTGGATTTGCTGGCGTCTGAAGGACTTTTGGATAAAAAAGAATATGTATCTGTTAATTGGGGTGATGATGTATCACGAATTGATTATGGAAGACTTTATGAACAACGCTATCCGGTTTTAAAATTGGCCGCAAAACGTTTTTTGGAAAATGAACCGGAAGATTTTGAGACATTTTGCGAGCTGCAGGCTTTTTGGCTGGAAGATTATGCGCTGTTTATGACATTGAAGGATGCCCATGGCGGCTGTTCATGGTGGCAGTGGGAGGATGAACTGAAAAGACGCGATCATTCGGTCATTGATAAAGTACGCGAAACAATGGCTGAACAGATTGCTTTCTGGAAAGTGCTGCAGTATTTCTTCTTCCGTCAGTGGAAGAGTCTGAAGCAGTATGTCAATGACAAAGGCATTGATTTTATCGGTGATCTGCCGATTTATGTTTCCCAGGACAGCGTGGATGTCTGGGCCCATCCGGAACTTTTCCAGCTGGATGAGAATCTGATGCCGAAGGAAGTTTCCGGTTGTCCGCCGGATGGCTTTTCTGCCACAGGACAGTTGTGGGGCAATCCGCTCTTTGACTGGGACAAGATGGCAGAAGATGATTATGCATGGTGGGTTGGAAGAATCGATTATTTCTGTCATATTTATGATGTACTGAGAATCGACCATTTCCGAGGCTTTGATTCTTATTTTGCGATTCCGTATGGCGCTGAGACAGCCAAAGACGGTTACTGGAAGCAGGGGCCGGGCATGAAACTTTTCAATGCGGTGGAAGCCAAGATTGGTAAACAACCGATTATTGCCGAAGATTTAGGCTTTCTGACAGACTCTGTCAAGAAACTTTTGGCCGATAGCGGATTTCCTGGCATGAAAGTTTTTGAATTGGGCTTTGACAGCAGGGATACCAATGGCAACGGCTATCAGCCGCATAACTTTATCAGGGACTGTGTGGCTTATACAGGAACCCATGACAATGATACCATTCAAGGCTGGTTTGCATCCGCGGATCCTGTTGATACAGAATGGGCCAGAGAATACTTCCGATTGACAAAGGAGGAAGGCTATCACTGGGGTATGATGCGGGCTTTGTGGGGCAGTGTGGCAGACACAGCCATCGTGCAGGCGCAGGATCTTCTGGGACTTGGCAGCGAAGCCAGAATGAACGAGCCGTCCACTGTGGGGCGGAACTGGCAGTGGCGGGCATTGCCGGGAGTGTTCACAGAAGAACTGGCACAGAAGATACATCGGATGATGGTGCTGTATGAGAGAGTAAACTAAAAATATTTAAGAGAGAGATTATATAAAGCGGCCGTGAGCAGAAAACTCACGGCCGCTTGTTTTGTACCTATGAGATAGTCTATAATCCCAGAACATTTGACAGAAATAGTTTAAGAAGCGCTGCCACGGCAAATGCCAGGACGGCAGTAATGATAATTCGGATTGCTTTAGGAAAATTATCAAGTACAGACGATCTGTTTTTTCGATGGAGTTTATTAATCAAACCTGTTGAATAAAAAACAATCATAGTAATTGTCACCGGCACTAAAGTTTCGCAATACAAATACAGTTTTTCAAAGAAGCTATTTTGTCCGGATACGCCGGCAGCTTCAAGAATATAACAGAGAATGAGCGCGCAGACACCTGTAATACTTAAATTCCTGACATTCTTGATCATATTGATTTTTTCTTCACCTGCATAATCTGATAATTTTTCAGCGACTTCTTTGACTTCTTCGTTCATATTCTCACTTTTCCTTTCACCATTGATGATTTCAGGAATACTTACATCGAAAAATTCTGAAATTTCCACAAGCAGACTGATATCTGGCATGTTATGCCCGGTTTCCCAACGGGAAATCGTTCTGGCGGAGACATTGAATTGTTCGGCAAGCTGTTCCTGAGTGATACCTTGTTCCTTTCGAAGTTCTCTGATGAAACTTCCAATTTTTTGTTGATTCACACTGTAACCTCCTTGATGACAGGGTAAAATAAAATATCTGCCGGAAACACGACACAAAGTGAGAAATGCTGTATTTCGGAAGCAGACACATGTGTCTGGTACATGAATTTTATTGTAACATGAATTAGATTCAGATAAAACATAAAAGAGAAGTTTATATTGAGCTTTTAACTTTTTTACTGTATACTGTTAAAGGTGAAAGTGATAAAGCACAACTTTTAATAACTATGGCGTTTTGCTATTTAGGGAAGGAAATTTAGAATGTTTATTGTACAGCTTATTGAAGCCACCTACAATTTTCTGTGGGGCGACTTATTTCAAATTCCGCTGCCGGTCGGCGGTTCTATCGGCATTTCACTGCTGATCCTATTTCTTGTGCCGGCGGCGGTTTATTTTACGATTCGTACGCGTTTTATGCAGGTTCGCCTGTTCCCGGATATGGTGCGTGCCCTGACGAAACAAAAGAGTGGGGAAAATGGTCTGTCACCTTTTCAGACTTTGATTGTATCCACGGCCACCCGTGTCGGTATGGGGAATCTTGTGGGTGTTGTAGCGGCTATTTCTGCCGGTGGTGCGGGTGCTGTTTTCTGGATGTGGATCATGGCGGTTTTGGGTTCTGCCACAGCTTTTATCGAGGCCACACTGGCACAGCTTTATAAAGAAAAAGACCCGCTCTACGGCGGTTATCGCGGTGGACCGGCTTATTATATTCACCGCTTTTTCGAGCGCAAAGAAGGCAGGAAGAAAAGGTATGTTCTGCCGGCGGTATTATTTGCCATTTCGGGTCTGATCTGCTGGTGCGGTATCAGTCAGGTTATCAGTAATTCGGTTTCGGAATCATTTAACAATGCCTTTAACATTCCGCCGCTTTATACAACGATCGCACTGGTAATTTTGGCGGCGGTGATCGTGCTCAGGAAAAATGCGACGGTCAAGGTGCTGGATGTATTGGTACCGGTGATGGCCGTTTTATATTTTGTGATCACATTGATTATCATCGGAATGAATATAACGGCATTGCCGGGGGTTTTTCAGCGTATTTTTGAGGAAGCTTTCGGCATCCGGCAGTTTGCCGGCGGAAGTTTTGGCGCTATTCTGATGAATGGTGTAAAACGCGGCTTGTTTTCCAATGAGGCCGGTTCGGGTTCTGCACCTTGTGCGGCAGCTGCTGCAGAGGGAAAGACACCGGTGACCATGGGACTGGTTCAGTCTCTTGGCGTCTTTATCGATACCATTGTGATTTGCAGCTGCACCGCATTTATTATGCTGCTTGTACCGCAGAAAGTGACAGATGGTCTGTCAGGTATGGCACTTTTGCAGACGGCCATGGAATTTCATCTGGGGCGATTTGGCGTGATTTTTATTGCAGTCACATTAGCTATGTTCAGTTTTTCAACATTTCTCGGTATTCTTTTTTATGCCCGATCTAATGTGGCGTACCTTTTTGGTGATAAATGGTGCTGGCAGATGGCCTATAAAGTATTGGCGCTGGTTATGCTGTTCATCGGCGGTATTGCCGCCTATACATTTGTATGGGATCTGGGCGATGTGGGCATCGGCCTGATGACATTGTTTAATATTTCAATCCTATATCCTTTGTCGAAGGAGGCATTTCAGGCACTGGGACAGTATGAGAAAGAGAAAGCGGAGAAATAGGATTTTTGTAAAGTATTTAAGTCATTTGCATCGGATAATGCCCAGCAAAGTTAATATTTGGTAAAGACGGTAACCGTTTCACAGGTCATGGGGTGCGGGGCACAGCGTGGTTACAAAAAGCGCGTGCGTGGTACGGAAGTAGATGTGATGATGCTGCCGAAAATTAAGTTTGAAATTGTCGTATCCTCAGAAGAATGGGAGCAGAAAACCATTGCTGCGATTCAGAAAGCTGCTTTCACAGGCGAAGTCGGTGACGGCAAGATTTTCAGCTATGAAATTCGTTCTGCCATGAAGATCCGGACAAGGGAATGCGGGTATGATGCGTTAAATTAAAAAGAATTGAAATGTCAGAAGTAGAGATGTGCTTCTGACATTTTTAATGCTTGATTTTGAAAAAAATCAGGATTAATATATAGTACAGACAATAACATAATCAATATTCGAAAAACAGAATGAATGACATGGAAAGGGTGATCAGAATGTCAAATTATAGTATATTTTTGCCAAGTTATAGCGTAGGAGAGGAATGTTATAAAGAGATTCCTTATGTAACACGAAAGTATGGTAAAAAGGCAGTTGCTATCGGAGGAAAGACGGCGATGTCTAAAGCGAAGCCGGAATTATTAAAGGCTTTGGAAGGCACTGATTTTGAAATTACTGATTTTATCTGGTATGGCGGTGATTCGAATTATGAAAATGTTGAAATACTGAAGAAGCACCCGGAAGTAATAAATGCAGATATGCTGTTTGGTATCGGCGGCGGACGTGCCTGTGATACAGTTAAGATTTTGGCGGATATGTTGGATAAACCGTTTTTTACCTTTCCGACACTGGCCTCTAACTGTGCCGCATGTACAGCTATTGCGGTTGTATACAATCAGGATGCATCTTTTAAAGAGTATTATTATATGAAGACGCCGGCTTATCATACTTTTATTAATACAAAAGTCATTTCAGATTCACCTGCAGAGTTGTTTTGGGCAGGAATTGGTGATGCCCTTTCAAAAGAATACGAAGTTCTTTTTGTAACCCGTGATAAGCCGATGTATCATACACCATTGATGGGACATTGTATTTCAACCATTTGTACAGAACCTCTGCTGACGTACGGCAAACAGGCATTGGAAGATTGCCGACAGAGAAAACCATCTTTTGCACTGGAACAGGTTGCATTGGATATTATCATTTCAACAGGTATTGTGTCAAATTTTGAAACCCATGAAGCACAGCCGGATCCGAAGGATGATTATTATTACAACAGTACACTTGCTCATTGTGTTTATTATGGCGTATCTACGATACCGGCAGCGGAGAAACATCTGCACGGGGAGATCGTTTCCTTTGGTGTGCTGTGTCTGCTGACCTATGATGGACAGATTAGAGAACGTGATAAAATTATGGCATTTAACGCAGATATGAGATTGCCGGTTACACTGGAAGAAATGGATTTGACAACGGAAGATGTGGATAAGATTGTGAAGAAAGCATCCAGCGTGATCGAGTGGCAGTTCGTACCGGGCGGTGCATCAGAGGAAAAATTTAAAAACGCTATCCTGGAAACAGATGAAGCCGGAAAGAGTTATCTGGCACAACATTAAAAGGAGTAAAAATAAACAGAGATGTAGCACGGATTAAAAATGGATGAAACCTGTGGCATGATGATGCAGGTTTCATCCATTTTCTGCTTGACGAAGAAACAAATTTGCAGTATGATATTTTACAGACTAGATAGTTTACATTGTGAACTAAATGGATGGCATGAGTACTCCGATATGAAGATATAAAACTTCTGATGAATGGTATGAAGGATCAGTTGGTGTATCAAAAAGATGCTGCATCAATAAAGATTGAACAGGATATATGAAATGAGAAATACAGAAAAGGACAAATATTGGCGAGAGATGATTAGAAAACAGGGAGAATTGCGGCATTTTGGCAGCATGGCTATTCGAAAGAGCAGTAAAGGGGATCTGGCATCTGCACAGGAGGTGGATTTACTGTTTCGAGTGGCTTTGTCAGGTGGTATGATGACACCGGGACAGCTGGCAGCGGATATGGGAGTCAGTAAGACGATTATCAGTCGTCTAATCGATAGTCTTGGGAAGAAAGCACTGATTATTAAAGAAAGAACATTGAACGACCGGAGAAGTTATGGTATTCGTGTAACAGATGATGGCAAAGAAGAAGTAGACCGGATGTATTATTATTACCTTGATCCATTGTACACATTAAGGGAACAGATGACGTCAGATGATTTTGAGAAATTATTCAGACTCATTGAAGCGGCCAATACGATTTTGAGTAACGCGAATAGCAAATAGATAAGAAGCGTCAATAGTCGCACAGACTGAAATAGAAAAATGAAGCAAAAGAATATGATTAATGAAAGGATGAAAGATTAATGACATTTTATCAGGAATTGCAGTTGAGTTCCGCGGGTTCCAAACAATTAATTAAAAACACAACAGATAAGAAGGAAAAACGCAGACATATTTTGATTTATAATTTTAAAGTCTATCTGGTCATGACATTCTGTTTTGCACTGGTAACCTTATACAGCATGATCTTCGGATCGGACAATAGCGTAGCCGGGGTTGTTTTTCTGTTAGCACTTCTGGTGCTTCGCCAGGCAGATTTTGGTATTCGGACGCATCATGGTCTGCTGTGTATTGTCGGTATTTTTGCTATTTTGATCGTCGGACCGAGGGTCTCCAATATGGTTTCACCATGGGCGGCCTTTGTTATTAATATTGGCTGCATTTTTACATTAATGCTGCTTGGCTGCCACAATGTCATTATGTACAATCATTCCACATTTGTGCTGGGATATTTATTGCTTCAGGGATATGATGTCACCGGCAGATCCTATTATCTGCGTGTTATCAGTCTGTTGGTGGGGATGCTGATTTGTATGGCTGTTTTTTATAAGAATCAGCGCAAGCGTCCTTACAGAAGACATTTTCTGGATATTTTCAGAGAATTCAATATTCGTTCGGCCAGAAACTGGTGGTACATCAAACTGACACTGGTGGTTTCAACAGCGCTGCTGATTTTCTCACTGCTGGGGCTGCCGAGAGCCATGTGGGCCGGCATTGCATGCATGTCCGTCTGTCTGCCGTTTTCGTCGGATATTGTCGAACGTGCCAAAAAGCGAGGTCCGTATAACATCGTCGGCTGTCTGATTTTCCTTGTATTGTATTACATACTTCCGCCATCCATGTATCCTTATATCGGCATCATTGGCGGAATTGGTGTTGGTTACTCTGCAGGATACGCATGGCAGACAGTCTTCAATACCTTCGGCGCCCTCTCCATCGCTTCAGGCCTTTTTGGTGCGGCAGGAGCGGTCGCTCTCCGAATCGGCGCCAATGTCTTTGGTTCTGTTTACACTGTACTGTTCGATAAGGCTATGAATGGCCTTATACAACTGGTTAATAGCAGAGAATGCAGGAAAGCAGTATAAATCTGTATTCTACATAGTTGATAAAAATAAAATCATAAGATATTTCTTGCGGATGAAAAATAGTGTCGGTTATTTTTATTTAAAAGCCGTGACATTTGAATGAAGTCTAAATAAACAGCTGCGAAAGCATAAAATTCGAAAAGGTGCAGCGCGAGCGTGCCTGCTTTGAATAGGGCTTTTGCTGCACCTTTCGTAGACTAGGGATTTCGCAGCATTGTTTTCACAGCGTCAAATAAAGTAATTCTGTTTTCCCGGCCGGAAGAAATACCGTACATGCATGACCGTCGACAGGAGCAGTGTCAGAAACTCTGCCACCGGAATGGCAATCCATGCGCCGGTTAAGTCAAGGAAAGTCGGCAAAATCAACAAGCTCAATACAATAAATACAAGCGTTCGGCAGAAGGAAATCATTGCGGAAATCAGACCGTTGGATAAGGCGGTGAAAAATCCGGAGGAAGTAATGTTTAAACCGCTGAACAGGAAGTTAATGGCAAAAATCTTAAATCCCGGAGCAGCCAGCCGGAAAGTATCCGCATCATGTGTAAAGACGGAAACAATTGGTGTGGATAATGTAACGGCAGCGATTGTCAGAAGAACTGAGGAAATACCCACAAAGAGGAAAGCAATACGATGGATATTTTTCAGTTCTTTTTTGTTGCCTGCGCCGTAAAAACGGCTCATAAGCGGCTGGCTTCCGTCGCCGACGCCCTGCAGCAGCAGATAGACGATGCAGATGATGTACGATATACATGCATAGACC